>PDWI01010277.1_pt1 | contig 10517 bp, 8 predicted proteins | sample 1430891 | NCBI WGS metagenome assembly PDWI01 (sample SAMN01162508, study PRJNA174530) | Oral metagenome, whole genome shotgun sequencing project. | biome: Marine environment; feature: Marine mammal; material: Swab sample of the gingival sulcus; isolation source: swab sample of gingival sulcus... | reverse complement strand
ATAGATCGGTTCAATAAAGAAATGTTTATAGTTATCAAGGGTCCAGACCATGTCGCCATAGTCATTCTCGCCTCTGAAACTCATGGTGAGAAGATCAAGGTGGGGCAACACGATCAACAGGAGTAGCCAGATGAGGACCGGGGCAAAGCATATCCAGAAGACAAGGCGGGATTGACGCATTTTCTTTTTTACTCCTCCGAAGCAAAACAGATGCCAGAATCGGGATGCCAGCCTACAGAGATGGTATCTCCCTTTTTGATATGATCGAACTTGCGGTTCTGGGGGAGGGATACGATAAGTTCGTGGTCTTCTTTGGTTGTAGTGAGGAGGCGGCTATTGGCCCCATCAAAGAGGATACTTTTTACTGTCACATCGAAGATATTCAATCCTTCTCTGTCGTTTGGCTCAATACGCATGGCTTCGGGACGGAGAAAGAGATCTACTGTGTCGGTATCAGAAAGGTGGCCCTGGGTTTTGGTGCGGAATCGGTAGCCTTCGCCGGTGGTAATGACCACTTCGTTGCCTGATTTTTCAGTGACGGTGCCGCTCCAGGTGTTATTGTCGCCGACGAATTGTGCGACAAAAGGTGTTGCAGGTTCGTTGTATAGCTCTTGCGGTGTTCCCACCTGTTCAAAACGGCCCTTGTTCATTACCGCAACCCTGTCGGACATAACCAGGGCTTCGGACTGGTCGTGGGTGATGTAGACAAAGGTGGTGCCGACCTTGGCCTGGAGCTTTTTTAACTCGACTTTCATCTGTTCGCGAAGTTTCAGATCTAAAGCCCCCAAAGGTTCGTCAAGTAATAGTACCGAGGGTTCAAGAACCAGGCAGCGGGCAATGGCAACTCGCTGTTTTTGTCCGCCGGAAAGCTGGTTGATACGTTTTTTGCCAAAACCAGGGAGACCAACACGTTCTAAAATGGTTTCGGTCTTCTTTTTGATCTCTGTCCGCCTGACACCACGCCGTTTCAGGCCAAAGGCGATATTTTCGGCGACATCCATCATTGGAAACAGCGCAAGATGCTGGAAAACCAGGTTGACCGGCCGCAGGTTGGGCGGCACATTGCGCATATTTTCGCCGCGGATTTCAATACTTCCTGAAGTTGGCGAATCGAATCCGGCGATCATGCGTAAAAGCGTTGTTTTGCCGCAGCCAGATGGGCCGAGAATTGAGAAAAAAGATCCGGTAGGAACGTCGAAAGAAACATCATCGACCGCAGTAAAATCGCCAAATTTTTTTATCAGGTCACGGACCGAGAGGTCGTTACTCATAATATATGTGTTATTAGAAATAATGAACGAGACGAAGAAGTCATAGGCTCCTTCGTCTCGTTCATCACTGGTTTGCGGTGAAATTTATTGTGCTGCCTTGATCTTGTCTAAGACTTTTCCCTCCATGCTTTCCAGTTTCGCAGGGACAGGAGGATACCAGTTGATTTTATCGATGACCGACTGGGGAAAGGAACGGGCAAAGTTCTCGGCAACAGCCTTATCGGTGTATTTTAAGGCTCCATTAGATGCAGTGGCATATTTTTCCTGTGAGGAAAAGTAGCCGGCATTTTCAGGCTTCATGATGAAGTTGATCCACTTGTAGGCGGCAGCAACATTCTTTGCCTTTGCAGGGATGGCAAAGGTATCAATCCATCCCAGGGCACCCTCTGTCGGAGCCTTGAAGTCGATGGCTTTGTTATCGGCATGGAGTTTCCAGCCGCCGGCATCCCAGGCCATGGCAACAAAAACTTCTTCAGAACGCATGGATTCCAGTAAAGAGTCGCCGTTTGCCCAGTAATTTTTAACGATGGGCTTTGCTGCAATGAGGGTCTCGGCAATTTTGTCGAGCATAGCTTTGTAGGCTTTCGGGTCGCTGTACAGGGAGAACGGGTCATACCCAAGGGCAAAACCCATTGCAATCAGGGTGGGACGCTTCAGGCGATAGCTGACCCGGCCTTTGTACTCGGGATCAATGAGTGCCTTAAAGGAATTTGCATCGGCGGCCCTGGCACTGTTTACGATGAGACCAGAAGTTCCCCAGCAGAAGGGAACGGCATAGGATTTGCCGGCCACGATGGTGTTCTTTTTGACTGCTTCAAGCATCGAAGGAATGAACAGTTTCGTATCAATTTTGTCATAATCAAGAGCCTGGTAGAGCTTGTATTTTTCCTGAACCGAAGAAATACGGTCTTGAGAAGGCTGGGCCAGGTCAAAGCCTGCGCCGCGGGTTGCCCGGAGCTTGGCAATCATTTCCTCGTTGTTCGAGAAGGTTACCTCAACCTTGATACCGGTTTCCTTTTCAAAGGTATCAATGAGTTTCTGCGGGGCATACCCTTTCCAGGTAAGGAGTTTTAAAGTTTCTGCCTGGGCAGTGCCTGCCAAGGCAAAGATGGCGAGTAAAATGAGTACAGGTAATCTTTTCATGCGTATACTCCGTGAGTTAGAAAAAGAAAAAACGACCTCCAAATAACGTTTATAAGCGTTGCTGGAGGCAGCGTGAAGATGCACGCCGTCTTCATGGCGGTATCCTCGGAAATATGGCTATAGTACATACCATTACATGCCCCTTTTGTTGGGGTTTTGCAACAGACTTCTTTATAGTAAACGAACAGCTCTTGCAGGACAAGTATATTGCCATATTTTGTATTCTCATAGATCCTGGCGTGATCTTCTGTGGTTATTTTTTTTGCAGCAGAGCAGCAATGTCTTTATCAGGGAGTTGCGCTGTATGTTGTTTTTTCTTGTATCGCTAGAGGGGCATGGGTTTGATAGTGCTGTTAAGGTGTCGCTCAAAGGGAGGGCGATTTCTGAAGTCTTGTGGTTTTATGTTACAGTACCGCTTCTTTTTTGATGCGTGTTGTTTGACAGGATATCTCTTGGATGTCTTGACTTGTTATTGATTTTTTGTTTGTTTTTCTATATCCTGTTATCAGAGAACCCTTTTTTACACGAAGTTCCAGGAATACGAAGGTAAGGTAATTCTTTATTGCTTTTTGGAGATTTTTGTTATGAAGCTGATTTCCTCTTTACTTTTACTTTTTTTCCTTCCTGTTTTTCTTTTTTGTCTGCAGCCGTCTCCAGCTTTCAGTCAGGAGGAGTGGCTCTATACTGTTCAAGAAGATGATAATCTTTGGAAGATTGGAAAACAAAATCTTGAAAGCATGCGTTATTGGCGCAAACTGGTTGAGCTTAACAAGATTGAAGATCCTTTTCATCTTCAGCCCGGTTCAACAATTCGCATTCCTTTTGAATGGATGAAAAAAGGAGCTTCGGCAGCACGGCTTGTTGCCGTATCGGGTGAGGCCACTGTTGTAAGAGCCGGGGCTGGCGCAAAGACCCAGGCTGCGGTGAATATGTTTCTCTGGCATAACGACCGCATTCAAACCGCAGCTCTTGCGAGTGCAACCTTACAATTTGCCGATGGGTCTGAGGTGCTGGTTCAGGAGAGTTCAGAATTAGTGGTTGGAGAGTTGATGTGTTATGGTGACACCGGAATGACAGAGACCAGGTTGTTTCTCAAGTCAGGCCGAACGCATCAGAAGGTCATCCCTGCTTCAGGCCCGGGATCACGGTTTGAAATTGCAACACCTTCGGCTATTGCGGCTGCTCGTGGTACAGAATACCGGATCGGTACAGCCTTGGATGGCTCTTCTTACATGGAGGTTCTGGAAGGATCGGTTCATATAGAGAGTGCAGGAGAAACGAATATCCTGAAAAAGGGATATGGTTCGGTAGCTTTTCCTGACAAAAAACCATTGCCGCCCAAAAAGCTTTTGCCGCCGCCAGAGTTCGCAGAGATGCCTCCAGAAATCGTCAGGACTCCTTTCCTGATCACTGTCGATCCTGTTACTGGGGCCAAATCGTATCGGCTGCAGATTGCAGCCGAGAAGAATTTTAAGACCTTGCTGTTTGACAAGGTTTTTCCGGGGAAAAATCTTTGGGGTCCTGATCTTCCCAATGGCTTGTATTTTCTTCGTATTAACGGAATAGATGAAGATGGTCTGGAAGGATTTTATACAATTCGTCCATTTAAAATGGCGGCTCATCCTGTTCCACCAGTGGCTCTTTCTCCGACAGTCGAAGAGGTGGTGGAAAATGGTCAGCCGACCTTTCGCTGGTCGCAGCGCAAGGGAACAGAGCAGTATCATTTCCAGCTTGCAGATAACGACAATTTTACATCATTGCTTGTCGATGTTCCTGATTTCAAGGGAGTGGAATATCGCTATCAGGAACAACTTCCCCCAGGGGTGTATCACTGGCGGCTTGCCAGCGTAGATTATTCGGGACACGAGGGACCATACAGTGATCCCCAGCAATTTCGTTGTCCTCCACCAAGTCCGGATATGTCTGCAGCCAGGCTCGACAAGAAAGAAATGGTGTATCGTTGGGCAGGTCTGAAGGCAAAGGTTCGCTATCGTCTCCAGATTTTTCGGGATGACAATTCTATGACGCCTTTGGTTGATAAGGAACTTGTAGAACCAGAGTTTAATCTTGAGGCATTGACTCCGGGCACCTATCATATTAAGGTCGCAACGATGACCTCCGATGGTTTTCTCGGGCCGTATTCTCCGCCTCAGATTGTCATTGTGGAGTCACCTCCACCACATCCGCTGGCTGTTGCTGGTTCTGTATTGCTTGTGATAGGGATGACGCTTTTATGAAAGAGGTTTTTTCTAATGAGTCCTGGTGGCTGAAATTGCTCCAGCCATTTTTTTTAATTTTTTTGGGAGCATATCTTTCCTATACTAATGGGTTAATTCGTATTGACCATTTTGTGTATGACTATATCTCTACCTGGTCTACGAGACCTTCGGCAGAAGATATTATAATTATTGCAGTAGATAGTGAAAGCCTCGTCCATTACGGGCAATGGCCCTGGCCTCGTGAAATACATGCAGACTTGATTGATAAAATTTCTGTTGCTGGTCCAAAGGCTATTGGTTTTGATATTATTCTGGCAGAACCAGACCGTTGTGATGAAAATGGTGACAGGTTGCTTGCTGAGGCCATGCAAAGAAGTGGCAAGGTTGTTTTACCTGTGTTTGCCGAACATAGTGCCTGTGGCATAAGGCTGCATCTTACCACACCGATCCCTGCAATTGCCGAGGTGGCAGCAGGCTTTGGGCATGTTGATTTTGAACTGGATGCAGACGGTATTGTTCGTCGCGCCTATCTGAGAGCTGGCGTTGGTTATTCGAAATGGCCCGCTTTTGCTCTCGCAATTCTCGATGTTGCTGGCTCTCCTGTAAAACAGGATATTGTTGCGGATCAATCGTCAGAAAAGTCTTTGGGAAAATGGATCAGGGCTGATGAGGTACTGCTCTCTTTTGCAGGAAAGCCTGGGCATTTCAAACAGGTTTCCTACGCAACATTTATGAGGCCTGACTGCGATCCGAGTTTTCTCCACGATAAAATTGTTCTGGTTGGTGTTACCTCTTCATCTCTTGGTGATGCGTTACCAACGCCAGTTTCTGGTGAATCGCATCTCATGTCTGGAGTTGAAATAAATGCAAATCTGCTCGATGCCCTGGCCCATGGTCATATCATTCGTGCGATGAGCAGAGAGATGCGGACGTTTCTTTCTGTGTTGTTGATATGCAGTGTTTTACTTTGTTACACTCTTGATTCTCAAAAAATTATCCAGATCATAACTGTTGGATCAATATTGTTTGTGGTATTTTTTTCGAGTTTTTTATTGCTCGTTTTCCACGTCTGGTTTCCTCCAGCAGCCGTATTGCTGGTGCTTTTCTTAATTTATCCGATCTGGGCCTGGAAACGGCTTGACCGTTTGGTGGAAAGTCTTTTTGTGGAGCGCGAGCAGGCCCTGGTGATGCTGCACTCTATTGCTGATGCGGTTATTACTACAGATAGTAACTGTCTGATCAGGTATATAAATCCGGCAGCTGAGGAATTGACTGGTCAGACGAATGAGAGGGCCGTGGGGAGACCTTTGCATGAGATTTTTGCTGTTCGTGAAGAATGTTCCGGAAAAAGTGGTGAAGATATTGTTAAAGAATGTCTTGAGATTTCTGAAATAATCTCATTTAAGGGGGAGGTCTACTATCAGGATGTGATGGGACGAAATCATATTCTTGGAATTAACGCAGGGCCGCTTCGTAGCAGTCGCAAACAGGCTGGTGGCGCATTGCTTAGTATTAATGACATTACCGAAAAACGCGAAGCCCTGGCAAAATTGACCCATCAGGCAACCCATGACCCGTTGACCAATCTCCCAAACCGGATGCTGCTTTTTGATCGTCTGGAACAGGCAATTATCCGGGCGATACGAAATGGTTCGCATGTGGCAATTCTTTTTCTTGATCTGGATAATTTTAAGAAAGTCAACGATCAAGTTGGTCATTCTGGTGGTGATTTGCTGCTTCAGATGATTGCAGAGCGGATGAAAAGTGTCTGTAGAGAAAGTGACACTGTGGCGAGACTTGGTGGCGATGAATTTATTATTCTGCTTGAAGGGGTCACCGATACCACGATGGTGGCAAAGGTTGCCGATAAGATGTTACGATTACTCCGAAGCCCTTTTAGGATTCACAAGAATAAGTTTCATGTTACTGGTTCTATTGGTGTCAGCATTTTTCCCAAAGATGGAGAAGATGCCGATCAGCTTGTGAAGAATGCTGATATTGCAATGTATGAGGCCAAAAAAGGTGGCCGTAATAATTTTCTGTTTTTTTCCGATGAAATGAACGAGCTTATCCAGGGGCGGTTGCTGTTGGAAAATGAATTGCGTTCAGCTTTGAGCCGGTCGGCTCTGGAGCTTTATTATCAGCCCCAGATACGTCTTAAAGATGATAAAATTGTTGGTGTTGAGGCTCTTGCCCGTTGGACAGCTGGTACTGAGAGTTATATTTCTCCTTCTTCTTTTATTCCTGTTGCTGAAGAAAGCGGCCTGATTCTGCCGTTGAGTGAATGGGTGTTGTCTACGGCATGTGAGCAGGCCAGGATTTGGCAGGACGAAATGAGTTTTCCGATTCGTATGTCGATTAATATTTCACCCCGCCATTTTCTTGGAGATTCTCTTCTTGAACAATTAGAAAGAATTATACGGCAAACTGGTATCAACCCACAAAATCTGGATCTTGAAATAACCGAAGGTGTTATTATGCAGGATATTACCAGGTCCGTGGATATTATGACGAAGTTTAATGAGATGGGAGGTACAATTTCTATTGATGATTTTGGCACCGGGTATTCATCTCTTGCCTATTTGAAAGAATTTCCTCTGCATCGGCTGAAAATTGATAAATCATTTGTCAACGATATAGATCAAGACAGTAAAAATGTCGGGCTTGCCAAGACTATTATTACTATGGGACATGGTCTTGGGCTGGAAGTTATTGCCGAAGGGGTTGAGACTGCTGAACAACTCTCGATTCTTCGAGAGCTGGGATGTGATATTGTTCAAGGATATTATTGTTCTCAACCGCTGTCGGCAGATGAAGTGACCCGATTACTCCGCAAATAAACGATGGGCATTACAAATTTTCAGCATTGTCCTTGAAATGCGCTGCTGTACCTATCTCTATAAATGAGGGGCCCTGTTCTGCTCCGAAACGGCCTGCCAGGATAATGATGAGGTCTTGATCTGCAAAATATTTTTCTTCAACAAGTTGGCAAATGGAGTTTCGTAGAGGGCCAGCCAGGGTGTTTTCAGTCAGTGGAATATGATTGGCAAACACTCCAAACGAAAGAGAGAGCTGGCGCATCACTTTTTCATCATATACCTGGGCAAAGATCGGATTATCCCCCCGATACGCAGCAAGTGCCAATATGGATCTTCCCGATACTGAATCTGCGACAATAGCTCGGGTGTTGAGTCGTAATGCGGCTTTTACTGCGGCTTTGGCCAGATAAGCAGTGATTTTGTTTTCGGTACTGTAAGGAATATCAAAGAAAGAACTGCCTTTCGCTTCGACTTCCTGGGCAATTTTGGCCATGGTGTGAACCGCGACTTCAGGATACTTGCCGTTGGCGGTTTCACCGGAGAGCATAAGGGCATCAGCGTGATCCAGGCAGGCATTGGCAACGTCTGAGACCTCTGCCCGGGTCGGTCTCGGTGAATCAATCATGGAATGTAGCATCTGGGTAGCCACGATTACCGGCCGCCGTCGTTCAATGCAGGAGCGGATAATCTGTTTCTGGATGAGGGGAATTTGTTCCGTGGGAATTTCTACAGCGAGATCTCCTCGGGCAATCATAATACCGTAGGAATGATCGAGAATCTCGTTGAGATTCTCAACACCCTGGGTGTTTTCGATTTTGGCAATGATTTTTATCGGAGATTTTTTCTTGTCGAGAATGGCCTGCACTGCGATGACGTCTTCTTTGTTTCTGACAAAGGAATGGGCAATGAAGTCAAGCTGTTGTTCTGCTGCAAATTCAATAAAACCCTTGTCTTTTTCACTTAATGCGGGCAGACGGACATGAACCGAAGGAATATTGATACTCTTGCGAGGATGAATGATGCCATCATTTTCCACATGACAGACAAGATGATCTGTTTCTTTTTTCATCACAGCCAGAGCAATATAGCCGTCGTCGATCAATACTGAAGAACCTGCCGGTACGTCATGGACAAATTTGTCATAGGAGACGCAGATTACATCATCGTAAGATTTTTCCTGAGGTGCTCCTTTGATACGGATGATGTCGCCGTGTTTTACTGAAAGGGGGGCTGTGGTATCGCAGGTTCTTATTTCCGGCCCTTTGGTGTCAAGGAGAATTCCTATCTTGGATGAGACTGCCCTGGTGTTTGTAATGACTTCGAGGGCATCTTCATGACTCATATGGGCGGTATTGAGTCGAACCACGTTTATGCCTGCCTCATAAAGTCGGCCGATGAATTCTGCAGAGCAGTTCAGGTTTGATATGGTTGCTACAATTTTGGTTTTGCGCATGGTGGGTATGCGTCTCCTTTTATGGGTTGTTGGGTTTTCTAAGATTTTCAGGACTTGGGTAAATGTCTCTGGAGAAAAGTTCTTGGAATTTATTACAGTGTGACAGGCAGCATAAGGATTTTTATGCGTCGGAGCAAGAAAAAGATCGCCAGGTATTTTTTTCTCGTGTTTCCTGATTTTCTTTTTTAACGGTATTTTGACAAGCGAAGTATTTTATTTATGTCCAGGATGGTTTTCAAGGTATCCCGATGTTTGATAAGGAGAAATTGTGTTTTTAGCACTCGGTGATTGTAATCTTTTAGGAGCCAACGCATTTCAAGGGAAAACTTATGTCCAGAGACTCTCTGAGATGTTGCAGACAACGGTGATTAATTGTGGACATACAATGACGACGACCCGGGAGGGACTCCGCTATTTTGAACATAATAAAGGGAATACATATGAATTTGTTATCATAGCCTATGGGTTGGTTGATTCCTGGGAAACATTCAAGTATGCGCCGTATGTGCTTTATTATCCAGATAATGCCTTTCGAAAAATAGGCCGAAGCTTTGTGAAAAAGTATAAAAAGATTACGCGAAACATGGGGTTTCCTGAAAGGTTTGGCACAAAAAATGTGGTTCCAGCAGAGGAATACCGCGGCAATATTGAAGCTGTTGTGAGGCGTTCCCGGCGGGTCTTTCTTGTTGAGACGATTTTTCGTCATGAGGACTGTTTTAGAAATAAAGAAATTGTAAGATATAACAGTATTCTAAAAGATATAGCGTATCATAATAAACATGTAGACCTCATTGAGATTTATAATGATTTTTTTGCAGACCCATCACTTTATTTTGATTCTGTTCACATGAACGATAAAGGGTATGCCTTGGTTACAGAAAAATTTGCGGCCTTGTTATGATTTTTATGGTTGGTTGTATTTCTTTATACCAGGTAATCTGTTGTTGCCACTGTCAAGGAGGAAGGTATGGCTGTGATAGAGGTTGTAAAGGCTGATATTACCAAGATTGAGGTTGATGCAATTGTTAATGCTGCAAACAATTCCCTTCTTGGGGGCGGAGGTGTTGACGGAGCCATACATCGGGCTGCCGGGCCGCAATTACTTGAAGAGTGCCGAACTCTTGGAGGTTGTCCGTCTGGGGAGGCCAAAATTACAGGAGGTTACGATCTCCCTGCCAAATATGTGATTCATACTGTGGGACCGGTGTGGCATGGTGGTACCAGCGATGAGGCTCGAATTCTCGCATCCTGTTATAAAAACTGTTTTTTGTTCGCTGAACAGTATAGGTTGTCGAGTCTTGCTTTTCCTGCCATTAGTTGTGGGGTGTACCATTACCCCATTGCCGAGGCCTGTGAGATCGCGGTCCGGGAGACTTCGCTTGCCTTAGAGAGGTCTGCATATCTTGACCGGATTGTCTTTAGCTGCTTTAACGAGCAGTTGTATCAGGAATATAAAAAAATGCTTGGTTGAGAAGGGGAATTCGCCGGATGTCTGAAAGAACACCCGGCGAATTTTTTACGCAACCGCCATAGATTGCGGTAGGCTCGAGAGGCTGGTTGTTTTCACCTGTTTATTTGCTGGCGATGGCCTCTATTTCAATATTGGATCCCA
>PDWI01010275.1_pt1 | contig 10518 bp, 7 predicted proteins | sample 1430891 | NCBI WGS metagenome assembly PDWI01 (sample SAMN01162508, study PRJNA174530) | Oral metagenome, whole genome shotgun sequencing project. | biome: Marine environment; feature: Marine mammal; material: Swab sample of the gingival sulcus; isolation source: swab sample of gingival sulcus... | reverse complement strand
CATGCCCATAAAAACACTTTCTACAATAAGCAAAGCTCCTAAAACTAATAATATGAGTTTGTATTTTATCATAAAATTTTTGATTGCAAATATAAAATTATATTTATTGTGAAAAAAAAACAAGAAAAATTTTTATTATTAAAAATAACTAATTATTTTTGCACTCCAAAACTTGAAAAAAAGTTCTTATAGTTATTGTTTTGAATATTTGTTTTATTCGGGGTGTAGCGCAGTCCGGTTAGCGCACCTGCTTTGGGAGCAGGGGGTCGCAGGTTCGAATCCTGCCACCCCGACTAATACATACCTCTTACCGTTTTTTATTTTTTCAGTCCTTAAATTTCTTGTTATTATTTGTTTTAACATTGATTGTAGTCCCTTTTTACCTAAATTACGCAAAGGTCTTAAAATTCCAAAACAATTTAATTATTTATATGTTTGTCTTATGTTGTAAAAAAAATATTTTTACAACTTTTTTGTGCAACCATATTAATATTAATAAGGTCTTTAAAATTATATAAAAAAAGTTATATTAAATAATTAAATAAAAAATAGATATGAAAAAAGTCAGTTTAATTACTTCTTTGTTAGTTCTAGCACTTGTTGTTTTTTCACAAAAACAATGGGTTAGCATTAATTCAAATGCTTCTATAAATCCTGAAATAGATATACTAGAAACTTTTGATGACGGATTAACTTTAAAATTGAGTCTCAACTCTTACATGCTTAGACAAGTAGAAACTCCTAATGGTGTAGAGGTTGTTGTTAACAGTCCAGAGTGTCCTAATGTTAGGGTTAAGGGGCTCCCCGATTTACCTTATATTACAACATCTTTAAATATTCCTAATCAGGGAGGAGTAAAAGTCGAAGTAATTTCGTCAACATTTGAAACATTATCAAATATTAGTGTTGCACCGTCAAAAGGCTCTTTGCTAAGAAAAGTAAATCCCGCAGACGTTCCATACGAGTACGGAAGAGCTTATCAAATAGATGAGTTTTTACCAATGGAACAATCTAGTTTAGGAGAACCTTATATCTTAAGAGATTTACGAGGAATTAATTTAGAACTATATCCATTTAGTTATAATGCTGTTGATAAAGAGTTAAGAATATATTCCGAAATCGTAGTTAGAATTAAATACAATAATAATTCTTCAAAAAATGAATTAGCCTCAAACAAAAATAATACTAGCGAAGAATTTATACATATATATAATAAGGCATTTTTAAATTATCAAAATAGTGAAAAATACATTCCCGTTGGAGAAGGTGCTCCCGGAAAAATGTTAATTATATGTGCTGACGACTATCAATCTGCTATGCCTGATTTTGTTCAATGGAAAAAAGAAAAAGGTATAGACGTAGAATTAGTTTTAATGAGTACTGTTGGTTCAAACTCAAACGATATAAAATCTTATGTACAAGATTATTACAACAATAATGGAATTAGTTTCCTATTATTAATAGGTGATACAGATAAAGTACCTACGGGAACAAATTCTACCGGTGATGATTCTGACAATATTTATTCTTACGTAGCCGGTAATGATGGTTATGCAGATATTTTAATGGGACGTTTTTCTGCAAATTCTATTGGTGATGTAGAAACACAAGTAGAAAGAATGATAAATTACGAAAGAGATTTAACAACTTCTGCAACTTGGCTTAATAACGCTTTTGGCTCTGCTTCTTCCGAAGGTGCAGGAAACGGACATGACGGTGGAGAGTCTGACGTTCAACATTTGAATAATATAAAAACCGATTTAGAAAATTATGGATATACAGTATCTCACGTAAACCAATCAGGAGGTTCTAATTCTCAAATCAGCAATATTATTAACGATGGTGTTGGTATTGCAAACTATATAGGACACGGAGATATTACATTATGGGTTAACACAAACTTTACTAACGACAATGTAAACGCATTAACAAACGAAAATAAATTACCTTTTATTTGGAGTGTCGCTTGTGTTAATGGAGATTTTAACGGCAACACTTGTTTTGGAGAAGCATGGTTAAGAGCTACAAATAATGGAAATCCTACAGGAGCAATTGGATTTATAGGCTCAACAATTAACCAATCATGGACAGACCCTATGACAGCTCAAGACGAAATGGTTGATATATTGGTAGAAACATATTCTACAAACATAAAAAGAACTTATGGAGGCTTATCTTTTAACGGTATGTTTCAGATGATTGAAGAAGGTGGCGAAGGTCAAAGAATGGCTGATACTTGGACATTATTTGGAGACCCTTCTTTGATGGTTAGAACAAAAACTCCAACCGAGATGACAATTAACCATTTATCTACATCAATATTAGGAGAAACACAATTTACTGTAAATTGTAACGAAGAAAACGCCCTCGTTGCTCTTACTAAAGTAGATGGAGGAGAAACAGTTATAGTTGGATATGGATATGTTAGTGGAGGTGTTGCAAATGTTACTATAACACCTTTTGATGCTCCCGGAACAATGAAAGTTACGGTAACTGCATTTAATAAAGTAACATACAGAAGTGATGTTGAAATTGCTGCTCCTGACGGACCTTATGTAATACACGACAGCTATTCTATAAATGACGCAGACGAAAACAATAATGGGGTAGCAGACTACAAAGAAACTATTAACATAAATCAAGTTTTAAGAAATGTTGGAATATCTGATGCACAAGGTGTTAGTATGACAGCATCGACTGCAAATACTGATGTTAATATTTTAAATCCGAATGCTGATTTTGGCAATATTGCTATTGATAATACTTCAGAAGTTGCAGATGCTTTTTCTATTGAAATTTCAGATGGAATACTTGACCAAACAAATGTTATGATAGATTTAGAAATAACAGATGAGGCCTCAAATAATTGGACATCGTCATACGGAGTTTTGATAAATGCTCCGGATATGAAAATAGATTTTATGAGTATTGACGACTCTGAAACCGGAAATGGGAATAATAAAATTGACCAGGGCGAAACAGTAAAACTTATATTACAAGTTTTAAATGAAGGACATGCAACTTCGGAAGCAGGGAATGTTACCATATCTACAACTTCAACAGATGTAACAATAAACACACCTACATTAAATTTTGATGCTCAAGAAATAAACACACCTATAGAACTAGAATTTGAAGTGGCTTTTGCCGAAAGCATTCCTGCCGGACAATCTGTATGTTTTGACTTTAATCTTACTGCCGGAATGTATTCTAATAGTTTGAATACCTGTTTTACTGTAGGTTTACAAATAGAAGACTGGGAGTCAGGAACAATTACAAAGTTTCCATGGGAAAACGACAATACATACCCTTGGGAAATAGTTACAAATGTTGTATATGAAGGTGAAAATGCTCTTAAATCAGGTAGTATAGCACCAAGTACTGCAGGAGTATCTTCTTTAAAAATAGATATTAATGTACTTAGTGCCGATGACTTAGAGTTTTACAAAAAAGTTAGTTGCGAAAAAGAATCAAATTTCTGGGGAATGATACAGATGTATGACTACCTATCATTCTCAATAGATGGTGCAGAACAAGATAAATGGTGTGGCGAAGTAGATTGGAGTCTAGAAACATATACCATATCTGCCGGAGAGCACGAACTAAAATGGACTTACCAAAAAGATGATTATACTGAAGAAGGCTCTGATTGTGCATGGATAGATAACATAAAACTTCCAAGTCATGAGACAGTAATTGTTTCAATAAACGACAAAATAGAAGTTGCAGAAGATAAATTTGAGGTATATCCTAATCCTGCAAATGATATAGTGTATCTAAATGTTGAACTAGTTGAAACAACAAAATCAAGTGTTAAGATTCTTAATACTAATGGTCAAGTAGTTTATCAATATGCTAAGCAGTTTAATATATTAGACGGTAAAAACACCATATTACTAAATACTTCTGAGTTGAGTAATGGATATTATATAATCGAACTTTCTACAGGTAATAAATTGTATCACAGAAACTTAACTATAGCAAGATAAAATTGAATTTTAAAATGAAAAAATATTTATTATCAATATCATTATTGATATTAATTACAAGTTTATCGGCTCAAGAAAAACTACCGCGTAAGCTACAGAGTAAATATCACATGATATTTTCTTCTGAACTAAAGAATAAAGATGCTTATAAAGGCAGAGACTTTGTAACAACTGCTCCTCCGGAAGGAGGAGCAAGAAGCATTGCCGAATTTGAAAGAAATCAAGGAGTTATAGTTGCTTATCCTCCGGGGTCATTTTTAGAGCCTGCTGCATTTGGAATACCAACAACATTGATAGCAGAATTAGCCGAAGATGTTACTGTTTATGTAATTTGTACTGCAAACGACCAGTCAAGTGCCGAAGCAACATTAAACAATGCCGGAGTTAATATGACTAATGTAGAATTTGTTAATGCACAAGTAGATTCTCATTGGGCTAGAGATTACAGTCCGTGGTTTATCGAATATGGCGAAGATAATAAACTAGGAATTGTAAACTTTCCATATAATAGACCACGACCCAACGATAACGAAATACCTAATGTTTTTGGTCAATATTTTAACTTAGAGGTCTTTGGAATGAATATAGAACAAACTGGTGGGAATTATATGACAGACGGAATGGGAATATCTGCTTCATGTGATTTAGTTTATTCCGAAAATCAAAACTTAAGTCCAAACGAAGTTGCCGAAATTACCAACAATTATCTTGGTGCAGAAACTTATCACTTAGTACCAGACCCACTTGATGATTATATAGAACATATCGACTGTTGGGGAAAATTTCTTGATGTAGATAAAATACTTATTGCAAGTGTGCCTGCAAGCGACGATAGATATGCCGACTTTGAAGCTATGGCAGACTATTGGCGAAACACAACAACTCCTTATGGGAATAAATATCAAGTGTATAGAACCGCTTGGGTACAAGACGGAAACGCTTATACTAATTCTTTAATTATGAATAATAAAGTGTTTGTACCATTTAATAACGGAACAGCAGGGAATTACAATTTAGATGCAGCAGAAGTTTACGAAGAAGCAATGCCCGGATACGAAATAATTGGAATATCTTATGACAATTGGTTTAGTACAGATGCTTTACATTGTCGCACCCACGAAGTACCCGACTTAGAAATGTTAAGAATATTGCATTATCCTATATTAGATACTGTAGAATATCAAGAATGTTATGAGTTTTCGGCAGATGTATATGTTTTTAACAACTCAGCCTCTATAAATTCTGTAGAATTATTTTACTCTGTTAATTATGGAAACTATCAATCAGTACCTATGTCTTTAACTTCTGACGACACTTATACTATTAGTATTAGCGATTTCAATCCCGGAGAAACTATATCATATTATATTAAAGCTGTTGATGCAAATTCAAAAACAGAAACTAATCCATTTATAGGCGAGGCAGACCCGCATGTATTTACTATTCACGACTTAACACAAAAGCCTATTTTATCTAAAGAAGCATACATAAAAGCTTTTCCAAATCCGGCAAATGATGAATTATATTTTATTGTTAACGATTTGCCAAACGAAAGTATTGAATGTAATATCTTTAATCAACAAGGTAAAATGGTCTTGTCTATAAACAAAGAAAATTATTCGCAAAAATGGAATATGAAAAAAATCGATATTTCTGCACTAAAACCCGGATTATATTTTATAAAAGCATTCTCAGAAAAGAACGTTTATACAACTAAATTTATAAAACTATAGACTTTATTTTTATTAATAATTGTCTAAATAATAGTTTATTTATAGATTTGCTATTGATATTTCGGGTTTAATGAAACACAAAATTATCTATATAATATTGTCTGTTCTAGTTTTATTATTTTATTCTTGCTCTAATGAAAAAATAACAGATGACGGTAAACTTCCTGAGATATTAATCTTCACAAAAGATAGAATAGAATTTAATAAAAAATCGCCATGCCTTATAATATTTAACCATAACGGACAATTGTGTTCACGAGGCTCTACTATAAAATGTCGTGGAGGTTATTCTTCTAAATTTCTTAAACATTCATACAGAATTGAGTTATCAAAAAAATATAACCCTTTTGACCTTCCTATAGAAGATGATTGGATTTTAAATGCAAACTATATTGACAAAACATTTAATCGTCATAAAATATCTTACGATCTTTTTAGAAAAATGGGGGATTATAATTTGGCTCCTAAATGTAGGTATGTTTCGGTAAAGTTAAATTTAGAATATAAAGGCTTATATCTATTAATGCAGAAAATAAATGGTAAATTCTGTGGTATTGATAAGAAAGATGAGACTGCGTCTATATTTAAAGACCCACCTGTGTTTAACGAAACACAAATAATAAAAGAAGATACTTTAAATTATTATGAGCAAAATTTTCCTGACTTTGAAGAAAAAAACAACAACTATTTGCTAAAAGACTTCCGAGATTTTATTTTAAATACTCCGGATTCTACATTTAACGAAAATGTTGGCAAATGGATTGATTTACAGAGTGTTGTAGATTGGCACATTCTACTTTTATTGACCAATAATGCTGACGGATTAGTTAAAAACTTTTATTTGTATAAAATAAATTCTGACACACCTTTTAGAATTGCAATATGGGACTACGACCATTCGTTTGGAAGAGACGGCGACAATGAATTAAATATGTTAAAATACAAAATTGATATTGAAAAAAACATTTTATTGAAACGCCTTATAAATAATCCCGAAAGCAATTATTTACATAATCTAAAAGAACGTTGGTTTGAATTAAGAAACTCGGGTATAATATCGGAAGCTTCTTTTGGGGTTATAATATTAAAAAATCATTTTTTAATACACTCAGAATTAACTAACAATTTTAATAAATGGCCGGTAAATAGCGACTCTTATTTTGATGATAATAATTACGAAGATGAAATTGAGATTATGATGAAATATATTAAAATTCGTATTCCTGAATTAGATGAGTATTTTAATTCTATTCCTTAATACCTAAAATACGCAAGGGTTTTCGTTATGAAAAGTGTATCTATTACAAATCAAACTTTAGCTGATAAATTTCATTTGATTTTGTTTCATTATTTGGCAACAAGTCAATATTCATATCATAAGAATCGTCCTCTATCTTAAACCCGTACCCTGTTAATGTTTTTTGAATTTTTTCGATATCTTCATTTTCAACAGTATTAAATATTGCATAGAATATATCTGAAAGTAAGTGGTCGGTATTATCTCTAATTGTTTCGATATTTTCTATTTTAGCCTGTTTAGTATTAGTAGAGTTTTTTTGAACTGTATAAACTTCTGTAAACTTATCTACCCAAGCCCTTACTGCACCTATTCCGGGATTTGTGAAATATTTTCCTCCTTCCGAAGTCCTTCGAGCATCATTTTCAAATAATTTTTTAGCAACCTCCAATAAATCTTCTTCTTTTTCTATGTTTGGTATCTCAAAAGGATAAGTTAAGCCATAATATTCTGCTGTAGTTTTAGGTAATTCACCTCTTTCTATAGACATATACATAGTTTGAAAGTAATGCTTAACAAAAAGACGAGCTTTGTAAAAAAGTTTTAGATATTTTTCTCGTTGTTGTCTATTTTCCTCTTCGATAAACTCTTTGTAAGCCCTAATCTTATCAAAAATATCAAAATAATTAGCTACTTGTTGCTCTACGTTATCATTAAACTCGGCAATAAGTTTTGTATCAGTAAAAAGCACATCGTTGCACTTTTTTAAAATTTGATATCTCTCTATGTCAGTATAATTAAAAACAGGTTTAATCATAAACAAAAAATTATTTCACAAAAATATAATCTTATATTCATTGTTTTTTTACTTCTAAAAACAAACTATTAACAGTCTAATGTTTATTTTTTAGGTCTATTTTTTTCAAAAACCATAATTAAATAAAAAACTTTATGTAAGTTTGCCTCCAAAAATGCGTTTTAAAAGAATTTTATTAAAACTTAGTGGCGAATCACTTGCTGCAGATAACAAGCAAGGTATAGACAGACAGCGTTTAATGGATTATGCTCTTCAGATTAAAGAAATAGCAGAATTAAACGTTGAAATAGGTATTGTTATAGGTGGCGGTAATATTTTTAGAGGTCTTTCGGGCGAATCTAAAGGTTTTGACAGGGTTAAAGGCGACCAAATGGGAATGCTTGCTACTATAATTAATTCCTTAGCATTAAGCAGTGCTTTAGAATCTATTGGACAAGACAGTCAAGTTTTTACATCTTTTAAAATAGAGTCTATTGGCAAAAGATTTAATAAACCGGAAGTAATAAAAAACTTAAAAGATAATAAGGTTTGTATATTTTCGGGAGGAACCGGAAACCCTTATTTCTCTACCGACACTGCTTCGGCATTAAGAGCAGTAGAAATAGAAGCAGATGTTTTTCTTAAAGGGACAAGAGTTGATGGTGTTTATACCGCCGACCCCGAAAAAGATAAGAATGCAAAAAAAATTGATAAAATTAGTTTTGACGAGGTTTACGAGAGAAATTTAAAAATAATGGACTTGACAGCATTTACTTTATGTAAAGAAAATAACATGCCTGTTATAGTTTTTGATATGGACACAAAAGGAAATCTAAAAAAAGTATTAACAGATACAAAAATAGGAAGCTATATAAGTAATAATTAATTAAACAAAATTATGGAAGAATTAGAATTATATATTGAAACAGCAAAAGAAGGAATGGAATCTGCTATCAGTCATCTTGATAGAGAGTTTTCAAAAATACGTGCAGGAAAAGCTTCGCCCTCAATGCTCGATAGTGTTAAGGTCGATTATTATGGAGTTCTTACTCCATTAGAGCAAACTGCAAATATTACAACTCCCGATGCTAAAACAATATTTATTCAACCATGGGACAAAAGTGTATTACCGCTAATAGAAAAAGCAATTATGGCAGCAAACTTAGGCTTTAATCCTGCTAATAATGGCGAAGTAATTAGAATTATTGTTCCTCCTTTAACAGAAGAACGTCGTATGCAACTTGCTAAACAAGTAAAAGCTCTTGGCGAAAATGCAAAAATTACAGTCCGAAACCAAAGACGTGATGCTATCGAAGAGTTTAAAAAACTTAAAAAAGACGGTATCTCTGAAGACCTTACCAAAAATGCAGAAAATAATGTTCATAAAATCCACGAAGATTATATCAAAAAAATAGACCAAGCCGTAGCAGCAAAAGAAGAAGATATTATGACTGTGTAGGTTAAATATTAGGTTAAATATATAGTGTTACATTCTAAAAAAATACGTAATACTATTTTTAATTTAAAAAAAAATATTATATTTGCCTAATATCTTAAATTTTAATTAATTATAAAAGTTATGAGAAAGTCAATAATTATATTATCTGTGGTTGCATTTATATTTACTTTGTATTTTACTTCTTGTAGGAAGCCTGACGAAAAAATGCCAACAATTTATTTTTACGATGTAAACAATAATACTTTACGTAATGCAGATACAACATTGTTATTATATACAAAATATGTTGACCCCGGAGTATATGCTGAAGATAATGTATCTAAAAGTTCAGCTATAATAATTTCCAGTAATTTGGAAGACGAACTTCCAGTTACTAGTGCCGGATATAATAAAAGAACCGGTCAGTATGTTATAAGATATACAGCAACAGACGAAGCAGGTAATGTAGGCGAAAAATTAAAAAACATTACTGTTTATAATGTTTCTGAGCCATTTGCAAATTCTTATATAACTACCCGTAATACATTGTATTTGAATAATGATACTTCTTATAGCTCTACAGTATCAGCAGATAGACGTATTCCCGGAAGATTAAGATTTTCTAAAGTATATTCACACTACTTAGGCGATAAAAGAATATATTTTAAAGTAAATGCAGACCTTTATGCTCCTGATAAATTCTCTACTTCATATTCCGAAGAAATTGGTTATATGGGAACACAATCAGATAAAGATACACCTTTCTTCTCAAGTATGACTTACGATGCAGCGGCAGACTCTATATTAACTGTAACACATCTTAAAGTATTTGCACAAGAGTATTCAGACACTACAGGAAATTATTCTGTTGCTATTAGTGGTGTCGAAGAAGGTGGAGTGCCTTTATCTCGTATAGAGTATTTATCTAACTCAAAAACAATATACAGAATTATACTTGAACTTAATGTTACAGATAACGGTGTTGTTGACAGAGTTACAGAAATTTATACGCCAAAAGAATTTTAGGTATTAATATAAAATTCTCTGTTTTACTCATTATTAAGAGCTTTAATAAGCATAGGCTTTCGTGCTCCTGACAGCGGAAGTTTAGTATTATCTTTTAATAATACTTCATCTTTTGCCTTATTTATTTTACGCAATAGTTTTAAATTTATAATATGAGAGCGGTGTATTCTAAAAAAGCCGTTTCCTACAAGTATTTCTTCATACTCTTTTAGACATTTAGAAACTAAGATTTTTTCGGAATTTATTAAATGAAATGTTGTATAAATATTATCTGCTTCGAGTCGTATAATATCTTCAAG
>PDWI01010274.1_pt1 | contig 10518 bp, 7 predicted proteins | sample 1430891 | NCBI WGS metagenome assembly PDWI01 (sample SAMN01162508, study PRJNA174530) | Oral metagenome, whole genome shotgun sequencing project. | biome: Marine environment; feature: Marine mammal; material: Swab sample of the gingival sulcus; isolation source: swab sample of gingival sulcus... | reverse complement strand
GTTGATTATATAGAAACAGATTATCATAAAAAGTACAAAAAGCCTATTATGATATATGAGCGACTGAATAATTTTAGAGGTAGGCATACGAAAAAACCGGAGCCTATTTATACAGATAAAACTCCTTTATTATCTTCTTTTGGATTTGGTAAATTTCTTTCACCTGAAACAGTTTACAGGGAACTTGATAACTTTTTAGGTTGGTTAAAAGATAACCCACCAATAGAAGACAAAAGAACGGATTTAGAAAAATTGCAGTCAAAAGGTTTTGATAAAAAAAAATCATTTAGACATAGAAAATAATTGATAATAAAATAGAAAATGAAAAAAATAAAATATTATATAACAATAATCTGTTTTTTATGTGTTTCTGGTATAAATGCAGAAGAAAAACAGCAACTTACCGAGCAACAATCTATTGATTTAGCATTACAGAAATCGGTGGAGTTAAATCAAGCAAAACTTAATATTCAAAAGCAACAAGCGAATGTTGGTGGAGCCTTTGAATTAGAGCCTTTGGCGTTGGAATATCGAAAAGTTAAAGTCAATCCGACAACAAAAGTGAGAGAAATAAGTGTGAACCAGAACTTTGGGTCTATTCTGGGGCATATTAAGCGTTATAAACTGGCAAAATCAGAAGTCGGTTTGGCTATTTCAAATGCTCAACTTACCGAAAAACAAGTGATAAAAAACGTTCGAAGTTTATATCAACAATGGCATTATTTGTATGCCTTAAAAAAATTGCTGGAACAACAAGAAAAAAGTGTTAACAATATCAAAACGATTACAAAGAAACGCTACCAAGCAGGTGAAATAGGAGGTTTAGAAAATGACATAACTGCCTTACAATCACTGAGTATTCAGACACAAAAAAATACGGTTAATAAAGAATTTGCAGCGGTTGAAAGTCAGTTAAAATCGATATTACAGTTACAAAAATCCATTCAGCCTGAAAGTGAATTTCCAAAACCTTTGGAGGTTACATTATCACAGGATTTATCGCCTTTGTTTTCGGAAGTGGTAACAAAAAGTAATCAAGTTGCTTCTGATGGTGTTTCGTTGGCAAGGTCAGCTTATTTTCCCACCATTTCAGCAGGACTTGTGAATAGAAAAGCAGGGACTGCCGATGGTTTTATGGGATTTGTCATTGGTTTGCAAATTCCGTTACCTTTAGGAAGCAATAGAGCCACGATAAAAAAAGAGAAAATTCGTCAGCAAGAGGTTGCTTTTGAAAATGAAGCAACTCAAATTGAAGTGAAAAATAAAAAAGAGAGCTTAGCGGCTCAATTATTCATTCTACAAAAGGAGCTTCATACTATCAACCAAACTTTTGATAAAGCTAAAAAATTTATAGAAAAATTAGATATTGCTTATAAGTTAGGTGAAATAGGAGCGTATAAATACAATCAAAGTTTTGATGCTTATTTTGAAGTAATGCAAAACTATTTGGCATTGATATATACTTACAATCAAACTGTTGTAGAGTATGAATATTACGTTAAAAAGTGAAAAATAAAAAATAAAACAAAATGAAAAAAATAATTTTAACAGTAGTAGTAGTTCTTTTTATGATAGGTTGTAACCAGAACAACAACGGAGAACACAATCACGAAGGCGAAGATAAACACAAAGAAACAGAAAGCCTTACAAAAGATGACCACGAAGACCACGCCGAGAATGAAATTCATCTAACTTCTGAACAGTTGAAGTCAGCGAAAATAGAAATCAGCAATCTCGAAAAACGTAAAATTAGAGAACGAATAGAAGTTACGGGTAGCATTGAGGCACCTCCACAGAGTAAAGCAACCGTCTATGCACCACTGGAGGCATTTGTTCATCAAGTAGATTTGTTATTGGGGGATAAGGTGAGAAAGGGTCAAACGATAGCCGTTTTACAACATCCTAATTTTACCAAACTGCAATATAACTTTCTTGAATCATTGAATAAATTAAAAGTTGCAGAGCAAGAATTTAAGCGAAAAGAGATGTTATTTAAGAATGATATTGCCTCTAAAAAATCTTATGAGTTGGCAGAAAGTAGTTATCAGTCTGCAAAAAGTTTGGTTCAAAATTATAGTTCGCAACTCAAAATGGCAGGATTATCTCCTCAAAAAATAAGAGAAGAAGGAATCCAACAATATGTATATGTAAAATCGCCTATTTCCGGATATATCGTCAAAAACAGTCTCAATAAAGGAAAATTTCTAAATGCGAATGACGAAATGATGGAAATTATAGATAATAATCATATGCATGCAGAATTGAAGGTATTCAGTACAGATATTTCACGACTTAAAAAGAATGATGAATTTATTTTTAAGCCCAATGGCATAGACAAAGAGTACAAAGGTTATATCAGACTTATCAGTCAGGGCATTGATAATCAAACTAAAACCATTAATGTACACGGACATTTTAGAGATGAAGAGAGACTGTTAAAAGTAGGAACATTTATTAATGCACAAATTTTATTGGGTGGAAAGTCGGTATATGCTGTTCCGGAAGAAGCCATCATTGAAATTGAAGGTGAAAAAGTGATTTTTAAAGCAGAAAGTGAAAATGAATTTGTTCCGTTAGATGTTACTGTAGGCAATATTGACAATGGTTTCATAGAGTTAAAAACCATTCACGACGATGATTTTAATATTAAAGTCGTAACAAATGGTGCTCATTTCTTAAGAGGAGAATTGTTGAAAAACTCCGGTGAGATGAACGGTCACGGACACGCTCATTAAAAAGAGTAGTAAGATAATAAATGATAAGTTATGATTGTTTCTGTAAAAGAGCATTCATAACTTATCACTTATAATTCATAGTTTTAAGAAGTCTCCAAAAACTAATTTTCGTACATTTTCTCTATTATTGATTTGTATTTTTGCATCACAACAGCACGACGCACTTTCAGCGTATTGGTTAATTCACCTGTTTCTATGGAAAAAGGAAACTCTATTAACGTGAATTTCTTTATCTTTTCATAATTCGCCATCTGACTTTGCTTCTCAGTAATTCTTGCATCTATTAAATCAATAACCTCTTTTCTTTTAATCAGTTCTAATTTATCTTTGTACTCAATATTATTTTGGCTTGCATATTCTTTTAGTGCCAAGAAGTCAGGTACAACAATCGCAGTAACATAATTTCTCTCATCGGCAATAATCACGGCGTGGTCAATGTATTTATCTTCTCCCAAAAGCGTTTCTATCTTTTGAGGTGCAATATATTTACCGTTCGATGTTTTGAAAAGGTCTTTTATCCGTTCTGTTAATATCAACAATCCGTCTTTGATATATCCTGCATCACCTGTTCTAAACCAACCATCTTCGGTAAAGGCTTCTTGATTAGCTTTATCATTTTTATAATATCCTTTTGTTATGGTTTTACCTTTTAACAGAATTTCGTTATCCTTACCAATTTTCATTTTTACGGCTTTCATAACATATCCTACCGTTCCAATTTCGTAAGGAACTTTGTGTGTAAAACTAACACTTGCAGTACTTTCTGTTAGTCCATATCCTACGATAATTGGCACTCCTATACTTAAGAAAAACTTATTGATTTCAACTGAAAATTTAGCACCACCCGTAGGAAATAGTACACCGTTATCTATTCCAATCTCTTTTTTCAGTTTGGAAAACACCAATTTTTCGGCAATTTTATACTTCTGTTTTAACCAAAAACTGGGCTTCTTTTTGGATTGAATGTAGTTGATATTATGATGCTCTCCAACTGCCAAAGCCCAAGCAAAAAAGGCTCTTTTTATCGGCGATGATTTGCTTATTATTTCATTGACACCGACATAAATTTTCTCCCAAAAACGTGGTACAAGACCCATAAGAGTTGGTCTAACCTCTTTTAACGATTTTTGTATCTGTTGTGGATAACGATTGACATAAATGGTGGCACCGCAGGTCATCATAAGATAACTTAACGCCCTTTCAAGAATGTGCGATAAAGGTAAAAAAGAGATTGTTGTATGCTCCTCATCTACTCGTGGTACTTCTTCTCGGTGAGTAGAGATAGCAGTATGAAACATTTCATAACGAACCATTACTCCTTTTGGATTACCTGACGTACCGGAAGTATATAAAATACAGGCAAGGTTTTGCTCATCATATTGCTCTTTTCGTTGCTGAATTGTTTCAGTATGATTGGCTTTTTTGCCTATTTCTACCAAATCATCAAAATAGAAAGAGTGCTTATCATCAACTAACTTGACATTCTTTTCAAAAACAACAATGTATTCTATCGGACTGTCATTGTTCTTAATATCAATTGCAATATCATACTGCCTTTGGTCTTCTACAAAAATAAATTTCGTTCCTGCATCACGAATGATAAACTCTGCTTGTTCTTTTGAAGAAGTCGGATATATCGGCACCATTACTCCACCGATAGAATAAATCGCAAAGTCAACAATAAAGTTCTCTTTTCTGTTTTGTGAAAACTGTGCTACACTGTTTGTTTTTTCCAGCCCTAATTCAATAAAAGCGTTGGACAATATTTGCACATCTCTATCCAGTTCGTTCCAAGTGTACGGTTGCCACGTATGGTCAGCATTCGGCCTATCAAAAAAGACAGGTTTGTCTGCGTACTTTTTTGCCTGTGTTCCTACCAGATGAGGAAAATGATAAGACGGTTTATTAAACATCACTATTCTATTTTTTAATTTTATATCAACTACAACAAATCAACTCTGTTAAAAGTTTAACAAGTCTGCACATCTTTAATAAATACGTGCAACAAAAACAATAGTTAATAATTTAACATTAACAATTAACCATTAATTAAAGAAAGATTGCTTCTTCATTCATTTCTCACTTATCGCAATAACGATTTTGGTTTGCTTGTTTTTATGTTCTGTCATTCAAAACTTGTTTCAGTATCTTAAATTTACAGTATAGACCCTAAAATAAATTGGCTACGCCGAACTACGTTTCAGGGTGACGAAAAAAAAACTAATCACTAAAAACTAATCACTATTACTCGTACATTTTATCTATGAGTAGTTTGTATTTTTGCATAATAACGGCACGACGAATTTTCAGCGTATTGGTTAGTTCTCCTGTTTCAATAGCGAAAGGCGACTCTATCAACGTGAATTTCTTAACCTGTTCATAATGTGCCATTTTACTTTGTCTTTCTGCCACCTGCTTTTCAATCAAAGTAATAATCTCTTTTTGTTGTATCAAGTCAGCATTTGTTGTATAAGATATGCCCTTTTCATTTGCATACTCTTTTAAGGTAACAAAGTCAGGGGAGATGATTGCGGTTACAAAATTTCTCTCATCAGCCACTATAATGGCGTGGTCAATGTATTTGTCTTCATTGAGTTGTGTCTCTATTTTTTGAGGAGCAATGTATTTTCCATTGGAAGTTTTGAATAGGTCTTTTAATCGCTCTGTCAGTATGATATGTCCATCTTCCATATACCCTGCATCTCCTGTTCTAAACCAACCGTCTTCTGTAAAGGCTTCTTTATTCGCTTCTTCGTTGTTGTAGTACCCTGCTGTGATTGTCTTTCCTTTCAATAAAATTTCATTGTTTTTGCCTATTTTGACTTGTAATCCAGGTAAAACACGCCCCACAGATTCAATTTTGTATGGTTTTGGGTGACAAAAACTGACACTGGCTGTACTTTCCGTCAATCCATATCCCGACATTAACGGAATGCCCATACTCAAAAAGAATTTATTGATTTTTTCAGAGAATTTTGCCCCTCCTACTGCCAATATTCGTGCATTCTCAATTCCTAATGTTGTTTTTAGTTTTGAAAAAACAAGTGCATCAGCAATTTTGTACTTTTGTTTAACCCAAAAGCCTGCTTTCTTGCCTGTACGGATATATCTGATATTATATTTCTCGCCTACGGCTAATGCCCAAGCTATTAAGGCTTTTTTCAAGGGTGAATACCCCTCCATTATCTCTTGCACACCATTATAAACTTTTTCCCAAAAACGAGGAACAGCACACATTGCCGTTGGACGCACCTCTTTAATCGTCTTTTGTATCTGTTGTGGAAAATGGTTGATGTAACTTATTCCACCAGTGAACATAATTAAATATGTCCAAGTTCTCTCAAAAACGTGAGTAAGAGGTAAAAACGTGATGGAGATATTATCTTCCGTTAGTTGAGGTAATGAAGTCTGATGACTAATCATCGCTGTGTGTAGCATCTCATATCTAATTACAACACCTTTTGGACTTCCCGATGTTCCTGATGTATAGAAAATACAAGCAGTATCCTCTTCTTGAGTCTCCTTTCTACGTTTCTCAAGTTCTTCTTTGTAATTCGCTTTCTCTCCTAATTGGATTACATCATCAAAATAGATAGAGTTGGTATCTGCTGAAAGTTGAATCTCTTTTTCAAAAGCGACAATATGTTCTATCACATTGCTTTTTTGCATCAGTTCCAAAACAATATCGTACTGTCGTTGGTCTTCTACAAATAAAATTTTGGTTTTCGCATCATTGACGATAAACTCCGTCTGCTCCAACGATGAAGTGGGATATATCGGTACCACTATTCCTCCAACAGAATAGAGAGCAAAATCAACGATAATATTCTCTTTTCTATTTTGTGAAAATTGGGCTACCTTATCCTCTTTTTTTATCCCCAATTCAACAAATCCTCTTGCCAACAAATCCACATCTTTATTCAATTCATTCCACGAATATGCTTTCCAAGGCTTACTCACATCGTATCTATCGTAAAAGACAGGCTTATTTTGATACTTTTGAGCTTGTGTTGTGATAAGATTGGAAAAGTAATGTGTTGAAGATAATTTTTGGGACATAGTACTATACTTTAATTGTTGATAATATTCATTCGACTTTTGAATGAAGAGAAAATATTATATAAACAAAAGTAGTGAGTTTAATTGAGATGCACAACATAAATTAAGAGTAAATTGTCTTTCGTGTTTATTAAAAACTTTTAACTGACAAAGAACCTTATAACTAAAAAAAATATTGTACTTTTGTAAAGTTAAATACTCTATTGAATGAAAGGCAATGAAAAAAATAGTTAATAAAAGCATTTATATCCTCTTTTTTATAACCATCATAATTCTCAATTCTTGTGAAGATAAAAATGAGTATTTTGATTGGAAAGCAATGAATCAAGATTGGTTTGCAGAACATCAAAATGATGCCGGATTTGTGACTACCGAGACAGGACTTTGCTACAAAGTGATAAGAAAAGGAAATCCTGCCGATAGAACTCCTAATCCAACAAGTTTTATCAAAGCAACTTACAAAGGAAAACTAATAGATGGAACAACCTTTACAGAAGGTGAAGAAGTCAACTTAGGACGACTCAACCAAACAATAAAAGGAATGCAAGAAGCGTTGTTGATGATGCACACCGGAGATATATACGAACTCTATATTCCCTATGAATTGGGTTATGGTAAAACCGGTGCAATTGGAAAAATTCCTCCTTATTCTACCCTCTATTTCAAAATCGAGTTACTTGATTCAGGGCTGTAAGAATGAATTCTAAAATTTTCAATTTTAATCACGCCAAATTATTCTTTTTGGTAATTGTATTTGCTTTGGGATTATTTTTTGTCCTAAAACCAGAAAACAATAGTGTTGCCAATATTGAAAAGGGTAGCATTTCTATAACAGTTATCGAATTAAAAAAAGAACCCTTATTTAGTATTAATAAGATTTTAGGTGTTATTTTAATCCTTTCTTCCATTGCAGGATACTACTTTACTTCCAATAGATTGACAAAAGAAAATAACAGAAAAATAGAATTAACCCCACAAGAGAAAAATATTTACCAATTAATAAAACAAGGATATAGCAACAAAGAAATAGCTTCTGAATTAAATGTGAGTGTCAGCACCATCAAGACACATATCAATAATATTTATAAAAAAGAAGGGATTTCTTCAAGAAAAGAAATTACTGATAATGAGAACATAAAAGGGTAGTAGTCCTAAAATCCACCCATAGAAATTTGTTGTTGATTGATGTTGCTTGTAGTTTTGTATTCAAATTTTTAATCGTAAAAAGAAAAGAATATGAAACGTACTTTAATCGCCATTTTAATTTTATGGATTTCTCAATTTAGTTTTTCCCAAAATCAAGAGAGGTGTCAAGAAATAGCAAAAACAGTTCTTGAGGCTGTTATTCAAAAAGATTTTGAAACCATCAAACCTTATTTAACAGAAGATTTTGAAATTGGTGGACAAAAAACTCCGATTGCTGAAATCGTTTTGAAACAGTTGATAACTCAATTAACATTAGAAAAATATACTCTAATCAACAAAAATCTATCAAATGACTGCTTAACTATTCACTACGATGTAAAATATAAGTCGTTAAAAAACAAAAAGGCTTTATTAGGATTTAACTCTGACAACAAAATTAAAAGGATAGAACTTCTAAAAATAGAAGTAAAAAACTTAAAAAAAGATGAAACTAAAATAGAACAAAACAGCAGTAATTTGATTGAAATTCCATTTATTGAAACCAACAAATTAGTTTTGGTAAAAGCTAAAATCAATGGAATTGAAAGAGATTTTATATTAGATAGTGGGGCACCAACGACAATTCTTAATGCCAAATACGTGAAACAGCAAGATGTAGAAAGCATAAGTAGTACAAAAGGAGTTACAGGAAGTAATTTGTCTGGATTGGACATTCAAAAGTATAGTATTGATTTTTATGGCATTAGAACGAACAAACAGAAAACCCTCATTGCAGACCTTTCTAATTTAGAAAAAGATAGGACCAAAGTTTACGGGTTAATAGGATATGATTTTTTGAAAAAATATGATGTTTTATTCGATTACGAACGTAAAATAATAACACTCATTCAACCTCACTATTTTGACACATATAAAAAAGAGAAATTGTCGAAGTATCATCAAATAGAAACAGTCCCTATGACTTTAAGAGGACACATTCCAATTCTTTCTGTTAATATTTTAGAGAAAAACTATCATATGGGTGTAGATTGTGGAGCAACGAGTAATATTTTAGATGAGAAGTTTTATAACGATATAAAAACAGGTTTGAATAACGAGAATATCAACACACTAATTGGTGCTTCCAAAAAGAAAAAAAAGATGAAAACTGCGACCTTAAGAAACCTTTATATCGGCAAAAGCAGATATAAGAATACTAACTTCGGTTTTACAGACATATCACATCTAAATAACAACAAAAAGATACTAATCGATGGACTTATTGGGTATGAGTTTTTATCCAAACAACCGACATTGTTAAGTTATCAACGCAAAGAAATTGTCCTTATTCAATAGCTTTTTTGAAATAAAAAAGAAAATCGAATATTCAATATAACGAAAAAGGAATAGTAGGGAAGCACATAATTTCTTCTCTACTATTTTAATATCAACAATTTTCAATTAAAACCAAAATGACATTTTCGACTAACTGACTTATTACTAAAACTCACAGTTTAACTTTAAGTTTCTTATTTCACTCTTACTTTGATATGAATGAAGAAGAGTATATTATTTGCATCTTTCCTAAAATTCAAAAAGGAATGATTACTTTTGTAGTCTAAAATATGGTTGTAAACTCTTATTGCTCAAAATGTCCCAAGAATTAACCCAATTTATTAAAACAACTGCCCTTGAAATCGGATTTGATGCGTGTGGTATTGCCAAAGCCACACGGTTAGATGAAGATGCAGAGCGATTAAAAAAGTGGATTAAGGAGGGAAATCACGGTGAGATGGCTTATATGGAGCGTAATTTTGAGAAAAGAGTTGACCCACGTGTATTGGTGGAAGGTTGTGAGTCGGTTATTGTGGTGCTGATGAACTATTTCCCACAACAGCCCACCCAACAATCGGATAAGAAAATTGCGAAATATGCCATTAGTGGCGTTGATTACCATTATGTTTTGAAGCAAAAACTCAAAGTTTTAGAAGAGAAAATTGTTGAAAGTTTTGGGGAAGCGTGTTTTAACAATGAGACACAACATAATTTTGTGGACTCTGCTCCCATTTTAGAAAGGCGTTGGGCAGAACGAGCAGGATTGGGTTGGATAGGAAAAAACAAAATGTTGATAAATCCGAAAATTGGTTCTTACTTTTTTATCGGTGTACTATTGATTAACAAAGAGTTGGAATACGACACCCCTTTGGAGTCACGTTGTGGAAACTGTACGAGATGTATTGATGGTTGTCCAACCAATGCTCTTTCCATAGAGAATGGTTTAGATGCCAAAAAGTGTATCTCTTATCAGACAATAGAAAAGAAAGGAGAGATTGACACAAAAGTCCAAAAGAAATTGTCAGGCTACATTTTTGGTTGTGATATTTGTCAAGATGTATGTCCTTGGAACAGACGAAAACCAAAACCCAATAAACACAAAGAGTTTGCAATCAACGATTCGCTCTCTTTACTGACCAATGGGAATTTGGGCGATATTTCCAATGGAGAATTTAAAAGAAAGTTTAAAAATACTGCCTTTGCACGTGCCGGATTGAAGAAATTAAAACAGACAATCAGTTATATTAATGAAACCAATAAAGAA
>PDWI01010273.1_pt1 | contig 10519 bp, 7 predicted proteins | sample 1430891 | NCBI WGS metagenome assembly PDWI01 (sample SAMN01162508, study PRJNA174530) | Oral metagenome, whole genome shotgun sequencing project. | biome: Marine environment; feature: Marine mammal; material: Swab sample of the gingival sulcus; isolation source: swab sample of gingival sulcus... | reverse complement strand
GAAGTAATTTTGTGTATCGTATTAAAAATACAAATACATTTGTTTCGCTTAATTTGAAAGATAAATACGATGTTACGCCTATTCACGTTGATGTAAATATTGTAGAAAACGATGTTTTGGATATTGAAGCATTCAAAAATTGGAGTCCCGATTATAAAACGGCAGAATTTATTTTGGAAGACGGAAAATATATCTGTGGTTGGGCAGTTGAAAAGATGTCAAAATCGATGTATAACGTCGTTAATCCTGATGATATTGTTGAAAAATATGGTGCTGATACGTTAAGAATGTATGAAATGTTTTTAGGACCTTTGGAACAATCAAAACCTTGGGATACAAACGGAATTGATGGGGTTCATCGTTTCTTGAAAAAAACATGGGCGTTGTTTTATAAGGGCGATAATTTTACGGTTTCTGATACCGAGCCAACAAAAGAGGAGTTGAAATCGTTGCATAAATTGATAAAGAAAGTTTCTTGGGATATTGAGAATTTCTCATTCAATACTTCTGTTTCAGCCTTTATGATTTGCGTAAACGAACTTTCATCTCTAAAATGTAATAATCGTCAGATATTAAGTGACTTTGTAGTTACTTTGTCACCTTTCGCTCCTCATATTTGCGAGGAATTGTGGCAACTTATGGGCAACAAAGAAACTATTTTTGATGCTACGTGGGTAAAACACAACGAGAAATATCTTGTGGAAGATGCCTTTAAATATGCGATTTCATTTAACGGAAAAGCACGATTTACATTAGAGTTTTCTGCTGATGCTTCCAAAGAAGAGATAGAAAAATCGGTGCTTGAACACGAAAAATCGGCAAAATGGTTAGACGGAAAAACACCGAAAAAAGTAATTGTTGTTCCTAAAAAAATTGTTAATGTTGTAATTTAATTTCTGAAATGAATACTACTCCCAAAACAAGAAAACTTCTTGATAGAATTGAAAGTCATTATATCAAGGATTATTTTACAATCATTTTAGGTACAATGATTTATGCTTATGGTATTACTCAGTTTTTAATACCTCATAAGTTTGTAACGGGTGGATTAACAGGGATTTCTATTTTATTAAATTATGCTTTTGATTTGCCTGTATCAGTTACAATTTTTGCTCTAAATATGGTACTTCTTATTATTTCATGGAGAATTTTAGGTACTGAGTTTTTAATAAAAACAATTGTAGGAGTTATTTTCCTCTCTCTATTTATTGGTTTTTTTGAGAATATAGGCTTAGAAATAATGATGAAAAATGACCGACTTTTGGCTATGCTTGTAGGAAGTATTTTGTGTGGTGCAGGTATTGGATTAGTCTTTTCGGTGAATGGTAGTACTGGCGGAACAGATATTATCGTTATGGTTATTAATCATTATCGTAATTTTTCCCCTGGTAGATTAATGTTATTTGTTGATTTATTTATTGTTTCTCTCTCTTATTTTATTTTCAAAAGTGTAGAAACAATTATTTATGGTATTGTTTTAATTGTTATTGTTTCCACTTCGGTAGATTATGTTATTAATGGTGTCAGACAATCAGTTCAGTTTTTTATATTTTCAAAAAATTATGAGGCTATTGCAACAGGTATCAATCAAAATTTAAATCGTGGATGTACTATTCTTGACGGAATGGGCTGGTATTCCAGAACACCTAAAAAAGTGATTGTTGTTTTGGCAAAAAGAACAGAATCTGTTGCTATTTTTAGATTGGTAAAAGAGATAGATGACAATGCTTTTATTACTCAAACATCTGTAATTGGAGTATATGGAGAAGGATTTGATAAAATAAAAGTATAAAAAACGATATCTTATTTTAATAAAATACCATTAGTATTAATATCTGTAATCTTTCTCATATTTTGTTTTATATACTGCTCTTTATCAGTATTAATATAATTTGTGAGAAATTTTAGGTTGTGTTTTATCTCTGCACCATTTAATAAAACATTAGGTAAATCTATTTGATATATAGGCTGATTATTAATTTTTGTACTATCGGAATTAGTAATTAAAAACAGCCCTCTCTTACCTGTCTTATCAAACATCGAAGGATTTCCCATTTTATAATGGTCTGGAAAAATATAGACAATGGTATTATCTAATATTTTATTTTTTTCTAAAAATGAGATGAAATCTCCCACCATGTAATCTACCGCTGCTACCATAAATTCCAAATTCGTTTTTTTAGCAGAAATAATACTTTCCATTCTTTTATCATAAAATCCATTAGGCCAATGAGTATCATTAGTAGACACAAAAAGAGCAAAAGGCTGTTCTTGATTGTTTAATTTTTTAACTTCTTGTTTAGCAATCATAAACAAATCTTTATCTCTTATTCCATAGTTACTTTTTTCTTCAATATTCCCACAATTTCTATAATCAATAATTTTATCAAAATTAAAAAGATTCAATAAATACTTTGTACCTGTTGAATTTGTATTACCATTTAGATAAGTCGTTTGATAATTTAGTTGATGTAAGACATCTAAAATCGATGAAATTTTGTGATCATAAGCAGTTTTAAAAATATCATTTCCTCTAATTCCCCAAAAAGCAGGAAAACCTGTTAGATAGGTATAAAGAGAGCCCATTGTCCAACTGCTACCTGAATTTAGACTTAAATCATATATCTTCCATCTCTTTTTTAGTTGAGAAAGATTGGGAGTAAGATTAGAATATTTTTCACTTAAATACCCTTTTTCGTATGATTCTAACGATAAAATAATAATATTTTTTCCTTGTCCACTACATTTTATACTATCAGGAATAACATAATCTGACATATCTGCTTTTTGTAAAGCCTCAGTAAAATTATTAGATTGGCTAGGTGCTAATAGAGTGAATAAGGTTTTTGTATCGTTATAAAAAGAACCTTCAATACCAATTATTAATAGAGGAATAATTAATCCTAAACTCCTAATAAAAATCACTTTTTGTTTGTTTTGAATTTTATTTTTTAATTTTTCCAATAGATTATTAGAATTATAAAATAGTAGGAAAAGTGAACTTACCAATAAAGTTACTAAAATAATCTCTTTGATAAATAGTTGATACAACCCAACAGAACCACTTATAGTAGCATGAATAACAAATTTATAGCCTACAAATTCTCTAGTTGAATAGATAGAACTTATTTGTGAACTAATAAATATAGAAACTAATATTGAAGAAATAGTTCTCCAAGACTTTCGTTTAATAAAAGAGAGTAAAAAGAAAAAGAAGACAATAAAAAGGGCAATAAGTCCTGCTCCTGTTGTTGCCTGTAAATGATTCATTTTTAGTAGTACCATTTTATCTATTCTTTATCAAGAAAACAAAATTTTAATTAATTATTCATTCAGTTTTAATTTTTTCTCAACCAATTCTTGTATCTTTTCTTTGATAGAAGTATCACGTATTTTTTTTATAACATCAGATGTAAAAGCATTCATTAATAACATTTTAGCATCTTTTAGAGGAATTCCCCTAGATTGCATATAAAATAAAGCAGTATCATCTAATTGTCCAATTGTAGCACCGTGAGAACATTTTACATCATCTGCAAAGATTTCCAATTGTGGACGTGTTTGTGCTTTTGCAGTATTTGATAACACAATATTTTTATTGGTTTGATAGGCTTCTGTTTTTTGTGCATCTTTTTCAACATAAAGTCGTCCCGTAAATCCTCCTTTAGATTTTCCACCAAGCACATATTTAAATAATTCATTACTCAAACAATGAGGAACATTATGGTTTATTGAAGTATAACTATCAATAGCCTGTTTATTCTCTCCAATAAATATACCATTAATACTTGTTTCGCAGTTTTCTCCCTCCAAGTTAACCTCAATTTTATTACGAGTAATTCCGTTTTTCAAACAAGTAAGATGCCCTAAAACATTAGAAGAACGTTGTTGCTCTACAAGAAATGTATTGATATGCGTTGTTTCTTCATTTAGATTTTCCAGAAAATAGTTATCATAGATAGCATTTTGTTCAACAAACACTTCTGTCAACGAATTGACAAAATAAGAAGAGTTATTAGCAGTATAATGGTAGAAAAGAAGATTTGCTCTGGCATTCTCTTCTAAAATAATCAAATTACGACTATTAACCATTAGATTTTGCTCCGATTGGAATAAATTTACCAACTGTATAGGATACTCTATCTGTACGTTTTTAGGTACATATACAAAAAAACCATCTTGTGAGAAAACACCATTTAACGCTACTAAACCATCTTTTTCTTTATCGGATAATTTGTAAATATATTTATCGAGCAGTTCAGGATATTTTTCCGATGCTACCTTCAAACTATCAACAATCACTCCTTCGGGTAACAGATTTTTAGTATCAAATTCCTTTTGTTCAACTTTATGGTTACACATTACATAAGTTGAAGCCTTTATACTGGGGAAATTTTTATCAGATTCTAATGATTTTTCTATATCAATTGAATTTTGCTCATTGCTAAAATGGATTTGATACTCTTTTTTCAAAGCATTTCGCAAATCAGTATATTTATATTCCTCCAAATCATTTGTTGGAAAGCCCAATTCTTCAAAGGTTTTAAGATAATCATTACGTTTTTCTGTTAAAATAGAAGCACTATTCTGCTTCAATTCTTCTTGATTGTCATAAAATATATTGATATATTCTTTTTTCATATTCATTCTATTTTATCCAATCATATCCTTTTTCTTCTAATTCCAAAGCAAGATTCTTATCTCCTGTTTTGACTATTTTACCATTATGAAGAACGTGTACATAATCAGGAACAATATAATCTAATAACCTCTGATAGTGCGTTATAACTAAGAAAGTATTGTTTTCATTTCTCAATTTATTAACTCCATTAGCAACAATGCGTAAGGCATCAATATCCAATCCACTATCTGTTTCATCTAATATGGCTAATTTAGGATTGAGCATTGCCATTTGAAAAATCTCATTTCTTTTCTTCTCACCTCCTGAAAACCCTTCATTTACAGACCTTCCAGTAAGGCTACTATCCAATTCTACAAACTCTTTTTTCTCTCTCATCATTTTTAGAAAATTAGAGGCTGAAATCGGTTCTTCATTTCTACTTTCTCGTTGTTTATTAATAGCCGAACGCATAAAATTGGTCATACTTACTCCTGGAATTTCCACAGGGTATTGAAAACTTAGAAAAACTCCTGCCCATGCTCTCTCCTCAGGTTCTAATTCTAATAAATTCTGTCCGTCAAAGGTTATTGTTCCTTCTGTAACTTCAAAAGCAGGATTTCCCGTAATAACAGAAGAAAGTGTTGATTTTCCCGAGCCATTAGGTCCCATTATAGCGTGTATCTTGCCTTTTTCTAAATTTAGATTGATTCCTTTTAATATTTCTTTGCCTTCTACTTTGGCATGTAAATTCTCTATTTGTAACATAAATTAATGTGTTAATATGCTGATTTTGTTAATGTGCTAATTTGTTAATGTGCTAATTTGTTAATTTTTATTTGTTTGTAAATTTAATTTCGTTTTTGCAATTATTTTTGATAATAACTTTTTTACAGTTAATAATGTGTCTTCTATTTCTTGTGAAGGATTTTGATAATAAGGTGACTGCTTACACAATTCAAACCAATATTCTAATTCGCAACTCTCTTTGTCGGCTATTTTGAGTTTATGAATAAAATCCAATGTACTCTCTGAACTTTGAGACTCTCTAATATTGGCTCCAATAGAAGTTCCTGCTCTTAAAATTTGTTTTGCAATAACATATTTTTTAGTGTTTTCAAGTTCTTCTGCAAATTCAATGCTTTGCAAAGCCAAAGAAAAACTTTTCTCTAAAACAGGATTATTTCCTTTTTTCATACTTATTTTAAGTTATCTCATTATCACATTATACAATTAACACTATTATCAAATTAAAAACTATCCTACGCTTCCTTCTAATGTAATTTGTAATAATTTTTGTGCTTCTACTGCAAATTCCATTGGCAATTTATTCAAAACCTCTTTTGCATAACCATTTACAATCAATCCAACTGCTGTTTCTGGGTCAATACCTCTCTGATTACAATAAAAAATTTGGTCTTCACTAATCTTAGATGTTGTTGCTTCATGTTCTACAATGGAAGACTCATTATTTACATCCATATAAGGAAAAGTATGTGCTCCACATTTATCTCCCAACAACAAACTATCACATTGTGAAAAATTACGAGCATTTTGGGCTTGTGGTAAAACTTTTACCAAACCTCTATAACTATTATTACTAAATCCTGCCGAAATTCCTTTTGATAAAATATGACTACTCGTATTTTTACCAATATGAATCATTTTAGTTCCCGTATCTGCTTGTTGGTAATTACTGGTTAAGGCTACAGAATAAAATTCAGCAGAAGAGTTATCTCCTTTTAAAATACAACTTGGATATTTCCACGTAATTGCTGAACCTGTTTCTACTTGCGTCCACGATAATTTGGCATTTTCTCCTTTACAAATCCCTCTCTTGGTAACAAAATTATAAACACCACCTTTTCCTTCTTTATCCCCTGGGTACCAATTTTGTACAGTTGAATATTTTACTTCTGCATCTTTCATTACAACAATCTCTACAATAGCAGCATGTAGTTGATTTTCATCCCTCATCGGTGCTGTACAACCTTCAAGATAAGACACATAACTTCCTTCATCTGCAACAATTAATGTACGCTCAAACTGCCCTGTATTTATCGCATTAATACGAAAATAAGTAGATAGTTCCATTGGACAGCGTACTCCTTTGGGAATATAAACAAAAGAGCCATCACTAAAAACTGCCGAATTAAGTGCTGCAAAATAGTTATCCGAATAGGAAACTACCGATGCCATATATTTTTTCACTAAATCAGGATGATTTTCTACCGCTTCACTAAAAGAACAAAAAATAATTCCTAATTCTGCAAGTTTTTCTTTAAAAGTTGTTTTTACAGAAACACTATCTACCACCGCATCTACGGCCACTCCTGAAAGAACTTTCTGTTCTTCCAACGGAATTCCTAATTTTTCAAATGTATCAAGTAATTCAGGATCAACTTCTTCTAAACTTTTAGGATTGTTTTTTTTGGGTGCAGCAAAATAAGAAATATCTTGATAATCTATTTCAGGAATATCAAGATAACTCCAATCGGGCATTGACATTTTTAGCCAATGTCTATATGCTTTGAGTCTAAACTCTAAAAGCCATTTCGGTTCATTTTTTTTAGCAGATATTAATCGAACGACATCTTCATTTAATCCTTTAGGTATTATTTCAGTATCTATATTAGTTGTAAAACCATATTTGTATTCGCTTTCTGCAACTTCATAAATTATTTCATCAGACATTTTTCTTCACTTGTTTTGAGTGCAATATAATAACAGATTTTTAATAAAAAATGTTCGTTGATAATATAAATATATTATCTAATACTATCTATTAAGTTATAGAAAAAAATAATTTTGAAATTATAGATATGATATTTAATTAATTAAAAACATCTATACTTTTCCTACTTACTTAAAAAATACCTAAATTTTATTTATATTTATAAAAAAACAGTTACTTTTGTCTTTGTTCTATCAATATAGGATATAATGTTTTCTTGAAAAATGATTATTTACACAAAAAAAGAATTATGGACTCACAAGTATTAAATAGCAAAATGGACGAAATGGAAAAACAAGAACAAAAAAATGTTGATGTAAAAAATATGTCAGAAACGGTAGCAGAAGTAGAAAAAGAGACAATTAATACCGAACAAAATAAAAAAGTTGATTTTGATAAAATGGACAAAGAACAACTTTGTGAGCATTTTAAATCTGTTCTTAAAAAAGACATTTCAACAATTAAAGAAGAAGTTGAAGTCATAAAACAAAATTTCTACAAGAAAAATCAAGAGGAATTAGATGCACAACGTGAAGTTTATGAATCTGAAGGTGGAGAACCTCAAAATTTTATTCCTTCTACTCCAAAATTAGAAGAAGAGTTCAAACAACTAATCAATCAATATAAAAATAAAAGAAATTTTTATATATCACAAGTAAAACAAGAACAAGAACAAAATTTACTTAAAAAAAGACATATTATAGAACAAATAAAACAATTAACTGATACTCATGAAGATGTTTCAGCAAATATAAATGTTTTTAAGAAACTACAACAAGAATGGAAAGATACAGGAGATGTACCTGCAAATGAACTTTCTAGCCTTTGGAAAGATTATAACCATTTTCAAGACCAATTTTGGGATTTAGTGAAAATTAATAATGAATTGAGAGAATATGATTTCAAGAAAAATTTAACTCTAAAAACTCAACTTTGTGAAAAAGCAGAAGCACTTGATAAAGAAGAAAATATAGTAGAGGCTTTTAAGGTTTTACAAAAATTACATGAAAATTGGCGTGAAATAGGTTCTGTGGATAGAGAACATCGTGAAACACTATGGAATAGATTCAAAGAGGCATCTACTGTTATCAATAAAAAACATCAAAGTTATTTTGAAAAATTACATGAAGAAGAAGATAGAAATTTAGAAATCAAAACTCAACTTTGTGAAAAACTTGAAGCAGTAGAGATTGAAAATTTAAAGAACTATAAAGACTGGGACAATTCAACCAAAGAAGTAATGGCTTTGCAGGAAGAATGGCGTAAAACAGGGTTTGCTCCTCGTAAAGAGAATAAAAAAATATATGCAAGATATCGCAAAGCATGTGATACTTTCTTTCAAGCAAAAACAGATTTTTATAAACGAGTAAAAATAGAGTTGAATGAAAATTTAGAAAAGAAAAAAAGTCTTTGCGAACAAGCAGAACAACTAAAAGATAGTACAGATTGGAAAAAAACAGGAGATAAACTTGTTAAAATCCAAAAAGAATGGAAAGAAATAGGAGCCGTACCTAGAAAATACTCTGATTCTATTTGGAAACGTTTTATTGAAGCATGTGATTATTTCTTTGAAAAGAGAAACGAAAATCTTTCAGAATCTAAAAAAGATGAAGTTGAAAATCTAAAGAAGAAACTTGAAGTCATTGAGAAACTTAAAAATTTCCAAAAATTATCAACAGAAAAAGAGTCTTTATCTGCTTTGCGTAAAATAACAGATGAATGGAAAACAATAGGACATGTTCCTTTCAAAGAAAAAGATGAAATTTATAAAAAATATCGCACTCAATTGGATAATATATTTAATGAATTAAATATTGATAAATCTCAACGTCGTTTGGATTCTTTCCAAGCAAATTTAGAAGAAAATGGAGATAAAAATTTACAGCAAGAAAGAAGAAAATTATTAAGAACTTATGAATATCTAAAATCAGAAATAAGTACTTATGAAAATAACTTAAACTTCTTTAATGTATCTTCTAAAAAGGGGGGAGGAATGTTAAAAGAGATAGAAAGAAAAATTGAAGGGTTAAAACAAGAATGTAAATTGATAGAAAAGAAAATTAATTTAATCGATGAAAAGATGTAATTTTAATCAATACAATAGATGAAAAAAATCACATTATTATTTGTACTTATTTTTATTGGAATAAATACTATTATTTCACAAAAAATAGAGGTACTTAATTATACTGAATTAGAAAATCCAATCAATCCTAATGTTTATAAATGGAATAATATCAAAGGATTAAAAGTAGGTTTTGGTGATATTGATACTCGTTACAAGAAAGAAGGAGTACCCAATATTGATTTTAATAAAAAAGAAATTTCTATTTCAGGTTGGAAAGGAGAAAGAGTTAATTTTCAGATTGTTATTGCAAATAATTTAGCGGAATCGGTCAATATTTCGTATAAGATAGAAGATTTTTCTAATAATAAAAAGACTATTTCATCAAACAATATCTTTTCTGGTTTTGTACGTTATGTGATGACCGATGAACTCAATAAGGACAAAAGAGGCGGTTGTGGACATAGAAATAAGAAAGATTTTGATTCTACTTTGGTGGCTGACCCAATTGACCACCATTTGAAAATAAAAAAGATGACAAAAATGCAAACACAGGCTGTTTGGGTTGGGTTAGACATTCCATCTGATGCTGTTGCAGGAAATTATAAAAGCAAAATAAAAGTACTTAACAATAATATTGAAATCAGAGATTTAGATGTAAATTTAACGGTAATTGATGAGCAGTTACCATCTGTAAAAGATTGGAGTTTTCATTTAGATTTGTGGCAAAATCCGTATGCTGTGGCTCGTATTTATGGTGTTGAACCTTGGTCTGAAAAACATTTGGACTATCTAAAAAAAGAGATGAAAAATTATGCCAATACAGGTGGAAAAGTGATAACTACTTCCTTGATTTATAAGCCTTGGAATGGACAGACTTACGATTATTTTGACGGAATGATAGAATGGGTTAAAAAATCGGATGGAAATTGGGAATACGATTTTACTAATTTTGATAAGTGGGTTCAATTGATGCTGAATTTGGGTGTTACAAAGCAGATAAATTGTTATTCTATGATTCCCTGGAATGAGCGTTTTAGGTACTTTAATGAAAAAACAGGACAGTATAAATATCTAACTGCAAGTCCTTTTATGGCTTCTT
>PDWI01010272.1_pt1 | contig 10519 bp, 16 predicted proteins | sample 1430891 | NCBI WGS metagenome assembly PDWI01 (sample SAMN01162508, study PRJNA174530) | Oral metagenome, whole genome shotgun sequencing project. | biome: Marine environment; feature: Marine mammal; material: Swab sample of the gingival sulcus; isolation source: swab sample of gingival sulcus... | reverse complement strand
ATTGTTAGGTTTTGGCAATCTTGCCCATTGCAATTAGATATACTAATTGCTGAATTATTATGTCGGTTCATAATAATTGACCGCTGGATTTTAAGAGTGGCGGTTCATTCCGCCACTCTGCCCAGCGTATGCTACCCACAGGGAGCAATAACACAAAAATAATAAAAAATGTTAGATAATCTCACATTAGCGAAACACTACTTTTCGGAACTATCCGAAGAACAAAAGCGTGTGTTTTTACGTGAGATGAATTTAACGACCAAAGCCAAGCCAAAGGCAAAATATCAAAGAAAAAAACTGCCACCTGGATATGAAGTTGAGGACTTTATTGTGCGGATAAAAGAAGGATGGCCTGATTTTGTTGAAAGAAATCAAGAAAAATTAAAAAGAATAAAGGCTAAAAAAGAAGAATTAGAGCGTAAAAAAGCAAATGTAACATTTAAGCGTCTGCTTAAGGATACAGGAATAGAAATGAATTAATAAATAATGAAGTCGAGTGCATTACATACAAAACCATAGGAGCAAGTCCGTAACAACCTCATAGGGGCTACTTTTCTCTCGACCTTTAAAGTACGGTTACGGACTTCTTTTTTAATACCACTATAAAGATGAAAAAATAATAAGAAGATGAAAGTTACAGAGATTATAGAGAGAATTTCTAGAGAATTACCTAATGATATTTTATCAGTTGAAGTAAGTATTAAAGGACATCATAATGTAGAATTAAGAGATTACAGTCTTGATATTGGTGTGATGTATGATGGTTGTGAAAACACATTTTTAACATATGATCCTATCAATTTTGATATAGAAACAGTCATTAAAGATTTACAAGAACAGATTGAGTTGAAAAATATAGGAGGTAACAGTATTGATGATATAGAAGTATAAATAAAAAAAAACCGATAGAGGTACGCAAACAACCCCTATCGGTTTCAAATCTAAAACATTGCAAAGGTATGAATAACGCAAAATACACGCAAGAAAAAACGCAAAAAAATAGAAGTCTATCAAAAATAGGCTTGTACAATCAGAAAGTAGAGGACTTTTTACAAGGTAAAACCCTTACTCCTCTAGAGCAAATGGCAATTAAGCTATTTCAAGACAACGCACAACGAAATAGACTTTCGGAACAAATCTACAACAAGAAAGTTGAAGAATTTAACGCTACACACGGTTTTTTACTCTACAAAAAGGGCAAAACTTATGAAAAAGCATTAAATACAGCATATTACAGTTACATCAACTATCCGTATATCGATACGCAAGCGTTCCGAGAAACAATGGAAAAATATCGCCAATACGTACACAACTACAATGAACGAGTCGCTGAAGAAAACAGAGATATAGAAGATTATAATGCAACAGTAGAACTGCATTATAGTCTTTCAGATACAGATAAATTACTAAAAAAAGAATTTCAGAAAAAAAATAGCGGTAAATACACAAGAGATTATAATAAGTTAGTGGAAGAAAAAAATAAGAATTTAGGGATAGACATAATTCCTAAAAAGAAAATACAGACGATAAAATACACAACCGAGCAGATATTTGATAAACTATTAGGGTTTTATGTTAATTCTCTTAAAAAACGTAACGCTTATTATTTAGAGATGAATAAACCCACCTCGTGTAGTAAAACAGCAATGCCTAAATTAAAGGTAAATCAATACTTTTTAGCAAATCATAAGTTAAAAGATGTTCAAAGGTTCGATATAAGTAAAAGAACCGTTCAAAACCATATTAAAAGACTTTTGGAAGCAGGAGTATTAACTGACTATACTTTTCACGGACAGGCTTTACCTATTTCAGTACGCTTTAATACTAAAATTTTAACAGTTTTTGACGGAAATCCACCTAAATCGTTAAAGTCTGAAAATGAATTGTTTAATGATTTAATTATGCAAACTTTACCTAATAATCGGAATACTACTGGAACTTTTTTAAAAGAAAAAGAAATAAAAGGCTTTGCAAGCAAAACCAAATGCGGAACGACTTCGTCGGCATCTTTGTGTTCTTCGAACGAAAGCGGAACGACTTCGTCGGCAATTCAATGTCCTGCGGACGGCTTCTACAAGAACACCACGGGAGCAAGTAACGAAATTTCAAAAGGCGGGGGGCAAAAAATTTCGCCAAAATTTCCAAAAACTACGAATAAAATTGAACTTTTAACGGATAATTTCCTTATCAAACACCAAGACGAGCAACTGTTAGCGGAACTATTGGCATCTAACTACTACGAAAAATACAAAGGCTTGCGATATGATTATCTGAAAAATGTCGCAATGTACGGTTTGCTTTCCTCTGAAGAATTTAAGGCGGTTTTAATACAGGATTTTATCAAATCATCCGCCAAAATATGGAAAAATCACAGCGTTTACGTAGGCGAATGGAAAAAAACAATCAATTACCTAAAAGACGAGATTTTTAAAGGAATTACGCAAAAGGAAACGATGATTAAAAAACTCAAGGAGTACCGTTGGAAATTGGAATTTGCTCGAAAATGGTTTGCAAAACACAAGGAAATTACGGCACTTTATCCGTCGTTGTACTTTGATAGGACCCGTGAAAAATCCTTTGAAATAGGCTTTTTTGGCTTGCATAAAATTTGGCGTAAGCATTTAGAAATCAAAAAATCGCAAGAAAATAACAAAAAAGAGGCTATTTATAACGGCAATAGACGCAAACATAGACTTTCTGCACAGAAAAAGTACGGAAATGCCATTTTAAAATTCCATCTCGGTAAAATGAGTACGCAAAAACTCTTCGATTATGTACAAAATAATCTACCTCCGGAATATTTGGACCTGTTGGCAAAATCAATCAATAATAATTTAGGCTAGTTATGGAAAGTAAAAAGTGTACTTGCGGTAAAAATAATAAGATTACTTGTCCTACTTGTAGCAGAATCAAGATGGTTATTTTGCTGAAAAATGGATGTAAGGATTTGAAAGTAAACGGATATAATCCGGTATGGTATAGTCATTTGAGCAAAAACAAAAAGCCAGCAAACATACTTATCAATGGTATGTACAGACGGTTTTTAAACTCAGACTATAGGAATAAGGCTAATTGCTTGATTTTCTATGATAATGCAACTAAGGAAGAAATAAGCAAAGTTAGGTTATGAAAAAAATAAGTATCAAACTGGGATATGATGTAACGCAATTAATTTGCGATTTATACGACGAAGATTTAGAACGTAAAAAACGTATTATTCATAACTCAAATGAAGACTACAAGGAGTTTCAAGCAATTGCGGATTTGATGGAAAGTTTCATCAATAAGATGAAGAAAAAACTCATAGACAAAAAAGGCGAAAAGAGTTTTAAAATGTCCTTTCGTTACTACGAAGCCTATTTTTTAGCCTATTATGCTAATAATTCCTTAGAGCAATTCGATAAAACGAGTTACGAAAGATCGATACTACTTAATTTATTTTTAAACATTGATAAGAAGTTATGAAAGATAAGAGCATTTTTAGAATGATTGGAGCCTCGAATCACTGTGCAGCAAAAAGAGAGAAACACGATTATTATGCAACTGATCCAATTGCAATACCAATTTTATTCAATGAAGAAAAATTTACCAATGTATGGGAATGTGCTTGCGGTGAAGGATGGCTGTCTTCTGAAATTAAAAAATATGGAGTATTAGGGCGTAGTAGTGATTTAATTGATAGAGGTTATGGTGAAGTTGGTGTTGATTTTCTTTCTAATAGTAATACATTTTGGTATGGAGATATTATTACAAATCCTCCTTATAAATATTCGAAAGAATTTGTAGAAAAAGCATTAGAAATTATTCCAAAAGGAAATAAAGTAGCAATGTTTTTGAAACTACAATTTATGGAAAGTAAAAACCGCAAGTCATTATTTCAAAATCATCCTCCTAAAACAATATATGTGTCAAGCAGTAGGATTAAGTGTTATAAAAACGGGAAAAATGATACTAAAAATAGTGCCATTGCATACGCTTGGTATGTATGGCAAAAAGGATATAAAAATGATCCCATAGTAAAATGGGTTAATTAGCAATTAGTTATGAAACACGGTAGTTTATTTAACGGAATCGGAGGCTTTCAGTTAGCAGCAGAATATATGGGATGGCAAAATGTATTCAGTTGTGAGATTGACAAGTTTTGTAACCAGGTTACTAAATATCACTACCCAAAATGTACGCAATATGAGGACATCAAAAAAACAGACTTTACACAACACAAAGGGAAAATTGACATCCTTACAGGAGGATTTCCCTGCCAGCCTTTTTCCGTTGCTGGGAAAAGACTCGGAACAGCAGATGACAGAAACCTCTGGCCGGAAATGTATCGAGCAATTAAAGAGATTCAGCCACATTACGTCATTGCAGAAAATGTTCGTGGAATTATTAGTTGGTCAAAAGGGTTGGTATTCAAACAGGTGTGTTCTGACTTGGAAAATGAAGGGTACGAAGTTTTATCATTTGTACTTCCTGCTGCAGGTGTCAATGCACCGCACAAAAGGGAAAGAGTGTGGTTTATTGCCTACCGCCCAAACACAAGGATTGAAAGTTTGCAATTCGGAGGGAAAAACGGAATTTATGGATTTGAAGATGCTACCAACACCCAATGCAAGCGAGGCTTACAAAGGGAGCAAATCCAATCATCAAAATTCTCTAACAAGGATGGTAGCAAGAAACGAGTTACTTCCGACTCCAACACAAAACGAAGAAAAATACACGAGCAGAGCCAAACGAAAGGGACACAAAATAGCAATGAGTTATTTGTATGCGAATGTACAGTACAAAACTGGAACGACTTCCCAACTCAATCCCCTATTTGTAGCAGAAATGATGGGGTTTCCTTCAAATTGGACGGTATTACCTTTTCAAACTGGAGACGACAAAGTATAAAAGCCTATGGAAACGCAATAGTGCCACAAGTGGCATTGCAAATTTTTAAAACCATTAAACAATTTGAAAATGAAAAAAAATAACGCAAACAGATACTATTTACACCGAAAATTAAGAGCAATGGGTGCTAGATATGTAAGCCGATTAAAAACCATTTACATAGGTGTCGATGACACTATAAATAAGTATATGGAACGATTAAGAGATGTATATAATTATTCAATTCAAACAGAAATACGATGATAAGAACAGTAACAGTAGAAACAAGTGTAGAAGTTGATATAGATGATGTTTTTGAGGTAGCAGATTTTCAAGATATTATTAAGAGTTTTAAAGAAGGAAATTATGACAAAGATGAAGTTATGAATGCTTTGATGGAATTATTAGGATTTGACATCATTAAAACTCAAAAATTGAAAGATTTTATAGAACAACTAAAACAGGAGTGATGGAAAAAGCAATTAGAGGCATTGGAACAGGACGAAAATTACACCAATTTTGAGGATAAAAGAGCCTGTTTACGAAAATTTTACAAGAGTAAAATCAAGGAATATAAAAAGAGATTAGAAAAATACAATTAAAAATTATAGAAAGATGAAAAAATATAGATTAAAAAAAGAGGCAGTTCCTTTTTTCAATGAAAAACACGCCTGTGGTGTTCATTCATTTGATTTTTGGGAAAGTTTAAATGTAGATGAAAAAGCATTAGAAGAAGTTAAACCTGTATATATTTCTTATGGAAACAAAACAGGAGATAGCAGTAGTTCGCTATGTGGCTGGGCAAATGGAAAAGGCTCTCGTTTTGAATTTACGATTCATTTTCCAAGTGTAAAATATATGGAATTCGACAAATTTAGCAAAGGAAAAGTTGTGAGGAAATTAATGGATAAAATACAAAATAATATTAATGGTTTTTATGCTGAATTTATAAATGAAGAAAATCATAACGACTAAAAACAAATAACTATGAAAAAAGAAATGTTACAACACAATTTAAAAACGTGGATAACGGATGAAGTGATCAACGGTGAAAGAATTTACAAGATCATTGACGGGGAAAAATTCCCTATGGAGGAGGCTCACGTATTCCATATAGGAAAAGTGAAAGATTTAGGCAGTTCAGCAGAAGCCTATCAGCGTATGGCAACAGAAATAAACCAACATTTCTGCGATTGGTACGCAAAAAACAGCAAAGAAGTACGCAAATTTTATGAAAATCAATAAATAAAAAGTTATGTATAAATTAGAAATTAAACAAAATAGGCTTATCATTTCGGAAAATGATATACCTAGACACGATTTACCACTTAAAAATATCAGTATTCACCAACACCCTACAGAAGAAGGTGTGTTGTTAAATGATGTAACTGATATGTATAATGAGCGTAAGGGGGTTACATTATTATTCTCAAAAATGGAACCAAACAATATTAGTGAATTTCTTACCCTTATTGAGGAATTGAAAAATAAGGACATCTTGCCTATTGAAAATATTAGTAATAAGTTACTAACTTATATGCCTCAATTTGTAGATAAATTGGATAATTTAATAGCATCAAGCGATGCCGTTAAAAATAGTGTAGATGAACTAGAAGGACTTACGAAAGAAGTTAAAACTACTTTAACTACTCAAACCACTACTTTGGTTGATAAGCTTTCAGAAATTAAAAACAAAATAAATGAAGGTGTTTTAAAAGACACGGAAATACAAGAGGAAATTTCAGGTATAAAAGGTTTATTTATAAGCGTTAATACTTTATTAGAGCAAATTAAAAACAAGCCTAACGTTGATCTGACTAATGTGGAGAATTTATTAACGCAAATAAATAATAAACCGAATCCTACTGAAACAGATTTAACCAATGTAGAGAATCTGCTATCACAAATAAATAGTAAGCCTACAATTAGTTTGGATAATGTAGAAGCTCTATTACAACAAATTAAAAACAAACCGAATATAGATATATCTAATGTTGAGAGCTTATTAAATGATATTAAAAACAAGCCTAATGTTGATCTGACTAATGTAGAGAATTTATTAACGCAAATAAATAATAAACCCAATCCTACTGAAACAGATTTAACCAATGTCGAGAATTTACTATCACAAATAAACAGTAAGCCTACAATTAGTTTAGATAATGTAGAAGCTCTATTACAACAAATTAAAAATAAACCAAATACAGATGTATCTGATATTGAGAGTTTATTAAATGATATTAAAAACAAGCCAAGTGTAGATGTGTCTAATATTGAGAGTTTGTTGAATGATATTAAAAGCAAACCAAATGTAGATGTGTCTAATATTGAGAGTTTGTTGAATGATATCAAAAACAAACCAAATATAGATGTATCTAATATTGAGGGTTTATTAAATGATATTAAAAACAAACCAAGTATAGACGTGTCTAATATTGAGAGTTTGTTGAATGATATTAAAAACAAACCAAATGTAGATATACAACCTATATTAAATTACTTACAAAATTTAAAACAAGAGTTACAAGATGTTGAAGATGATATAGAGGAATCTCTAATTCATCAACATCCAGTAGTTACAAAAGGATTTATACAAAAATTTTATAATTTTTCATATAATTCTCCTTTATATATAAATATTAATAATAATACTTATTGTTATGGTATGACGTCAGAGTCTAATGGTGAGGAGGATAATCAAAATTATCATGTAGATGGGAAGGATTGTAAATTACCAGGGGGAACGATTATTATCAAACACGCTAATGAAAATCTTGTTGATATACCTGAACATATCTTAACTGAAAGGTATGCTGACGCTTTAGAAGAGTTAGGGTGGGTGGAAAATAAGAAAATTGTAAAAGCACAATTTCATCCTCGTGATAATGATTCTAAAAATAGTGGTAAACTTGTGGTGATATCTGATAAACCATTTACTAACTATTATGGAAAAAGACTTACTAATACAGGAGTTGCAAGTGGTAACGCATATATGTTTTTTCAATTTCCTGCAACAATGATTCAATTTTTTGACAGGATAGGTAATGAGTTGGAATCTAAAAGAAAATATTTTAGAGAAGGTAATATTCTATTAGAAGACGACGGTTCTATAGCTAATAAAATTAATAGAGGAGATTTTGTCTTAAAGTTATCCCAAAAAAATACTACTTCTTTGAAAGAGGAAACACAAGAAAAGACTTATAGTAACTTTAAATCTTTGTATGTTTTAGTCAAAGAAGGTTCTGCAAATATTCAGACAGGTTTTAATGAACCGGTAAATTTTAGTGAAGGTATGAGTATGAAGTGGGAAGGAAAATTTATAACAAAAATTAAAATCATACCTGAGTCAGGGAGTAAAGTTTTAACCTCAGTAATTTATTAAATATGGCTAGTACAGAGATACATATAAATAAAGGCAGTAGTAACTCTTCTAACTTGAGAGGCACTTACGCAAATCCCATAGAATTAGCAAGTGGTACAGACTTAAATACAATTACTAAATCTGGTATGTATTTATTAAAAGTTAATACTAATAATTATATTAATATACCAACAGATATAGGTAGAATACCTCTTGAGCATATTTATATTAATTCATTAGATGATAAAATTTGGGATGTTAGTTATATGGATGGTGGTTTTCAAGTTTTATTAGAAGTTGTAAAGTTTGGGGGCTATGTTTCACAGCAAATTACATTTAAAAAGGATTATGTAGCAGAAACTTCTATTGATTACGAAAATTCTCAGTTCGTTATAACAAGATTAAGTTTTAATAATGTGTGGTGTAGTTGGACTAAATATATTGATAAAATAACAATACAAATGTTTCAATGGTTGGCACAAGGATTTCTGTTTAAAGATGAGCAAAACAACATACTTCACAGAGGTAATCAAATAAAGTTAAGTGATGATTTTAAATTAGAAAACGGTGTTCTTAAATTGGTAAAACATAATATTTTTTACAAAAATGAGAATACTACTGAAATGACAGTTTCGAGCACAAGTTACGAACGATTTCATTTTAGCAATGTTACATCTCTCGTAGGTAAAAACATAACGGTCAAATTAAAAGTAAAATCAAGTAATGATATAAATAGGGCTTATGTATCTTTGGCTAATAACACAAATACCACACAGATGCTGAAATTTTTAGACCCTATTGGAATGGATTGGAAAGATATAGAAATTACTACTGATGTAGATGATGTAGTAGTAAATACTTTAATAGTTGCTACAGGTAGAAACTATCAATCTCAAGTAAACGGGAATAATAGTGGAACAGTGTGGGTAAAGGATATAGAAATAATTATAAACGATTAAAAATAGAATTATGAGAACAATAATATTAAAAGCAGTGCTTTCAGATGAGAGAATACAAAAACATCTTGATGGAGAATGGTATTTTGTAGCACGTAAACCATTAGAATTAACAATAGGAGATGATGTGTGTACTTTAGAATACCAAGAATTTTTGGTGGATAAAATAAAAGTCGGTAATGAAAATAGCGAAAAGGAAATAGAACAATTATTTGTATTAAGAGAATATAATAAAGATTCTGTACCTATACCTCGCTCTGAAGTAGATGAATTATTTACATCTCTCAAAAAAGATATATTGCACACAGGTTCTTTCGTGGGCCAGGTGGAAGGGCTTAAATTAAGTGCGATGAAGATTGACACAATGAAACAAAAAAAAGGCAAGAAGCGTGGTCGATATGGAACAACAAAATGGAGTATTTACCTTCAAAAAATAGAGTAAACTATGCTAGATTTCAAAGATAATACAGATAGATTATTAATACCTATAAAATTAGCTTATTATCCAAATATGAAGGGAGGTAGGTCGTTTATAGTATTAGAGGATATTGATGTTAGGTTATCTGACGACTATGAGATAACCATAAAAAAAGGAACAGTTACAGACTTAGCAAGTGTTCCTAGTTGGGCGTGGTCTATTTTAAAACCTATTGACAAAGCATTTTTAGGAGATCTTATCCACGATTATTTATGGATTGATAAAGTAGGTCAGATAGGACACTTTGACAATTCTCCTTATAAGGCTAGAAAATTTGCCGATGAGGAAAGATTAAAATGGAGAAACAAACTCGCTCCAAATAAGAAGTTTAAAAATTACTTTACTCATTATATCATTAGATTAATAGGATGGGCATTTTATTCTCGTTTAATTAAGATTCCAAATTAAAAATTGAACCAATGACTAAAACAAAACTTTTCAAAAAATTTGAATTTGAACCGGAGCAAAACTTAAGGGAGCAGTTATGGGAAATTATGGCTGATAACCGTAAAAAGTCCGTTGAAGAAGTGAAATATTTAAAAAATGTGCGACCTATTGAGGTTATCGCATTAAAAATTTTCTACGGTGTTGGTTTGAATGAAGATGAAGAAAGGTTAATGATGTTGTCTAAAAAAGAGGATTTTTTAAAGAAATATATGTAAACGAAAAAACGCAACTGTAAAAAGTTGCGTTTTTTATTCGTAATGTCCCATAGCAGATACAATAATAACCGTTACAATATTTTCTTCTACCTTATAAACTATCCGATGTTCTTGGTTTAGTCTCCTAGACCAATAACCAGATAAATCGTATTTTAATCGTTCAGGCTTTCCTATTCCTTTGTATGGAGTATTT
>PDWI01010271.1_pt1 | contig 10519 bp, 7 predicted proteins | sample 1430891 | NCBI WGS metagenome assembly PDWI01 (sample SAMN01162508, study PRJNA174530) | Oral metagenome, whole genome shotgun sequencing project. | biome: Marine environment; feature: Marine mammal; material: Swab sample of the gingival sulcus; isolation source: swab sample of gingival sulcus... | reverse complement strand
CTCACTGTATTTATCAAACTTAAATAACGCATCAGCTGATAAATTAATCGTTTCTTCTTGCACAGTCGCTGTCTTGATCACACGACATGATGCCTGTGGATGTGAACCACACGCCACATTATTATAGGTGCCTACCGTACAGGCAGATAACATGCCCACAGCACCTAATAACAATACTTTTTGAATTTTATTCATTAAAAACAATCCATTAAAAATAACGTAAAACACAACACAAAAAATTAAAACTCAAGGGTTACAACAACTCATTCTGCTCTAAAGATGTTAACATGCCACCCCCCCCCCTGTCAATTATTTAATGAACACCAAAAATTAAAAAATAAAATAAAAACAAAATATTATATAAAACAAAATAACGTTTCAACACACAAAGCCACCATTCACCACACGCTTGAACCACATGCCTAATTCATCAATATCGTTCATATCTTGTATTCATCAAGGGTTTTATTAAAAATCAATCCAAAAAAATATTTGCTTTTATTATAAAAACATGTTTTAATGGTCACTTAACTAAACGCAGTTAAAAAAGTTCGTTATTTTATAGTTCTTCCTCAATAGTACAAAGTGTTCCACTTTATTTCTTGAAAGTTCTTTTAATATCCATCTTCATTTATAAAGTGATTAGTTCGACCGCTTGAATTATCAAGCATTTTTGTAATTTTTAAAAAGGAAGACATTATGTCTAAATCAACAGGTATCGTAAAATGGTTTAACTCTGACAAGGGTTTTGGTTTCATCTCTCCAGCTGATGGCAGTAAAGATTTGTTCGTTCATTTCTCTGAAATCATTAGTGATTCATTCAAAACATTAAACGAAAACGACCAAGTTGAATTCGGTATTCAAGATACACCACGTGGACCATCTGCTGTTGCAGTAAAAGTCATCTAATCGATAATAATCAATTAGATTTCTTAAAAATCCATTTGTGATAAAGACCTCATAAACTTTAGTTTATGGGGTTTTATGTTATCTACCCCCCCCCTCCCTTAATACCTAAAACAGTTCAGCTCACTCAATATAGAAAATCCACTATTTCCTAACAATGATCATGTTGTATGTACAGCTCAATTGGGAATAAATAAAGCGATCTTTACTTCGAGAAAATTTAATCAAGAATTACAACATTCAGACGCAAGTACTTATTCAATCAATGAAGAACGTGATAATATAAGAAAAAATTAACTTCCAAACACCCCTATGAAACTCATTGATATTGGCTGTAATTTAAGTAGCCCTCGTTTACTACCCCAACTAGATCGTATTTTGTCTGATGCACATAAAGCAGGCGTTTATCGTCAAGTTTTAACAGGCACAGACCCTGAGAGCAATATGAGCTCATTAGAGTTAGCACATAATCATAAGTCGTTATATTGCACAGCAGGGCATCACCCCCATCATGCAGACGACTGGAATAGTCAGAAACACTCCATGATTCTAAGAATGATGGCACAGGATTCAAAAGTAGTTGCCGTGGGCGAAATGGGGCTTGATTATTGGCGAAATTTTTCCTCACATAGTATGCAAAAACGCTGCTTTCAAGACCAGCTAGAAGTTGCCATAGAAGTGGGGAAACCTGTTTTTCTACACGAGAGACAAGCATTTGATGACTTTATGACCATTCTAAAACCGGCATTACCTCATCTCAAAGGAGCCGTTTGGCACTGTTTTACAGGCACACAAGCACAAATGCTTGAAGCCATTGATTTAGGCATGTACATTGGTATTACAGGTTGGGTATGCGACCCTGTTCGGGGTAAAGCACTACAGGAAACTGTTCGACACATTCCTGCTGATCGCCTGATGATTGAAACAGACGCTCCCTATTTAACACCAAAAACCTTACAACCCACACCACGCACCAATGAACCTAAATACCTACCCGAAGTCTTACGTATCCTAGCCAAATGCCGAGGAGATGACCCTGAAGTATTGACAAAACAAACGACAGACAATGCCGTGAGATTTTTTGGTATTGAGTGAGACTGCTATTGAGTGAGATAAAACTTCCACATGATAAACAGATATCACATAAGTATTGTATTTCTACATGCAATAGAAAAGCGCATCATACAATCTGATATCAGTATATATGCTTTCGAAGTATGTCAAAACATATATCATCTAAGAATATATCTTAAAATTATGAACCACATACTACATCGGATCTACTTCTAACATCCATTTTACACTCGTTTTTTGTGTCTCTAAATACCCTTGAACATATCGTAAAAACAGCCTCAAAGCTTGACGATCAGATGCTTCAAACAGCATTTGTGTATGCTCCACATTTTTGACACGTACAATAGGTGAAGGTACAGGTTCATGCACTCTAACCCCCTCAGATACGTCTGCTAACGCTTGTTTTAATGACTGTAAAAAACCAATACCATCTGACATATGCTTACTTTGAACACTCAACATGGCTTGAGAAGAAAATGGTGGCAACTCAACCTCATAGCGTTCATTTAGAATTTGATCACAAAAAGCCTGATAATCATGTGCTTTAAGTGCCTTATACAGGGAATGGTCAGGAAACACAGTTTGAATCATCACACGTCCATTGGCTTGATGACGACCTGCACGACCTGAAACCTGCATAAGTTGAGCAAACAAATGCTCTGACGAACGAAAATTAGGACTTAACAGCATATGATCTGCATTCAGAACGACCACCAAACCCACATGTTTAAAATCATGCCCCTTGGAAATCATCTGTGTACCAAGCAAAATGTCGTATTTTTTGTGATGAAAATCATGCAATATCGTTTGAACGACTTTTTTTGTTTTTGCACTATCTGTATCTAAACGTGCCAATCGATACTCAGAAAATTTTTGAGCAAGATATGTTTCAATACGCTGCGTCCCAAAGCCTAAAGGCTGAACGTCTTGTTCCCCACACTCTGGACAAGCATGAACAACCTCCCAACCAACACCACAATGATGACAGAGCAATACGGGTTTCCCATACTCTTTGTGCAACACCGTATGCACAGAACATTGTGCACACTGGCTCGTCCAACGACAATTTGGACAGTACAAAATAGGGGAAAATCCACGACGGTTTAATAACACAAGCACCTGTTGACCTATCACCAAGGTCTCTTTCATTGCTTTTAAAATTTCAGGAGAAATAGGTTCTGCAGGTGTTTCCTGATATGACACCATATGAACCTCGGGTAACGCCATCTGTGTTGCTCTCTCCGGTAACGATAGTAATTGAGTACGTTTTTCTTCAGTACGTCGCCAACTCTCCATAGAGGGGGTAGCAGACCCTAATACAATTGGTATATTTAGATACTTTGCTCTCCAAACTGCTAAATCTCTCGCATGATAACGCATACCCTCTTGCTGTTTATAAGATACATCATGCTCTTCATCTACAACCACTAAACCTAATTTAGGAATCGGCGTAAAGATTGACAAACGAGTACCCAATATCAATCTTGCTTTACCTTGATGGGCAGAATACCATGCCCGTAATCGCTGCATAGGGGTCATTTCACTATGCAAAACAACCATTTCATCGTCACTAATTTCATCAGAAAAAAATTGACGGACACGACTTTCAAATTGATCCGTTAGATTAATTTCTGGCACCATAAACAGAACTTGCTGCCCTTTTGATAAAATCGCTTTTGCAATATTCAGATAAACCAGCGTTTTACCCGACCCTGTCACACCATATAACAAATAACTCTGAAAACCCTCACAACTTGTAACTCTATCAACAATCTCAGACTGCATCTCATTTAAAGCAGGTATCTCATTGACAACCCCTTCACCATCAAAACCTTTCTGCTGACGTGGTTTTCTTTTTTTGATGCGAGACAATGGATATTGATCACATGTTTTATCTAAATACTGTGATGCTGATCTTAATAAATTGGGCAAAGAAGATAACAAAACTTCTCCCAAAGGCACACAATAATAGTACGCCACAAATTGTGCTAAATCAAAATCAGCTTTTGATAACAAGGGTTCTTTATCTAGTACTTGAGCGACAGATTTCAATTCAAAGTCGCCCCCCTCCGCAGGTAAATTTGTCTGCACAACAACGCCTACCATCAAACGACGATGAAAAGGAACCAACACACGCATGCCAACCTCTACAAACAAGTCCGTTTGGTATGTAAAAAGACGATCCAATGGCACATCAAGTGCTACATGAATAAGTTGCATTACCAACCTCTTATGGCGTGTAAAAATATGAATACAATTATGTCAGGAAAATATCCAAATAAGATATTTTATGCTAACCATCATCATATCAAAAAAGCATAGAAACATACAAAAATAATATATTGATACAAAATTTTACATAATAAACACTTTTTTACATTATTTTTTTACAAATAATAACAAACATAACATTTCAAATTGCAAATTATCACAAATTGCTCTACAATAGGTAACTGTTATATTAACAAACAAAAAAGGAGAGTTATTATGGCTCAAATGATGAAAGCTGCTGCGTTCATTGAAAAAGGTCGCATTGAATTGATTGACAAACCAATCCCTGATGTTGGCCCAAATGACGCATTAATTCGTATCACAACAACGACGATTTGTGGTACAGACGTACACATTCTAAAAGGTGAGTACCCTGTTGCAAAAAATTTAACTGTAGGTCACGAACCAGTAGGTGTGATTGAAAAACTTGGTTCTAGCGTAAAAGGCTACAAAGAAGGTGAGCGTGTAATTGCTGGTGCTATCTGCCCTAGTTTCTCTTCTTACCCATGTCAAGACGGCTTCCCTTCTCAAGATGGTTCATACATCACAGAAGCTGATGGTTCTTGCTCTTGCCACGGCTACAAAGCGACTGCTGGCTGGCGTTTTGGTAACTTGATCGACGGTACACAAGCTGAATATGTGTTGGTACCTGATGCTCAAGCTAACTTGGCTCCAATTCCTGATGGTCTAACAGACGAGCAAGTGTTAATGTGTCCAGACATTATGTCAACGGGTTTCAAAGGCGCTGAAAATGCAAACATTCGTATTGGTGATATCGTAGCTGTATTCGCTCAAGGTCCTATCGGTCTTTGTGCTACAGCAGGTGCGAAATTATTAGGTGCTTCTACTATTATCGCTATTGACGGTAACAATGAGCGTCTTGCTATTTCTAAACAAATGGGTGCACACGTTACATTAAACTTCCGTGAGTGTGATGTTGTTGACGAAATCATGAAGTTAACAAACGGTCGTGGCGTTGATGCTTCTATCGAAGCGTTAGGTACTCAAATCACATTTGAGCAAGCATTGAAGATCTTGAAACCGGGTGGTACATTATCAAGCTTGGGTGTTTACTCTGACGACTTGAAGATCCCTATGGCTCACTTCGCTGCGGGTCTTGGTGATCATACGATTAGAACAGCACTTTGCCCTGGTGGTAAAGAGCGTATGCGTCGTCTATTGAACGTTGTTCAATCTGGTGACGTTGATCTTAAACCATTGGTTACTCATACAATGAAGCTTGACGACATCGTTGAAGGTTACGACTTGTTCGCTAACCAACGTGATGGCGTATTGAAGATCGCTATTAAAGCTTAATTAAGATTATTAAGTTTTCTTACAAAAACCCTCTTCGGAGGGTTTTTTGCTATGTGTACAATAGAAAAAACAAACATCCTACAAATTCTCTATCGTAATTTCCTTCATAAAAAAAGCTGTTCACCCTAGATGACCAGCCTTATAAAAACCACATTAACATTTACTCAACCGTTACACTCTTGGCCAAATTCCTTGGTTTATCTACATCTGTACCACGTGCACAAGCTGTATGATACGCTAATAATTGCAAAGCAACAGAATGCAATACGGGAGATAACATGCCGTAATGCTCTGGCATACGAATTACTTGAATGCCATCTTCTGACTCAATGCGTGCATCTACATCAGCAAATACATAGAGTTGTCCCCCTCGTGCCTTCACCTCTTGAATATTCGACTTTAATTTACCTAATAACTCATCATTAGGCGCTACTGTGACAACAGGCATTGCATCTGTCACCAATGCCAAAGGACCATGTTTCAATTCGCCTGCAGGATAACCCTCAGCATGTATATAAGAGATTTCTTTTAGTTTTAATGCACCTTCAAGTGCAATCGGATAATGTGCTCCACGACCTAAGAACAAGGCATTCTCTAAAGGAACAAACTGTTCTGACCAAGACATAATCGCAGGCTCTAATGACAAAACAGATGAAATAGCACTTGGTAAATGACGTAGATGCGTCAAATGCTCCTCCAATAAGGCTTCTGTCATCTCTCCTCTCAACTGTGCAAACACTAATGCCAACAAAAATAAAGCTGTCAACTGTGTTGTAAACGCTTTGGTGGACGCAACCCCTATTTCCACACCTGCCCGAGTAATAAACTGTAACTTGCACGCTCTTACCATAGCACTTGTTGAGACATTACAAACAGCCAATGTCTTATTCATACCCAATGATTTTGCATGTTCCAACGCTGCCAAAGTATCTGCTGTTTCACCAGACTGAGATACTACAACCACCAGTGTTTTCGGATTAACGACACTCTTACGGTAACGATATTCACTGGCGATTTCAACATTAACAGGTAAATTTGCCATGGCTTCAATCCAATACTTCGCCACTAAACCTGCATAATAACTAGTACCACAAGCCAAAATTAAAATCTGTTGGGTATCTTCAAATATTTCACGTACTCGTTCTTGTTCTCCAAATAATTCAGGACCAATACGCATAAGACCTGATAAGGTATCTGCAACAGCACGAGGCTGTTCAAAAATCTCTTTTTGCATAAAATGACGATAGCCACCTAAATCTGCTGCCAAAGGATGTAAAGCCACTGGTTTCCACTCAAGCTGTTTAATCTGTCCTTGTTGATCCAGCACACGAACTTCCCCTATCGTTGCATCAACTACATCTCCTTCGTCTAAAAACATCGCTTGCTGACAATGTCCCACAATCGCCAACTCATCAGAGGCAATATAATAACCATGCGTATTCTTGGCTAAAACCATCATAGATCCAGAACGTGCTGCCACTAATCGATTAGGTTCATCTTCACAGATACAGGCAATCGCATACGCCCCTTTTAACTGTGTTTTTGCTGACAAGACTGCTTGTAATAAGTCACCCTGATACTGAGATGCCACTAAATTAACAATCACCTCCGTATCTGTTTCACTGTCAAAGTGATAGCCTTGAGATTGGAGTGTACGTTTTAACTCTGCGTAGTTTTCAATAATACCATTATGAACAACAGCAATTCTAGGTTCATTTTGTTTTAATGGAGAAGAAAAATGAGGGTGTGCATTATCTGCATTAGGTGCCCCATGTGTTGCCCAACGGGTATGTGCAATACCTAACTGTGCTACCACCTTTTGTTCTACGACTTGATCCGATAGGTTTTGTACACCATCTAAAGTACGAACACGTTTAAATACTTTATCTACATCATTTACAACAGCTAAACCACATGAATCATAACCACGATACTCTAAACGACGCAGACCTTCTACCAAAGCAGATACCACATTTTCATTTGCAACTGCTGCCACAATTCCACACATAACTTCTTATCCTATTTTAAAAACACCACACATTGTATTTATTTAAAAACATAATGTATATTTAATCACTTCCAGCCCTTTCCAATAATCGTTGAATACCAACTATCCTAACAGTCTCAAACAGGCAAAGGAGAGTTGCTAAACAAATCACTCCATCTTCCTAAGCAAAAACATCTGAACTGATAAATACTAAGATGATTTCTTCTTAGGTCTTTCCCAGCCAGTAATCCACTGGTCTCTTACGCGACCAAGTGCTAAAACACCAGACGGCACATCTTTTGTAACTACTGTGCCTGCACCTACAGTACACCCTTGCTTCAATGTCACAGGTGCCACCAACATGACATCAGACCCCACAAACACATCTTTTTCAATTGTTGTTTTAAATTTATTTACCCCATCATAATTACAGGTAATTACACCTGCACCAATATTCACATCTTCTGCAATATCTGCATCACCTAGATAAGTTAAATGACTTGCTTTGCTACCTTGCCCCAAATTAGTCTTTTTGAGTTCTACAAAATTACCGACCTTTGCCTTCGACTGAATATGCGTACCTGAACGCAACCTCGCAAAGGGGCCAATTGATGTCGTTTCAGCAATCTGTGCACCCTCTATATGGGTAAATGGATGTATTTTAGTACCCACACCTATTTGAGCATTTTTAATAATACAGTAAGGTGACACATGAACCCCTTTGGCAAGATGTACATGACCCTCAAACACACAACCCACATCAATCACTACATCTTCCTCACAGCTTAATTGTCCACGAATATCAATACGGTCAGGATCTAATAAATTCACCCCATTCAACATTAACTGCTCTGCCAAATATCGTTGATATATTCTCTCTAATTGACTTTGTTGTAATCGATTATTGACACCTAAAACCTCCCAATCAAGCATTGGATTAACCGTTTGAATACGTGTCTGAGCATTCACTGCCATACTTACAATATCTGTCAAATAATACTCACCTTGTGCATTATGATTATTTAATCTCGCAACATACTGCCGTAAATCCCCTAAAGACAACGACATAATACCTGTATTCACCTCTTGAATCGCTCGCTCTGTATCTGTTGCGTCTTTATGCTCAACAATACCCTGAACGATACCTTGATCGCGTACAATACGTCCGTATCCTGTTGGATCATCTACATGTTGTGTCAATAATATAAAATCTGACTTCTCTGATGGATAACTTAAAAATTGTAATGTATCCACCTGAATACAAGGCACATCACCATATAAAATCAACACACGATCAGTCTCTGCATAAGAAGACAGAGAGTCCATCGCACAAGCGACTGCATGACCTGTACCTAACTGCTCGTGTTGGATTGCGTAAGATATATTAGAAAATGAAGACAAGGCAGATTGCACCTGATTTGCACCATGTCCTAATACAACAGTAATCGATTCAGGTGACAACGTTTGTGCTCTGTGCACCACATGAGAAATCATAGACTGCCCTGCAATGTTATGCAAGACCTTAGGCAAAGCAGATCTCATTCTCGTCCCTTTACCAGCAGCTAAAATAATGACATGTAACATAAACGCTCCTTTTTTTATTATTCTAACATATCAACCATCGAAAAAGACGAGATTGATTTCATGTCTTTGGGTGAAAATTTTAAAAACAAAAATACCTCTATTGTTACAACTCAATGCACTTTATAAAAGCTCATGGCAATTGAAATATTTCAGGCACTGAGATAAATATATTTTTTATAAAAATAAGGCTTATTGTCCCTGATGAGCTTCCTCGAAAAACACCTCTTCTGATAATTTTAAAAGAATGGCTTCTGATTTTTTCTTCATCTTATCACCAAAATCCAAGAATAAATTTAACCTTGGAGCAATATATTTAACAATAATCGACGTTTTTGAGGGTTTCCATAACTCCCATCTAAGCCAAGGGTACTGGTATGTTTCATATACTCTATTAACAATGACGTCAAGATCATCTAACATCGCTTCCATTTCTTTTTTGTCTTCAGCCAAACTAGGATCACTATCCAAAAGGTATAAAACATTACGTGTTTCTGCCACAAGAATCAACAGCTCATTACTATGTTCTTGCACAATTCTCTCTATGGCTAAATAATCTTTCGCGCCAGATCGTAATAAGGTAATTAACTTTAATTCTTGATATTTGACAGAAATATCAGCAATGGCCTTCAGTGTTGGGATATTTTGCTTTAAGGTATTAAAAAGTCTTTTTTGATTCAAAAAAGTTAAGGCTATTAAAATTTCTGCCGTTGGAAATTGTTGATTATTGATACTGGACGTATTATTAAAATCTTTAAGTTTAAACTGAGCAATATCAATATCATTAAAAGCTGCTTTTTTTAGCTTATCAAAATCTCTAATACTACCAAAAACAACCATCGCATCATCAAGTGTCATAGTTTGCGATTTTAAGACATGCTGAACACGCAGTTTTTCTTCTTCTGTCATATTTGCATAAATTGCCTTTAAGACCTTTTTTACAGATTGAGTAAGAATATCTTTGTTATAATCCATTTGCACCTGTCTAGGTCCCTTTTTCGAATGCGTATATGAACTAGCTTCAGCAAGGCTCATAGTAGAAAAGAAAAAGGTCAGCAAACAAATACAACTAATAATTTTTTTCATGATAAATAATCTCTTTTTTCAAATTTATACTGACTATTATATCGTATATTTACCTTATTTTAGTATCTAATTTTATGTTATTTGTAAGGATTACTATCAAAGATAGAATAAAATAGGCAAAAGCTTCATAGGTTACATTAGGTTTTAAGAAGTTTTTTTATTCTCCTCTCTCAGATACGCTTTTTGGGACTATATGGGAAGTGAGTCTCTAGAGTAGAGAATAAAATTATTGATTCAAATGTAAAAAACCCCTCTACCGTATTCGATAGAGGGGTTTAGTAATAGAGAGCTTGACGA
>PDWI01010270.1_pt1 | contig 10521 bp, 11 predicted proteins | sample 1430891 | NCBI WGS metagenome assembly PDWI01 (sample SAMN01162508, study PRJNA174530) | Oral metagenome, whole genome shotgun sequencing project. | biome: Marine environment; feature: Marine mammal; material: Swab sample of the gingival sulcus; isolation source: swab sample of gingival sulcus... | reverse complement strand
TTTCATCCTAATATTTACATCTTATTTTAACTTTTTAAACTTAAAAAAATAAACATTTACCAATGGCTATCTCATCTAGAAAGATCTATACCTTTAAATCTATTATAATAAAATTTATCCAATTTAGGTGCATTACCACCTACTGTTAGTAAGTTTTCTTTTACATAGATATTTGCTTGATGGTGAATTGAAGCATAAATTGATTCTACTAATGATGAGGCAGATTTTCCCAACCAATCTATACTTAAAAGTTCTTTCCCTAATTTTGGGTCAAAAAGCAATGCCCTTCTGTATTCGTGAATTAGTAAAATCCTAAGTATAAAACACTGTTTAGGTGTAAATTTATCAATATTTGTATCCAAAGAAAATACACCTCTAAATTTGGTGATAAAATCTTGATATCTTTGTTCAACATCTTTTAGATTCCAATATTTATGTGCCATTTGTTTAGCTACTTCTTTTGTCATAGGCATATTCATAGAACCTTTTATAAGTAATACTTCATTTTGTAATTCATTTTTAATTAATATATCTTGCATATATTCCATCTTATAATTAGGATGGATATAAGCATATTTTGAAGGATTTGCAAAACCTTCTTTATTTAGTATCTTAGCTAAATCTTTTTCCTTATTTATTTCAACAGTATTTGTAAATAAAACTATCCAATCCCTATCATCATCTTGTTCATCATAAGCATACACACTATAATGAGCTTTAATAAATCTATCAATTGCAAAATCACTTAAAGAATAATAGCTCTCTCTTCCAAATTTCTTAGAACTAAGCCAACCTTCTTTTGTAAGTCTAAAAATTGATGTTCTTGTTAGTTTTTCACTTATGTCAAATTCTTCCATAAATTTAACTAAAGAACCCAGCCATATAGTCCCCCCATAAGGAAAAACTGTATCCCCAAAAAAGGTAATAATCAAAGATTTTGCCTTAGGTGATATATCTTCTAATAATTTGCTTAAATACTCATCTACTTCATCTTGCATAATAATTCTCACTATTTTTTAATGAATTGTATCCAAAAATAAGAAAAATATCACTAAATTATTGTACAATTAGTAAAATAAGGAATAAAATGAAGGAAAATCTAAACAAAGTATTTATAAAATTATTTGAAGAAAATCAAATTCCTTTTATGCAAATAACACAAAAAGATACAAATAAACTAGATATAAAAGTTTATTTTCCTAAAATAGTTTTAAATATTTGTAAATTTCTTGACAAAAGATTTATCATAAAAGATAAAGAAAACATAAATCTAAGAAAAAACAAAGAAGGCTACTACGAAGTTGAACTTTTTTTGATATATAAAAAAGAAGAGATAAATATCACTATTTCTTCTATACTAAAAAATACTTGGGGTATAGCTAATAAGCTATGACTTCAGTGATTGGCATATATTCATTTATATCTTTTACAAAGGCTTTTAATATCTTCAAACCTTCTTTTTTATCCCAAACACAGTCTTGAGTGATGAACTCTAAGCTTGGTTCACTATATCTTTTTGTATAATCAGCTAGATTTAAAAGTTCTTCATTTATACTCTTGGATTTTGTTATTACATTTACTTTTCCTAGTCTAAATGTATTGTGATATTTTAAACAATACTCAAAGGTATCAAAATATTCATAAATCAAGGCTCTATCCCAAAAATATAATTTATTTTTATATATTTTAAGACTTATATATCCGTGTGTTAAAATATGATTTTCTATTTTATCTATTTGTCTTGCTAGATTTTCTATATCTTCAAAGCTAAAATCTTTTTGCATAGCATAGCCTTTTGTATGGGGATTATAAACAAAACCCAAGGCTAAAAGTTTTTCATCTTCAAAAAAACTTTGTTTTTTACATCCTAAATATTTTTGAGACTTGATAACATCAGAAATAAAATTTGAACTATCAATATCTTCTTTTATTTCTTTTTCAAATTTTACTTCTAAATATTTCATTTTTATTTTAAAATCGCTTTTTTATATTCTTTAGCACTTTTGTTTAGTTTTTCATCATCCAAATCTCTACTCATAGCTCCATAGATATAAAAAGGTTCAAGCACTTGCATACCACAAAATTTTGAAGTGTAAATATAAGGTGTTAAACACTCATCTACACTTTTAAACTTACCTTCATAAGCTTCCTTTGCTCCACCCATAGAAACACTAAGCATAAATTCCTTGCCTTCTAATTCTCTTCTTTCATAACCTTGCTTTGTAACTTCAAAGGCAAATCCTAAAGAATAAACCTTATCTATCCATTCTTTTAATATAGAAGGGGCATTAAACCAAAACATTGGAAACTGAAAAACTATCTTTTGTGCTTTTCTTATGGCATCTTGTTCTTTTTTTACATCTATTTTATAATCGGGATATAAAGCTTTTATATCCCTTATTTCAACATTATCACAGTCTTTTAACTCTTGTATAAGTCTTGTATTTACCCTTGAGTTAGTCATATCATCGTGGGCTAGTATTATTAAAATATTTTTAGACATAATCTTTCCTACAACTTTCTTTTATCTACAACTCTTTGGGCTTTTCCTTGACTTCGTGGAACTTCACCTATATTTTTAATATTTACCTTAATAGACACTCCAATACCTGATTTTACCTTATGCCTTAGAGTATGAATAGCCTCTTTAAGTCTAGTTTCGCTTAATCCTTCCATAGCTGGTTCTACATTGACTGATAAATCATCCATATTATGTTCTCTTGTGATAATCAATTGATAATTATGTGAAAATTCTTCAATCTTAAACAAAATCTCTTCGATTTGAGATGGGAAGACATTTACCCCTCTAATAATCATCATATCATCTGTTCTACCTGTAATTCTTTTCATCTTTCTCATATTTAACAATTCACCTTCATATAAAGTAGATAAATCTTTTGTTCTATATCTTATGATTGGTAAAGCTTCTTTTGTCAAAGTTGTAAATACAAGTTCACCTTCATTTCCATCTTCTAGTGGTTCAAAAGTATTTCTGTCCACAATTTCAGGATAAAAATGGTCTTCCCAAACATACAAATCTCCCCTATCTTCTAAAACTTCACAGGCAACTCCTGGCCCCATCATTTCTGATAATCCATAAATATCAAGTGCAGCAATACCTACTTTTTCTTCTATAGTCTTTTTCATCTCCAAAGACCATGGTTCTGCTCCAAAAATACCTATTCTAAGTGCTGTTTCTTTAGGGTCAATTCCTCTATTTTCCATCTCTTCAATGATATTTAACATATAAGAAGGTGTTACCATAATAACATTTGCTTTAAAGTCATTTATAAGTGTTACTTGCTTATCTGTAAATCCTCCACTTGCAGGAACAACTGTACATCCAAGTTTTTCAGCTCCATTATGAGCTCCAAGTCCTCCTGTAAATAATCCATATCCATAAGATACATGAACTATATCTCCCTTACTTCCACCTGCTAGTCTAATTGATCTTGCAACTAAATCTGACCAAGTATCAATATCTTTTCTTGTATATCCCACAACTGTTGGTTTACCAGTTGTTCCACTTGAAGCATGAAGTCTTACAATCTCACTCATAGGTGTTGCAAACATCCCAAAAGGATAATTCAATCTCAAATCTTCCTTTGTAGTGAAAGGAAATTTATTGATATCTTCTAAAAAAGTAAAATCATCAGGGTGAACACCGTGTTCGTCCCATTTCTTTTTATAGTATGGTACAAAAGAATATGCTCTTAATAAAGTATGTTTCATTCTTCTTGTTTGTAATGCTATTAATTCATCTTTTGAAATTAAAACCTTTGGATAGTAACTTACTGTTTTTCTATTATTTACCATTTTGCTCTCCTTAATCTAGCTTTTCTATTATCATTGAGATACCTTGTCCAACACCTATACACATAGTACAAAGTCCATATTTCCCACCATTTTGTTCCAAATGATTTAATGCAGTTATTACAAGTCTTGCTCCACTCATACCTAAAGGATGTCCCAGTGCTATTGCTCCACCATTTGGATTTATTCTTTTATCTTTCCAGTTAAGCCCTAATTCTTTGATAGTTGCCAAACTTTGTGAGGCAAAGGCTTCATTTAGTTCTATTACATCCATATCATCTAAGCTTAAGTTCATCTTATCAAGTATCTTTTTACTTGAATAAAGTGGCCCTATACCCATAATTCTAGGAGGTACTCCAGCAACTGCCATCATCTTTATCTTCGCTCTTGGCTTTAGCTTGTATTTTTTAAGCATTTTTTCTGATACTATTAAAACCGCAGCTGCTCCATCATTTACCCCTGAAGCATTACCAGCTGTTACTGTTCCACCTTCTTTTTTAAAAGGTGTTCTTAAAGTTGCTAGTTTTTCTAATGTTGTATGTGGTTTTGGATGTTCATCTTTTGAAACTATTAAATCTTCTTGTTTCCTTCTAGGAACTCTTACAGATACTATTTCTTTATCAAAAAACCCTTTTTCCATGGCAAGCTTACATTTTTGTTGTGAATGATAAGCAAACTCATCTTGTTCCTCTCTACTTATATTAAAATCTTCTGCTACATTCTCACCTGTTTCGGGCATTGAATCAACACCATAAAGTTCTTTCATTTTTGGATTTGTAAATCTCCAACCAATAGTAGTATCATACACAGCATTTGCCCTTGTAAAAGCCATATCAGCTTTAGGCATAACAAAAGGTGCTCTTGACATAGACTCAACCCCACCTGCTATTATCAAATCACATTCACCTGTTTTTATACTTCTTGCAGCCATTCCAATAGCATCCATTCCTGAACCACAAAGTCTATTTATAGTAGTTCCAGTTGAACTAATAGGAAGTCCTGCTAAAAGTGCAGACATTTTTGCTATATTTCTATTGTCTTCTCCTGCTTGATTTGCACAACCCATAATAACATCATCAAGTTCTTCAAAATCAATACAGGGATTATTTTCCAATAGATGTTTTATCACAATTGCACCCATATCATCGGGTCTAATACTTGACAAAGTACCACCATAAGCTCCAATAGGAGTTCTAATATAATCTACTATATAAGCCTCACTCATAAATCACTCTCCTTATAAAATACTTCCATTTACTGCTCTTGATTTTCCAATAAACAAAGCTATTAATTCATCATTTTGATTTTGCACTTCAATTTGATAAATACCATTTCTTTTACTTAGGTTTATTTCTTTTGCTATTGCATATAAAGTATCACCTTTTAAAGCAGGTTTTATATAAGTAATATCGCAAGAATATCCAACTGTTGGTACATCTCTTCCATTACAAGCATAAGCAAAAGCCGTATCAGCAAAAGAAAATGTAGCACCTCCTTGACAAGTTCCATGACCATTTAGCATAAACTCTTGAACTTCCATCTTAAGTTTTGCATATCCTTCATCTATGTCTATAATTTCTATGCCTAGATGATTGTCAAATTTTGCTTCTTTATTTATCTTTTCTATACATTTTATAGCCAAATTCTTTGCACTTAAATCACTCATCATATTTTCCACCTAAGATTTCTTTTTCTATCAAGCCTCTATCTGCTCTATATCTTGTGTCTTTGTAAAAGTTTTCTAAATTATCTAATACTTCTAAAACACTTTTTATACCTATTTTATTTGCCCATTTAAAAGGACCTATTGGATAATTTACTCCATTTTCCATAGCTATATTGGCACTTTTTTCATCACAAATACCATTTGTTACTGTTGAACTTGCTTCATTTATAAGCATAGTTATAGTCCTTGCTACTATCATAGCTGGGCTATCTTTTATAAGTAAAGTATCTTTGTTTATTTTTTTAAATAGTGCTGCAATATGTGAAGATATATCTTCATTTGCAAGTAAAGAAGTGGCTATACATATATTTTCAGTATTTTCATAATCAAGACAAAAATCAAATTGGGCGATATTTTTTTCTCCTAATTGTTTTGAAATTTGACTTGCCATTTTTCCATTTGCTAAAAATAATTTGATATCATTAAACAAAATATAGCCTTCACCATCTTTTTTCTCAACTTCAATTCCTACATCTTCAAATAAATTTATCAAAGAATTAGCAAGTCCTAAATCACCACAAATACTAATCTTAGAAATATCTATATTTGAAGCTTGAACCTTTGAAAGCTTATCTTTGTCTTCCTTCTTACCCTCAATGTATTTATAAAAACCTTCACCACTTTTTCTACCAAGTAAACCTGCTTGAGAAAATTCTTGTTGAGTTAAAGAAGGCTTAAACCTCGGGTCTTGATAATATGAATTAAAAGTAGATTCAGTTACAGAATAATTAGTATCATTTCCTATTAAATCCATTAGTTCAAAAGGACCCATTCTAAACTTTCCACCACTTCTAAGTACCTCATCTATGGTACTAAAAGAAGAAACACCTTCTTCATAAACCCTTAAGGCCTCAGCATAAAAAGGTCTTGCAATTCTATTTACTATAAATCCTGGGCTGGATTTTACATATACAGCTTTTTTACCCCACGAAGTAGCAAGGTCATATACTTGTTTTACCAAATCTTTATCGCTTTGCAAACCATAAATAACTTCAACTAACTTCATAATTGGTGCGGGATTAAAAAAGTGCATTCCTATAACATTTTGTGGTTTTTTTAGTCCATTTGCAAGGGCAGATATAGAAATAGATGAGGTATTAGAAGCAATTATCACATCATCACAGACTTCTTCAAGTTTTTTAAATACTTCTTGTTTTATCTCTTTGTTTTCAATAATCGCCTCAATAACCAAATCACAAGGGGCTAAATCTTCTATATTTTTACTTGGATTTATAAGTGAAATAGTTTTATTTTTAAAGTCTTGTGAGATTTTTCCTTTTTGCACAAGGCGCGATAATTCTTTTTCATTTATTTTCATAGCATTTTCAACCGCACCATCCCAGCTATCATATAATATAACTTTATGACCAGCACGTGCTGCAACTTGAGCGATACCTCGCCCCATAATACCAGCACCAACAACACCTATGATAGAATTTGAATCTATTTTCATACTAATTGCCTTTAAACTTAGGAGCTCTTTTTTCTAAAAATGCGGCAACTCCTTCTTTGTAGTCATTTGAATGACCTGCTATTCTTTGAAGATTTTTTTCAAGTTCTAATTGTTCTTCTAAACTATTATCAAAAGATTCATTTAAAGCTTTTTTTATCAAAGATAAACCATAAGTTGGAGCTATTGAGAGATTTTTAGCTAGTTTTTCGACCTCATCATCTATCTCATCACTTCCATAAACCTTTGAAATCAAGCCATATTCACAGGCTGTTTTAGCATCCAGTTTATCTCCTAGCATACAAAGTTCCTTTGCCCTTGCCATTCCCACAAGTCTTGGTATAAAAAAGCTATTTCCACTATCAGGAACTAAGCCTATTTTACAAAATGCTTGAATAAAACTAGCTTTTTCGTTTGCTATTACAAAATCACAAGCAAGTGCAATTCCTACACCAGCACCTGCTGCTACACCATTTACCTTACATATAACAGGTATTTCAAGATTGTAAATAGCTTTTATCAAAGGATTATATTTTTTTTCTATTGATTCTCCTAAATCCAACTTTTCATCAGCATTATTTACACTTCTGTCATTTAGGTCTTGTCCTGCACAAAAGGCCTTACCTTCACCACTTATTATCAATACTCTTATATTTTTATCTTTTTTGATTTGCTTTAAAGTGTCTCTTAGTTCACTATGCATTTGTTCGTTTAAAGAGTTAAAAACTTCTGGTCTATTGAGGGTAAGCCTTGCTATACCTTCATTTACTTCGTATTTTATAGTTTCAAGCATTTGTTATTCTCCTTTGAAATTTGCTTTTCTTTTTTCTTTAAAGGCTTTTATGCCTTCTTTTTTATCTTCACTTGATAAAATCCCTGAAAAAAGTGTTTTTTCGTATTTAAGTGCCAAACTTAGTGGATTGTCATAAGAAGCTAAAACTGCACTTTTAATAGCACTTATAGCCAAAGGGGATTTAGAAGCTATAATATTGGCAAGCTCTAAACTTCTTACCATAGTAGTTTTAGAAGGTACAACTTCAGATACTAAGTTCATCTTTTGTGCTTTTTTTGCATCTATAAAAGTAGCTGTCATTAGATGTAACATAGCATTTGATTTTCCAAGTGCTTGTGTTAGTCTTTGAGTACCACCAGCTCCTGGAATAATACCAAGATTAATTTCTGGTTGTCCAAATGTTGCATTATCCCCTGCTATTATAATATCACAGTGCATTGCTAGTTCACAACCACCACCTAAGCAAAAACCATTTACCGCTGCAATAATTGGTTTTTTAAAGTCTTTTATATTTTCCCAATAAGTACTTCGTATATCATTTATAGCATCAATGGTAGATTTTTTTTCTAGTTCGTTTATATCAGCACCTGCTGCAAAAACATTTTCTCCACCTGTTAAAATAACACATCTAATATCATCACTACAAGTATCTAAAGCACATGCTATTTCTTTTAGTGTATTAGTTCTTAGTGCATTGTGAACTTCTTGTCTATCAATGTTAATAATTAATATATTTTTATTTTCTATTTTTATTTTAATATCTTCAAAATTCATTTAACTCCTTTTATAATGTATTTCAAAAAAACTGAAAAAATTATAACAATTGTAATATTTATTTAAACTTAAAATGAATGCTATTTTTATGCTACTTTAAGCCTTATTTTCCCTATTTTATGAACTTTTTTGATATTTTTAATGTTTAATTAATCAAAATTATACTAATATTTTTAAAAATATATTACATAAAAGGATAAATATGAGTATTTTTGAGAAACATAAACAAACTCTTCATAAAGCATTGGAAGAAATTACAAATAGAGGCTATTGGTCGCCATATTTTGAAATACCAAGTTCAAAGATTTACGGACAAGGTGTTAAAGAAAAAGCAAATGAAAATTTTAAGACAAGTTTAAATAATAAATTTGAAATTTTAGATATAAAAAGCCAAACATACTTAGGAAAAGAAAAATCTCCTTATGGTTTTGATTTAGGTATTACATATCCATCAATAAAAACAGATGATTTAGTAACAAATGCAAAAAAAGCTATGACTTCGTGGAAAAAGCTAAGTTTAGATGAAAAAGCAGGAATTTGTCTTGAAATACTAGACAGACTAAATAAAAAAAGTTTTGATATAGCAAATGCCGTTATGCATACAACAGGTCAAGCTTATATTATGGCATTTCAAGCAGGTGGTCCTCATGCTCAAGATAGAGGATTGGAAGCTTTAGCTTATACTTATAAGCAATTAAAAAATATTCCTTGTACATCTGTATTTACAAAACCAACAGGAAAAGATACCCCGCCTATAGTTGTAAATAAAAAATTTAAAATTGCACCCAAGGGAATATCTTTGATTATTACTTGTTCTACCTTTCCTACTTGGAATTCATACTCAGCACTATTTTCTTCACTTTTAGCTGGTAATTCTATCATCTATAAACCACATAGAAATGCTATTTTACCTATTGCTATTACTGTAAATGTAATCAAAGAAGTTTTAAAAGAAAATAATATTGATACAAATTTAGTAAATATGATTATAAGTGATGATAGAAAAGAAACACAAGATTTAGTCAAAAATAAAAATGTCAAAATCATAGACTTTACAGGAAGTACTTCTTTTGGTGATTGGTTAGAAGATAACGCCCCACAAGCAAATGTTTATACTGAAAAAGCAGGGGTTAATTGTCTACTTATTGATAATTTTGATGATTTAAAAGCTATGGGAAGAAATATATCTATGTCTTTATCTTTGTATTCAGGACAAATGTGTACAGCACCTCAAAATATTTTTATACCAAAAGATGGTATTGTTTCAAATGGACAAAAAATATCTTTTGATGAAATTGCAAAAATTATCACACAAAGTGTAGAAAAGTTACTTTCTGTGGAACAAAGAGCAGTTGAAATACTTGGAGCAATACAAAATGAAGATATAGCAAAAAGAGTAGAAGAAGCTTCATCTTTAGGAAAAGTTTTACTAAACTCACAAGATATAAAACACCCAGTATTTGAAAATGCAAGGGTTAAAACACCTATAATCATAGAAATTGATGCAAAAGATAAGGAAAAATATCATAGTGAACATTTTGGTCCTATTGTTTTACTTATAAAAACCGATTCAAGGGAAGATACTTTAGATAAGTGGCAAGAAACAGTAGAACTTCACGGTGCAATTACCGCAGGAGTTTATAGCAATGATGATGAATATCTTGAAAAAGTTGAAGATATAGCCCTTGATGAAAAAGTCAATTTATCTATAAACTTAACAGGACATATTTTAGTAAATCATTCTGCTGCATTTACGGATTTTCATGCAACAGGAGATAATAAAGCTGCAAATTGTGCCTTGGCAAATGATAATTTTGTTTCAGGAAGATATTCAATAGTAAGTATAAAAAGAGATGCTTAATGCAAATATATGAATTTGATGAAATAAAACCTGTTATAAATAAAAATGCCTTTATACACGAAACTGCTGTGATAATAGGTGATGTTTTTATAGAAGAAGGAGTG
>PDWI01010269.1_pt1 | contig 10522 bp, 5 predicted proteins | sample 1430891 | NCBI WGS metagenome assembly PDWI01 (sample SAMN01162508, study PRJNA174530) | Oral metagenome, whole genome shotgun sequencing project. | biome: Marine environment; feature: Marine mammal; material: Swab sample of the gingival sulcus; isolation source: swab sample of gingival sulcus... | reverse complement strand
ATTTCATCTAATGAAGTTGATTTTTTTGTTCTGAATGTTAAGTCTACTAAAGATACATCTGGTACTGGTACACGTACAGCCATACCTGTAAGTTTACCTTGTAACTCAGGAATTACTTTTGCTACTGCTTTAGCCGCTCCAGTAGTTGTTGGGATAATGTTATTTAAAGCACTACGTCCTCTTCTTCTGTTACCACTTGCTACGTCAACAGCACCTTGAGTTGCTGTTGCAGCGTGTACAGTAGTCATTAAACCTTCTTCTAATCCGAAATTATCATTGATAACTTTTACAAATGGAGCTAAACAGTTAGTAGTACAAGAAGCATTTGAGAATACTACTTCATCAGCAGTTAAATCTTTGTGGTTCACACCCATTACATACATATTAGCATCTTTTGAAGGTGCAGAAATGATTACTTTTTTAGCTCCTCCTTTGATGTGACCTGCAGCTGCATCTTTTTTAGTGAAGATACCAGTACATTCCATAATGAACTCAGCACCTACTTCATCCCATTTTAAATTTTCTGGATTTCTTTCAGCAGTAACTCTAATTTCTTGTCCGTTTATAAATAATTTACCATCTTTTACTTCAACTTCTCCCGGAAATCTTCCGTGAACTGAATCATATTTTAGCGTATATGCTAAATAATCAACATCTAATAAGTCGTTAATAGCAACAACTTGCATGTTTTCTCTTCCTAAGATAGAACGAAGTGCTAAACGTCCGATTCTACCAAACCCATTAATACCTACTTTAATCATTTTATTAAATTTTTTAAATTAAACTTTCTTTTTACTTATTAATATTATTTTATATTCTAATTTTATTACCTTCTTCAAAAGAGTATGGAATTAAATTGTTATGATATCAGAAACTCTAATCAATTCAGAATTTATAACACATTCTCCTTTTATTGCTTTTTCTAATGAAGTTGTAATAACTTTATCATCTTTTAAACCGACCATTACATTTGACTGTTTATCTATCAATAATTCAACAGCTTTCACTCCTAAACGAGAAGCTAACACCCTATCAAAACATGTTGGAGAGCCTCCCCTTTGCATATGTCCTAATACAGATACTCTAATATCGTACTCTGGCATATTTTCTTCTACATAATTAGCCAATTCAAAGACATTCTTACCTATTTTATCACCTTCTGCTACGACTACTATACTTGATGATTTTCCTGATCTACGACTACGCTTTAAAGATTCTAACATTCTTTCTAAACCTAAGTCTTCTTCTGGGATTAAAATCTCTTCTGCACCTGCTCCGATACCAACATTTAAGGCTATAAAACCAACATCACGCCCCATTACCTCTACAAAGAACAATCGCTTATGTGATGATGCTGTATCACGAATTTTATCAATAGCCTCCATTGCGGTATTTAACGCCGTATCATAACCTATCGTATGTGATGTACCGTAAATATCATTATCAATAGTACCCGGAATTCCTATGATAGGCACATTATATTCTTCATTGAACTTTACACCTCCTGTGAACGAGCCATCACCACCGATAACAATTAAAGCATCAATATTGTGTTCTTTAAAATTTTCATAGGCTTTTGCACGCCCTTCCTTAGTCATAAACTCCTTAGAACGAGCAGATTTCAAAATTGTACCTCCTTTTTGTACAATATGACATACACCTCTTGCTGTTAAAGGTTCAATATCTCCTTCAATCAGTCCTTGATATCCTCTAAAAATCCCTACACATTCTAAACTATAATAAGCACAAGTCCTAACTACAGCTCTAATTGCGGCATTCATCCCTGGAGCATCACCCCCAGAAGTCATCACTCCTATCTTCTTTATATGTCTTCCCATGGTGCTAAATTACGATTTTTTTCTTACATGATAAACTTATTTCCTACATTTTTTTTAAGGACTTACAGCATTAATAATGGTTCTATATTGATTATTTTTTATAAAATACTTCAACACAGTATTTTCTATACGGTAGCCAAAAACTAGTTTTAAAAATTATCACGAGCTATCCTCATTTTTTGTAAAGTTCAAAGCATTTTCTTTACTTCATCTTTAATTATGGCAACAACAATTTCGGTAGGACTTTCATTTTTCGTATAAAAATCTAAAAGGTTTTCACGTAATTGGTTTGCAGTATCTACATTTTCTGCTATTTCCATAATTTTATTAACGATAGTTAGTTTTGTTCCTATTATGGCAGTCCATACCTCATCACTAACATATAATTGTTGCACCATATTGTGTTCAAACTCTTGTTCAATATTACCGATAAGTAAGTGCATATAAGCCTTAGCATCTTCGCCTATTGGACTAACACGTACCAATAATTTAGATGGATTTAAACGCTCAGAAAACAAGACCAAACGCTCATAGGCTTGTAATCTTAAAGGCATACTCTCTTTTTTCTTTTCAATTAATGCCTCAATTTTCTTTTCGTTTGTGTTTATTTCTATAAATTTACTTAAAATTAAATATGCCACACCACCAGTAACCAAAGCCGGTAATACATAAGCAATTCCTTCTATAAACTTATCTTCCATACTTTTCTTAATTTCGTTGCAAATATACGATTTAAAATAGAGATTTGTATTTCTATATTTGTAAAAAAAATAATTGTTTAACACATATTTATTTTTTATATTAAAATACATTATTCTCAAAAAATGATAGTTTTTAATTTGTATTTTCTAATTTCATTCTTTTCGGTTTTTCTTCGTTATTCCTTCGTTATTCCTTCGTTTATGTTATGTGTTTTTTATAATATACCTATATTATGGATATCTCAATGGTTTATCAGTTTTATTAAAAACTTCTAAATTTTCAAATCTCAATTCTCAACTCTGAATTAATTTACTACTTTTGTAACTCTTTTAAAAAAACAGCAAAACGATGTATTTAATCTTTGATACCGAAACTACGGGGTTACCAAAAGACTGGAACAGACCTATCAGTGATACAGACAACTGGCCAAGAGCGATACAAATTGCTTGGCAGTTACATAATGATATGGGAGAACTCATTGAGCATGATGACTTTATGATTCAACCTGAGGGCTTTAACATTCCTTTTGAGGCTGAGTCGGTTCACGGTATTTCAACAGAGTTGGCAACTAGACAAGGGGTAGCATTTTCTGAGGCATTGGAACGTTTTAATAAGGCGTTACATAAAACGAAATTTGTTGTTGGTCAGAATGTTGGCTTTGATGTTAATGTTATGGGTTGTGAGTTTTACCGTTTAGGTATGGATACTCCATTGACAAAACTACCTGTATTAGACACTTGTACTGAGGAAACTGCTTTGCTATGTCAAATTCCCGGGGGGCGTGGTGGTAAATTTAAACTCCCTACCCTTACGGAATTACATCAATATCTCTTTGGTGAGCCTTTTGCTGAGGCACATAATGCTACTGCCGATGTTGAAGCCACAACTCGCTGTTTTTTAGAATTATTACGAAGAGAACATTATCCTATTGAGAGTCTTAATACCGATAAAGATTATTATAAGAGGTATGCTGAACTAAACCCAGAACCTATCAAACTTATTGGTTTAAAGCACTTAAACTTAAAACGTGAGAGTGATAAGATACGTAAACAAATAAGTGATGAACAAGAGGCTATATCACAAGTAAATATTAACGAGGGATTAGAAATTTTAGAGGGTGTAAAATATGCCCATTTACATAACCATACGCAATTCTCGGTATTACAATCTACCATTCAGATTAATGCCTTAGTAGATGCTACTGTTAAAGATAATATGTCAGCAGTCGCCCTAACGGATATGGGTAATATGATGGCTGCCTTTCACTTTACTAACGCTGTGGCAAGTGTTAATAAAACTCTTGAAACACCTATTAAACCTATTGTTGGTAGTGAATTTTATGTCTGCGAAAACCACAAAGACAAAACACGTAAAGACAATGGGTATCAAATCGTTTTATTAGCTAAAAATAAGAATGGCTATCAGAATTTGGCTAAGATGTCTTCTATCTCTCACGTAGATGGCTTTTATTATGTACCTCGTATTGATAAAGAGATTATCAAGCAATATAAGGAAGATATTATTGTACTTACAGGTAACCTCTATGGAGAAGTACCTAACAAAATCTTAAATACTGGTGAGGTTCAAGCAGAAGAGGCTTTACTTTGGTGGAAAGAAGAATTTGGCGATGACCTATATATTGAACTGATGCGTCACGGTCAAGATGATGAAAATGTCGTTAATAAAACCCTTTTAGAGTTTTCTAAAAAGCATAATATTAAGGTTGTTGCGACTAATAATACCTTTTATATCAATAAAGAAGATGCTAACGCTCATGATATTTTGTTATGTGTTAAAGATGGTGAAAAGCAATCTACACCTAAGGGGCGTGGTCGTGGATTTCGTTTTGGTTTAGACAATGAAGAATACTACTTCAAATCTACTGATGAAATGAAACGCTTATTTGCTGATATTCCTGAGGCTATAAGTAATATTCAAGACATAGTTGATAAAGTTGAGCCTTTCACTTTATCTCGTAATGTTTTACTTCCTGCATTTGATATTCCCATAGAATTTCAAGATGAAAAAGATAAGGAAGATGGCGGTAAACGAGGTGAAAATAACTTCTTACGCCATTTAACTTATGAAGGAGCTAAGAAACGTTATGGAGAAATCACAAAAGACATACAAGAACGTCTTGATTTTGAATTAGACACCATTGCAAAAACAGGTTACCCCGGGTATTTCTTAATTGTTGAAGATTTTATTCGTGCTGCAAGGCAAATAGGCGTTTCCGTAGGTCCAGGTCGTGGGTCTGCCGCAGGGTCTGCCGTAGCTTACTGCCTTTGGATTACCAATATTGACCCTATTAAATATGACCTACTGTTTGAGCGTTTCTTAAACCCTGAACGTGTTTCAATGCCCGATATTGATATTGACTTTGATGATGAAGGTCGTTCAAAAGTTATGGATTATGTTATTGATAAATATGGAGCTAACCAAGTGGCACAGATTATCACTTATGGTACTATGGCTGCTAAATCATCTGTACGAGATACGGCTCGTGTATTAGACTTACCTTTATTTCAAGCTAATGAATTGGCTAAGTTAATCCCAGGCACTAAACTACAACATATCTTCGGAGATGATGAAAAGTCACAAAAGAAAATAGCAGACCTAAAACCTGAAGAACGTGAAAATGTTGAAGCCTTACGACAAATCGCACAAGGAACAGATATTAATGCTGAAACTTTAAAAAAGGCTCGTGTATTAGAAGGCTCTGTACGTAATACAGGAATTCATGCTTGTGGAGTTATCATTACTCCTGATGACATTACTAATTTCGTACCCGTAGCCACTGCTAAGGACTCTGATATGTATGTTACACAATTTGACAACTCTGTTGTTGAAAGTGCAGGATTACTTAAAATGGACTTCTTAGGGTTAAAAACACTTACTTTAATTAAAGATACCGTTAAAATTGTTAAAGCAAAACATAACATAGACCTTGACCCTGAGTCCTTTCCTATTGATGATGATGAAACTTATAAACTCTTCCAAAGAGGTGAAACTGTCGGCATATTTCAGTATGAATCTGCTGGTATGCAAAAATATATGCGTGAATTAAAACCAACAGTTTTTGCCGATTTAATTGCAATGAACGCCCTATATCGTCCAGGACCTTTGGAGTATATCCCATCATTTATCAAACGTAAACACGGTGAAGAAGAAATCAAATACGACCTTCCTGCAATGGAAGAATACCTTGCTGAAACCTATGGTATTACTGTATACCAAGAGCAAGTAATGTTACTTTCTCAAAAGTTAGCCGATTTTACTAAAGGTGAAGCCGATGTCTTACGTAAAGCAATGGGGAAAAAGCAATTTGCAGTCCTTGAAAAAATGAAACCTAAGTTCATTGAACAAGCTTCTGCAAATGGTCATGATGCTAAAATATTAGAAAAAGTCTGGAAAGACTGGGAAGCATTCGCCTCATATGCCTTTAACAAATCACACTCTACCTGTTATGCTTGGGTGGCTTATCAAACGGCTTATTTAAAGGCACATTATCCTGCTGAATATATGGCTGCAGTATTATCTAACAATATGAAAGATATCAAGCAAGTATCCTTCTTTATGGAAGAATGTAAGCGAATGGGATTAACAGTACTTGGTCCCGACATCAACGAATCTTTTGCTAAATTCTCCGTAAACAAAGATGGTGCTGTACGTTTTGGTATGGCTGCCATCAAAGGCGTTGGAGAAACTGCCGTTAAAACCATTATTGAAGAACGTAAAGAAAACGGAAATTACTCATCTATCTTTGATGTAACAAAACGTGTAGATTTACGTGTAGCTAACAAAAAGGCTTTTGAAGGTCTTATATTAGCAGGAGGTTTTGACTCCTTTACAAACACCCACAGAGCTCAATATTTTGAAGAAGATGAAAAAGGACAAACTTTCTTAGAGAAAATCATTAGATACGGTCATAAGTATCAAGAAAATAAAAACTCTGCTCAGGTCTCTTTATTTGGCGAGAGTTCTGAAATCAGTTTACCTGAACCTATAATTCCTGACTGCGAAACTTGGGGTACTATGGAGTTACTTGCTAAAGAAAAAGAGGTTATCGGAATGTATATTTCTGCTCACCCTCTTGATGATTTTAAAAATCAAATGAAATTCTGTACCCATACCTTAGACCAATTCAACAACTTAAATGCCTTAGAAGGTCATAATTTCTCCTTTGCCGGAATTATTACTAATGCTCAAGAACGTGTAGCAAAAAATGGTAAAGGCTATGCCTCTTTCACTATTGAAGACTATAACGATAGTCAAGACTTTATGCTGTTCGGAGAAGATTATTTAAAGTTCAGACATTTCTTAGTATTAAACTCTTTTGTATATGTTAAAGGACAAGTTCAACAAGGTTGGAAACAAAAAGATGGATCATACGGGACTCCTAGACCTAAATTTACTGAATTTAGCCTATTACAAGATGTTCTTGATAAAATCTGTAAAAAACTAACGATTTATATCCCTTTAACTGATATTACAGAAAATTTAATAAAAGATTTACAACACATCTTTACCATAAATATGGGTAATCAAAATGTAGAATTCGTGGTATATGAAAATAATACCGAAGTTACCCTTCCAAGTAGAACTCAAAAAGTAAACATTACAAAAGAATTTTTAGAAGAATTAGAAAAACAACATATCCATTACAAATTGAATTGATAAAAATACGTATAGAACAAACGAAGGATAAACGAAGGATAAACGAAGACTATACAAAAAAATGAAAATAAAAATTATTATGAATAAAGAAGACTTTTTTAAATATCAAGGACAGACAAGTCCTCTCCCTTTAGCTATTCCTATTTCATATGCTGAAGGATCATATATCTATGACACCAATGGTAAAGCCTATCTTGACTTTGTAGCAGGTGTATCCGCAAACTCCTTAGGACATACCCCTATTAATGTCAAAAACGCTATAAAAGAGCAATTAGACAAATATATGCACGTAATGGTCTATGGCGAATTTATTCAAGAACCACAACTTGAACTATGTAAATTACTAGCCTCTACCCTACCTGAAAGTTTATCCTCAGTATATTTAGTAAACTCAGGAACAGAAGCCACAGAGGGCTCTCTAAAATTAGCCAAACGTTATACTGGTAGAAGTGAAATTATAGCAGCAAAAACTGCTTATCATGGTAATACGGCTGGTTCTATGAGTGTATGCGGTGCAGAAGAACAAAATAGAGCCTTTCGTCCATTAGTACCTAACACAAAATTCATTGAGTTTAACAATGAAGAGGACTTACAGAAAATCACCACTAAAACCGCAGGAGTTATCCTTGAAACCATACAAGGTGGTGCAGGTTTTATAGAGTCTAAAAATGATTATCTAAAAAAAGTAAAACAGCGTTGTCAAGAAGTAGGAGCGTTATTAATCTTAGCTGAAATTCAATCAGGTGTAGGACGTACTGGTAAATTCTGGGGCTTTGAGAATTATGACGTCATTCCTGATATATTTATTACTGGTAAAGGTCTTGGAGGAGGTATGCCTATAGGTGCATTTATTTCATCTTATGAAATTATGAACACTCTAAAAGAGAATCCAAAACTTGGGCATATCACTACTTTTGGAGGTCATCCAGTAATCGCAGCCGCAGGACTTGCCACAACAAAAGAAATATTATCATCCAACTTAATGGAAGAAGCATTAAGAAAAGAACAACTAATTCGTCAAAAGTTAGTACACCCTAAAATCAAAGAAATCAGAGGTAAAGGACTAATGCTTGCCCCTATTACTGAAAGTGAAGAAATAGCTAACAATGTAATTTTAAAATGTTTTGATAAAGGTTTAATATTATTTTGGTTACTCTTTGAAAAGAAAGCCATCAGAATAACACCTCCACTAACCATTTCAGATGAAGAAATTATCAAGGCTTGTGATATCATTTTAGAAACACTTGATGAAATGTAATAGTATAAAAAAGACCTAATTTTAATAAAATTAGGTCTTTTTATTATTCATATATCTTGTTATTATCCTTTGCTAATTGCCAATAAAGCACAAAGTCCTATTGAGTGTAGTTTAGCCTCAGTAGTATCTCCACGAGAAGATAATACACAAGGTACTTTAGCACCTACTAAGAAACCTGCCATTTTAGCATTTCCTAATTTAGAGTTTGCTTTATAGAACACGTTACCTGTATCTAAATTTGGGAATAATAAACAATCAGCATCTCCTGCTACTTCACCTGACATTTTCTTAGTAATAGCAGTCTCTTTATCTATTGCTAAATCTAAAGATAAAGGTCCGTCAATAGTTACTCCTTTGAATTGACCTCTTTCTCCCATTTTAGATAAAATACAAGCATCTATAGAAGATTGTACACTTGGTAATACTTGTTCAGAAGCTGAAATAATAGCTAATTTAGGTTTTGCAACACCTAAACTTTGAGCTACTTCTGTTAAATATTTAATCAAGTTCATTTTTTGTTTTAAGTCTGGTTCAGGAAGAATAGCAGCATCACTAAATATCATTAGTTTATGATAGTCTGCATTCTCACATACAGCCACGTGACTTAATGTAGCTTTTGGAGGGAATAATCCTGCTTCTTTATTTAAGATCGCACGCATATATTTATCAGTAGAAATCAAACCTTTCATCAAAATATCACCTTCACCATTTGATATTAATTCAACTGCTTTTTTACTTGCTTCAACATCTGTTTTTGTATGAACTATTGTAAATTTGTTTACATCAATACCTTCTTCTTGACATACCTTTTTGATTTCGTTTTCATCTCCAACAAGTGTACCCTCAACAATATTCATATCAATAGCCTTACTTACAGCTTCAATAGTATGTGAATCATTTGCCCATACAGCAACTAATCTTTTGCTTTCGGCGTTTTTTAACACCTCAAACATTTGGTCTAATTTTGTTATTTGCATTGTTAAAATAGTTTTATATTACCCTCGCAAATATATATTTTTATTTTTAAAATTAAAAGTATATCTAACTCAAAATAAAGTAATTTTAATAAATGTAAACGTTTAGAATTCAAGTTGTTTTTTATATATTTCTTATCACTACTTAGATATATTACTCATACCTAAATCTACTTAAAAAACTATTATCAATATTTTGCTAATTTAATAATTTTATTACATTATCATTAATATAAAAAAGATGTATTATTTGTGATGTTTTTGAACGTATTATATTTTTTCTCATAAGTTTTTTTTATAAACAATTAATGAAAAAGAAAAAGCGAAAAGCAAATAACACTATGACTATTTCCTTTTCGCTTCTGGCTATTACTTAATATTCTATTAACACCTATTTAATCATTTCGTAAGAACGTTTAATAAAGTTGGTTAAATCTTCTCCACTTAATAAGTTTTGTGATAATCTCGCTAAATCAAAGGCTTGTGATATTAATGTTTTTTGTTTATCCTCATCAGCAGATAGTATTTCAGATACTAACTCGTGATTTGTATTAACTACTAAATTATACATTTCTGGCATATTCCCCATACCCAACATACCTCCACCAGTTGCACTCATCTCTTTCATACGACGCATAAATTCTGGTTGTGTAATCATAAACGGAGAGGCATTACTATCCAAAGGTTCTAATTGCACGGTATATTTGGCTGTCTCAACATTACCTTCAATAATTGGTTTTAATTTCTCTTTTTCTTCATCAGAAAGTTTTGAAATTACCGTATCATCTTTTTTGATTAAGTTGTCTATATGGTCAGCATCAACACGTGTAAACTTCACTTTATCGTTAGTCATTTCTAACTTTTGTAATAAGTGTGATACGATAGGCGAATCTAATAATAACACCTCATACCCCTTATTTTTAGCCTCTTGAATATAACTGTGTTGTGTATCCTTATTTGATGCGTATAATACAATATGATTACCTTCTTTGTCTGTTTGAGTATCTTTTGTCTTTTCAAGTAACTCTTCTATGGTATAGAATTTATCCTCTAATACAGAAGGATATAAAGCA
>PDWI01010268.1_pt1 | contig 10522 bp, 6 predicted proteins | sample 1430891 | NCBI WGS metagenome assembly PDWI01 (sample SAMN01162508, study PRJNA174530) | Oral metagenome, whole genome shotgun sequencing project. | biome: Marine environment; feature: Marine mammal; material: Swab sample of the gingival sulcus; isolation source: swab sample of gingival sulcus... | reverse complement strand
TTCAGTGAATTATGAAAATATTACAAATTCTTACGACAATTTAAGTAAAATGCTTGGACATACGGCAATTTACGGATTTGATTATAAAATTAATAAAAATAATTTTCTGAATTTTACGGGAAAATATGAAATGTTAGGATTTAAAGACAATTGGAACTACTTGGCAAATTATTTTGAAAATAAAAAATTAATGTCCAAATCAATTTCAAATTCTGACAGAGACAGAGAAAACATATTGCAAAATTACACCTTCCTCTATAAACGGAAATTTAACAAAAAATCACAAGAACTGACGTTTAATACAAATGTTTACCTAATGAACAGGCAGTATGATATAATTCAGAAAACGAAAATATCGCATACAGACGGTTCTACAACAAATTCCGACAGAAAAACCAAAACAACCAACGACAACATCTCAATAAACTCAAAATTAGACTATTCGCACCCATTTAGCAAAAAGATTTATACGGATATTGGCACACAATTGTATTACAGAAATATTGATAACGAAAATAGAGTTAATGACAAATTATCTGAATTTAATTATAAGGATTTAAGGTCAGCATTGTATTTAGTTGGAACAATAAAAGATAAAAAATTATCATTTCAAACAGGAATAAGAGCCGAAAAATATGATATTCAGATATACGATACCGTAAAATTTTCACAGTGGAATTATTTGCCCAATATATCCTTACTGTACAAAGTAAATTCAAAAAACAAACTTAAAATAAGTCTAAACGAAAAATTAAAATATCCTCGTTTTCAGATGCTTATACCATTTACTTATTATTCAAATGATTCTACATCGGTATCAGCCGGCAATCCCTATCTGCGACCCGAAAAATTCCTAAATTTGGAATTAAATTATTCTTATAAAAAGAAATATAATTTTATATCGTCATCTATTTTTTACAGAAAAAGTAGGGATTTAATAGGAATAAATACAGATATACACGCCGATAATGTTTTGCAGTCCAAATATGATAATATTGCATATTCTGATAAAATAGGAGGATATTTGTATTTTAACTCTTCTCTGTTTAATGGCGGCATCCAAATAAGCATCTATAATTCACTGTATTACAACATTTTCCCCGACAAGCAATACAACGGACTGACATACACAGGATATTTATCTTTGGAATTAGAATTGCCTTTTGAGATGTTTTTACTCATAGATGCCTCCTACACAGGAAAGGAGTATTCCTATAACGGCTATTTTGAAGAAAAACCAATTATTGACGAAATTTCAATAACAAAAAGCATTTTAAAAGACAGGGGCGAAATAACCTTGGGTTTGTCGGAATATTTTATTCCGGTAAAGACTATTGATAAAACGTGGAATAACGATTATACCGAAAAAAATACTTTATTCGCTAACAACAAAGCAATACTGCTAAGTTTTAATTACTTTTTCAGCAAAGGAAAAAAATTGATAAAGATTGATAAAGAACTGAATATGGAAAGAGATGAAAAGTAATTGGGGCAGGAAAGAAAACTGTTAATTTCCCAAGTCTCTGATAAAAAAACTACAAAGACGAGGTTTTCTAAATTTCTAGAATTAAGGATTTTACTCTTATAAATGACTGTAAAAAAATGAGCCTAATGAAGTGATGTTTTCTTCAAAGACTATTTAAATTTGTATTTTATCCCAAAGAATTTTCCCAAATAATTTAGATAACTTTAAAATTATAATTTTTTTTGCCGGGAATAAAAAAAATATACTTTTGCCGGGCGGTTTAACTGCATGGTTAATCTTTACGGTTAAATACGAGGATTAATTGCATATTGTTTTTATTTCTAAAATAAATAAATGGATAATAAAAAAGATATAAATACAGAACAAAAGATAATAGCAGCCGCTAAAAAGGTATTTTTGCAACATGGTATGGCAGGGGCAAGAATGCAGAGCATTGCTGATGAGGCGGGTATCAATAAAGCCTTATTACACTATTATTTTAGAAGCAAAGAGAAGCTATTTTCCATTGTGTTTCAGAAAGCGGTGAAAGAATCAATTCCTCAAATTGTGAAAGTTTTTAATACCGATGCGCATTTTTTTGATAAGATAAGGCGGTTTGTGAGTGAATATTTAGAATTTATCGGCAAAAACCCTTATTTGCCCATGTTTATCATGCACGAGCTGGCATCTCGTCCGGAGCATTTAAAGGAACTTTTAAGCAATATAAAAATTGATATTGACTTTATTACCAAAGATATTCAAAATGAAGTGGACAAAGGAACTATTCGCCCGATTAAACCCATGCACTTAATGGTAAATATTGTTTCTTTGTGCGTGTTTCCGGTTATTTCTAAACCTATGATGGCAAAGTTCTTTATCCCGGACGACCCGGAAGATAATATATATGCCCAATTTTTGGAGGAACGAAAAACGGTGGTTGCCGATTTTGTGATTAACAGCATAAAAAATCCGAAAAGCGAAAATTTAAAGACCAAAGAATCTTAAAATTGAAAAAACAATATTTAAAAAAGTGCGAAAACCAATGACCAAAGAAACTGCAATAAAATTATTTCAAGAGCAAAGGGTTCGTGTCCACTGGGACAATGAACAAGAAAAATGGTATTTTTCAATAATAGACGTGATTGGCATCTTAACTGATAATGACCATCAAGGTGCAAGAAATTATTGGAAAGTATTGAAACACAGGCTCAAAAAAGAGGGGAATGAAACGGTTACAAATTGTAACCGTTTGAAGATGCAAGCAATAGACGGCAAAATGCGTATGACAGATGTGGCTGATACCGAGCAGATTTTAAGGCTAATACAATCTGTTCCGTCGCCAAAGGCTGAACCGTTTAAATTGTGGTTGGCCAAAGTGGGCTATGAAAGAATTGAGGAAACAGAAGACCCTGAAAAAGCCTTTGAAAGAGCAATGGAAACCTACTTAAAGAAAGGTTACTCCAAGAATTGGATAAACCAAAGGCTTAAAAGTATTGAAGTCAGAAAAGAATTGACCGATGAATGGGAGCAGAGAGGCGTGAAGAAAGGCATTGAGGATGCAATATTGACCGATGAAATAACAAAAGCTTGGACAGGAATGACCACGCGTGAATACAAAGATTTTAAAAATCTGAAAAAGGAAAATTTGCGCGACAATATGACGAATTTAGAATTGGTTTTGAATATGTTGGCAGAAGCCTCTACGACCGAAATTTCTAAGGAACAACAACCGGCAACTTTACAAGAAAATAAAGAAGTGGCACAAAAAGGCGGCAAAGTAGCTGATGTTGCGCGGAAACAATTGGAAAAGAACACAGGCAAAAAAGTGATTAGCTCATTAAATGCAAAAAAAATACAAAAAGGAATTGAAAATAAATAAAATATACTTGCAACGAAAGAAGTTTGTTGCGCTTAATTAAAAAACAAAGTAAGAAACAAAAGACAAATGAAGAGAACGTTGATATCCATAGGAATGGCCATATTAATTATAGTGTTGGCTATTGGAATTGTGGCGCTTATGAAAAGCAAACAAAAAACAGAAAACGAGAAACCGACTCGTAAAGCGCCTTTGGTAGAAGTTGCAAAACCGAATGTTGGCGATGTTAGCTTTATGGCACATGCCACCGGCAAACTCAAAGCCGTGGAGCGGTTCGACATCGTGTCCGAAGTAAACGGACAGTTGGACAAGCGCGCTTTGCTTTTTAAAGAGGGAAAGCGTTATCGCAAGGGCGAATTGATGTTGGCAATTAACAGTACCGAATACGCAATGGGACTAATAGCCAAGAAGAGTGATTTTATAACCCGCATCACTTCTGTTTTGGCAGACTTAAAATACGACTATCCCAATGCGTATCAAAAATGGTATCGCTATGTCAACAGCATTGATGTTGAAAAAGCTTTGCCGGCAGTTCCCAAAGCCGATTCCGACAAGGAAAAGTTTTATTTGGTCGGGAAAGGGCTGTATTCTACCTATTACAATCTAAAATCAATGGAGGAGCGTTTAAGCAAATACAATATTCGGGCACCTTATAATGGCGTGGTGGTATTTGCCAATGCCGTGGGAGGCGAAGCAGTGCGTCCGGGCAGCAAGTTAGGAACATTTATCAATACCCAAGCTTTTGATTTGGAGGTAACCTATCCTTTGGACGTGATGCGCCACATAAAAATAGGCACCACGGCTCAACTGCATTCATCTGATTTGCAAAAATCATGGACAGGCAAGGTTGTGCGTATAGGTGCCGGAATTGATGCCCAAACGCAAAGTGTAAAAGTATTTATTCGTGTGCAAGGCAAAGACTTAATAGAAGGAATGTTTTTAACTGCCGGCGTAGAGCAAGAACCCATTAAAAATGCCCTTAGCATTTCCCGAAAACTGATTAATAGTGAAGGAAATGTGTTTGTGGTAGAAGATAATAAATTGAAACTGAAAAAAGTGAAAGTTCTAGAAAGTCAAGACGATATGGCAATTGTAAAAGGGCTGTTGCCAAGCGATTTATTAATGATAACGGTAATTAAAAGTGCTTACAACGGCATGGCGGTGAGAGTGAAAGAATAGGATTAAAAAAGCGTTTTCACAAGTTTAAAAATTTGTGATATCTAAATGATAAAATAGAAGCTATGAAAATTTCAAAATTTATTGCAAGCTTTCATAAAAAGAAAAAGTCATTAAGATACAAAGTAATTTCCTTACTTATAGGAGCTGCTTCTTTTATGATTATTCTTCCTGCTGTTTTTATATTTTTTGGAAGTTGGCTTAAAGACTTTTTACCCGCTGTTGATATCCGGACACTTGACTTGATAATTATCATTATAAGTATTCCGCTTGGCTTGTTTTTTCTGATTTGGTCAACATTATTTCAGAGGAAAGTCGGAAAAGGAACGCCGGCACCAAATGCTTCAACAGATAAATTGGTTGTAACAGGACCATACAAACTTTGTAGAAATCCAATAGAATTAGGAGCAATTTTTTATTATTTAGGTTTAGGCACTTTGGTCGATACTTTAATAACAGGAATAATCTGTATGATTTTAGCATTTATTATTGGAAGTTCTTATCATAAATTTATTGAAGAAAAAGAATTGAAACTTCGTTTTGGAAAAGAATATGAAGAATATAAAAGAACAACACCTTTTTTATTTCCAAAATTATGGAATTGAAATAATGCGTGTAGTATAGTGAGGCTTGTGCCATTCACAACTCATAATTTTAAATACACACCGGAATGATTATTTTTCCGACTTAATAAAATAAACTTAATAAAGCTCATTTGGGCGTCCTATGTAACCTTTGAAAATTATAAACAATAACACATGAAAAACATAATTTCTTATTTTATAAAATTTCCTCTCGCGGTAAACTTAATACTGGTTTTCGTGTTTTTGTTCGGAATATTTTCCTTACTGAACATACAGCATAATTTTTTTCCGAATGTGCCTAAGCGTAATATTTATGTTGATGTTTTATTTCCCGGAGCTTCGCCGGAAGAAGTCGAAGAAGGGGCAATACTCAAAATTGAGGAAAACCTTAAAGGCTTGGACGGTTTGGAACGTATTACTTCCGTATCGAATGAGAATTTTGGAAAAGTAACGGTGGAAATGGCAAAAGGTACAGATATGAACGATGCCTTGATGCGTGTCAAAAATGCGGTAGGTAAAATTGCTTCATTCCCCAAAGCCATTGAAACTGTGGTTACTTATAAGCACGACGACACCAATATCGGGATGTGGTTTGTATTGACAGAAAACGGCGACCACCAAACCTCTCTAAAAGAATTAAAGCAGCAAGCCCGCAAAATAGAGCATGATTTGTTGCAAATGAAGGGCGTTTCTAAAATATTAATCGGAGGCTATCCTGCCGAAGAAATTGCCATTTTGCTGAACGAAGATAAACTAAATAAATACGGTTTGACCTTTGCCGAAGTTGCCAATGTCATTTCTTCGACCAATTTGATAATGACCGGCGGAAGCATTAAAGACGGTGAGGAAGAGTTTTTTATTCGTGTAAGAAACAAGGCTTACGATGCCGACGCCATTGGCGATATTATCTTGCGAACAGGCAAAACCGGTGGAGCCATTCGCTTGCGTGATGTTGCAGAAATAAAAGACCAATTTGCAGATACGCCTTCGTATGGACGTTACAATGGCAAAACCTCCGTCATGTTTACTATTCGATGTACCTTTTCGGAAGATGTGGTAGATGCTTCCGAAAAAATCAATGCTTATTTAGAGCAATATAACAAGGAGCATCCAAATTTTAAAGGCGAAATACTTAAAGACATGAGTGTAATCTTAAAACAACGTATTGATTTGTTGCGAGATAACGGAATGATGGGTATTGTTTTGGTACTTCTGTTTTTGTCTTTGTTCTTAAATCCGCGAATCGCTTTTTGGGTAGCGGTAGGCATTCCTTTTTCCATGTTAGGCATGTTTATTATTTTGCCTTTTACAAGCGTAACAATAAATATGCTGTCTTTATTTGCATTGATTCTTGTATTGGGTATTTTGGTTGATGATGCCATTGTGGTAGCCGAAAATGTGTATAGACATTGGCAAATGGGAAAAAATCCGGTTAAAGCCGCAATTGAAGGAACCTTGGAGGTAACTCCGGCAGTAGTTTCGGGAGTATTAACGACCATTCTTGCTTTTTCGGCTTTCTTGTTTCTTGACGGACGTAGCGGCGATTTTTTCAGTGAAGTGGGAGTTATCGTGGGTTTTATACTGTTGGTATCTTTGGTTGAAGGTTTATTGATTCTGCCTTCTCATTTAGCGCACTCCAAATCCTTGCAACGCGAACAAAAAATATCATTTTGGCAAAAAAATATGAGTTGGGCAGAGCGGGGTATCTTACATTTTGCCAAAAATTACTATCGTCCGTTTTTAAATTGGGCATTAAACCATCGCATTGTTATTTTGGCATCTTTTACGGCACTATTTATTATCTCTGTCGGAGCTGTTCAGACACGAGTTGTTCGACCGACTTTCTTCCCCGAAGTGGAAGGCGAAGATTTTACCGTTACTTTATCCATGCCGAGCGGCACACAAGACATTGCAACAATCAAAAAAATTGATAAGATAGAAGAAGGTATTTGGTATGTAAACGAACAGTTGCAAAAAGAGGGTATTGAAGATACTGCCGTTATTCGAAAAGTAACCGATAATTTTAACGGCAAGGGCAACAGCGCCACCGTAAGAGTGCAATTGATAGAGAGTGACCGGCGTCAATCTACAACCGATGAGATTATTCAACGCATAAGAAACTACGTGGGGGAAATTCCCGGAGCGGAAACTTTGTTGTACGAAGCATTTATTCCTTTCGGCAAAGCGGTGGTTATTTCTTTGCAAGGCGACAATAACAAAGATTTGCAGATGGCAAAAGAAGAAATTAAGGCAGCCATGAAAAAACGAGAAGATATTAGCGATGTTTCGGATAATGCCCCGATTGGAAATCGCGAAATTGAAATTGATTTAAAACCGGAAGCTTACCAGTTGGGTGTGTCCTACAGAGATATTATCGCACAAGTGCGAGCTGCCTTTTGGGGCTATGAAGCACAACGTATTCAGCGCGGTAAAGATGAGGTAAAAATATGGGTAAAATATGATTTAGATAACAGACGATCTATTGGTCAGTTGGAGCAGATGAAAGTTCGTTTGCCTAATGGAAAAAATTATCCTTTGTGTAAATTGGCTAACTTAAAGGTTGTAAACGGTGTGTCCGGCATTTATCATTTAGATTTTAAAAAAGAAATACAGATAGAAGCCAGTTTATCCAATTCCAACACATCCGTTCCTGATTTATTGGCATCTGTGAATGAAGAAAATATTGCTCCCGTCTTAAAAAAATATCCGGACGTCAAGGTTTCGTTTGACGGGCAAAGTCGCGAAACTCAAAAAATGGCACGTTCAGGGAAAAAAGTACTGCCGGTTATTTTGCTTTTGATGTTTGCCATTGTGGTACTCACGCTACGTTCCATTACTCAAAGTTTGTTGGTCTATGCCATTATTCCCTTGGCATTTGTAGGCGTGGTTTGGGGGCATTTTATTCACGGCATGCCGGTTTCCATTATGTCGGCTATGGGAATGATTGCTTTGATAGGAGTAATGATAAACGACTCGCTGGTCTTAATTAATGCCCTGAATATTAACCTTAAAGAAGGTATGAAATACCGCGAAGCTCTGCTTGATGCCGGGCAATCGCGTTTACGACCAATTATTTTAACCACCTTGACTACGGTGGTGGGAGTTGCGCCTATGGTACTGGAAACCAGCATGCAGGCTCGCTTCTTAATTCCTGTGGCAATTTCTTTGGCTTATGGTATGCTAATGGCAACCACAACCACCTTAATTTTGTTGCCGGTTACTTTGGTTATTGTCAATAATATGAAAACCGGGATATTGTCGTTCTTTAAAGGCAGAAAACTAACAAACGAAGAAGTTGAACAAGCCGTAAAACAAAAAAAATATGACGAATAGGCTTTTCGGAAGTAAAAATTTTAAACATATAGCGGAAGATTTATGAACGGCGCAGCCCTCACCTAAGTAATGATGAGCTAAAATGAAAAATTAAAAGTTAAAGAATTAAAACCTTTAGACAGCAAATCGCTGAATTTAGGCAACATATAAAACACGAACACATGAGACGAAATATATTACTATTAATCTTTTTTTTACCTAATTTATTAATGGCGCAAAGCGTAGAGGGTAAATTGGATTTAGAAAAAGCCGTAGAAATAGCATTGAAATATAATTATGACCTTAAGACGGTAAAAAATCAATTGCAACAGGCAACAAACAGCAATACACCTGGTAATGCCGGATTGTTGCCGTCCGTATCTGCCGGGGGAAATGCCGAATATGCTTACAAGGCATCGGAAACAATGCTTCGCCCCAATCGCTTAATGAGCAGCGACGGAGCAAAAACAACCACATACTCCGGCAATGTGCGAATTGACTACACATTATTTGGAGGTCTTGCCAAATTGTACACTTATAAAAAATTACAGCAAAATAACAAGCGAGTCAATTGGCAGTATCGTATGCAAATGGAGAATACCATACTGCAAACGGCACAGGCTTATTATGCGGTTTGCAATGCCGCACAGCAGTTAAATTTGAGTAAAAAAGCGCTTGCTATTTCAGCAGATCGATTAAAAAGGGCACAATCTCGTCAAGAATTTGGGCAAGCGGGTTCTATCGATATTTTAAATGCCGAAGTAGATTATAATACCGACAGCACGCGCGTATTAAATGCCGAATTGCAATACAAAAACAGCATTAAAAATCTCAATGTGGTTTTGGGTGTAGATATTGAAACTACTTATGAGGTTGACAACACCGTTGAATTTACCATTGTTGATAATGAAGAAAGTATGCAGCAAAAGGCTATCCGAGACAACAGTATTTTACTAATGCAGCGGCATTTGCAAAACATGTCTATATTAGACCTGAAAATAGCCAAAGCCCAACGCTACCCCAGTCTGTCGGTTTATGGCACCTATTCATACTATCGTCAGAACACGGAGGTTGGGCAAAGCGAGTATGTGCAATATTTAGGTCCGGCGGCAGGTTTAAGTTTGAGGTGGAATATTTTTAACGGCAGACAGCAGCGTATTCGCGAGAAAAATGCTGTCTTGGAATTAGAAAACTCACAACTTTCAATAGAAAAATTAGAAAAACAGCTTCAACGAGATATTGCCAATGCTTATACCGATTATGATTACAAAAAGCGCACGGTCAATTTACAAGAGCAAAGTAGAGCCAGAGCCAAACTCAATTTTGAACGCACGCAGGAGTTGTATCGTTTGGGGCAAGTCAATTCCATTGCTTTTCGTACCGCACAACAGAATTATTTGAACGTTGAAAATGCCTATAATGCCGCACGCTATGCCGCTAAATTATCGGAGATTATTTTATTAAGAACGGCCGGACAACTGGTAAAATAGAAGTTTTCCTAAAATTGATTTTTGTTTACGGATATCCGGGAAAAAATATTTTATAATTTGTTCATTTTAACCCGCATTTAGAGACTTTTGCGAAAGTAAAGCCAAGAATCTAACTTTATAGAAGATGCAAAAGACGGAAGCCCGAAGTCGGAAGAAAAATGCTCATGCTTGTTTGCTGCGAGTGCGATCTTTGCGATTTTCATGATTTTTGGCAAATTCCAAATTCCCTCTTGGAGAAGAGGGCGCAGGGAGATTGACTTTTTTGCAAAATTTATTAATTGTATCTATTGCCATATATATGAATATGTCGTACAAATATAGCAATAAAAAAAGTCTTTTTCCTCTTTAAAATTTTTTAAGCTAAAAATCTCATAATATTTTAGTTATATCAAGAGTTTTTATACTTTTGCGTATATACTACTGTTGCCACCAATTAGAGAAATGACCAAAGAAGAAATCTACGAAAAAGCAAATAGTGTTGTCGGAATTGAAGGAATGACGGGAAATGAACGCCTTTATATAAGTGGATTAATGGACGAATTTGACAAAACTAAAAAGTCAGATAAACATAAAGCTCGAACAATACTAAAAGCATTAAAATTTGACGAACTTTCAATTG
>PDWI01010267.1_pt1 | contig 10523 bp, 11 predicted proteins | sample 1430891 | NCBI WGS metagenome assembly PDWI01 (sample SAMN01162508, study PRJNA174530) | Oral metagenome, whole genome shotgun sequencing project. | biome: Marine environment; feature: Marine mammal; material: Swab sample of the gingival sulcus; isolation source: swab sample of gingival sulcus... | reverse complement strand
AGTACCAAGTACCAAGTACCAAGTACAATTCTGAAGATTTAAATTTTCTTGTCAAGAGCTTTGGCTTGCTGTTTTTGTGTAAGCAGTGTGTTTCTCTTCTTGAGACAATTTTTTATTCATTTCTTAATTCAAATTTTCAAAATTTAAACACTATTTTTTATACTTCTAAAACGCTCTGTCTGCATAGGTTTAAAAAAAATATGTAGTTCAGAGTTTTTTATGTTTTTACTAAAGTGTAGTTTTGAAGATAATTGTTTAAGAATGATTGCTTTCGAAATTGTCGATGAAATTGAAAATTAAGTTTTTATCGCTTGTTTGGTTTTGCAATTGTGTATTAGTGCGATATAGTTCTGCTTCATATGGAGTAAATTCTGATTATATTCGCAGAGGTATTGATATGAAGAAACAAATGAGGAATGTTTCTAGTATTTTGGGTGTACTAGTTGTTTTAACTTGTGCAATTAGTTTATTTGTTGGTTGTACACAAGGTAATAATGGAGAGAATACTGGTGGTGGATCATATGCCCCTTTTACTGGTGAGAATGATCAATCTCTCTGGAAATTGAATGATGATGAGCGTTCAGAATATTCTTATTTCTCAAAAGGGAAGCTTTATGACGTTGTGTTTAATGATGATGAAAGCAGTGTGAAGTCTCTTAACTTTATGGGTAAAGTAAAAGCAGGAAAAGTAGTGTTTGAAGAAGATGGCACAAAAGTCGAATACAACGTAAAAATTGACGGAGATCAATTGACTGTTACAAAGGATTATACTTTTACTAAAGTAACAAATTTAGTTCTCGTAAATAAAGTAAAAAAAGCTGCGGGTGATATGTAAATTAAGACAATTCGGAAGTATTATATTTGGCCTGCTTACCTTAAATGTAAGCAGGCTTTTAATTAAAAAAGTAAAAACCTTGTGTGTAAAAAAGTATTTCTTTCACATTTTTTTGTTATAAAATCTGAAAAGGTCGGCAGACCCAAATATGGTATAAGCTTATAACTGGCTGCTAACAACTTACAGAAAATTCTAAACTATTAACTCATGAAGTGGGGTTCTAAAGGGGAAGAGAGGGAAATCTTTTATCCGAAAAAGTGTCTCTCTCTTCCCCTTTAAAGTAGCCGGGTTCTTAGGGACGGTGCTGAGTCCCTAAGTCAGCGAAGCTCTGATGAGCTTAAACCAGCGGCGCTCAGAGCATTTGCAAAATATAAAGATTTATGCTATAATAAGGCTATGAAAAACTTTGAAGAAAAATATATCAATCCGTTTACCGACTTTGGCTTTAAAAAACTCTTTGGCGAAGAGCCTAATAAAAATTTGCTCTTAGACTTTTTGAATGAGCTTTTAAAAGAAGAGCTGGGAGAGATTATCGAGCTTCAATATTTAAAAACTGAGCATCTTGGAGCAACAGAACGAGATCGAAAAGCTATCTTTGATTTGTACTGCATTAACGAAAGAGGCGAGAGGTTTATAGTAGAATTACAAAAAAGTAAACAAAAATTCTTCAAGGATAGAACGCTTTACTATTCAACCTTTCCTATAATTGAGCAAGCTAAAAAAGGTACAGAATGGGATTTCAAGCTTGAGAAGGTTTATACGATTGCTATATTAGACTTTGAGTTTGATGATGACAAAAGCTATCCAAATAAATTTCGTTATGATGTTAAACTAAAAGACATAGAAACAAACAAAGTATTTTCTGACAAGCTAAATTTCATATATCTTGAAATGCCTAAATTCAACAAAAGCATAGACGAATTAGATAATCGTTTTGAGAAATGGCTCTTTGTAATAAAAAACTTAAACCGACTAGAGAGAATCCCCGAAAAATTGCAAGAAAAAATCTTCCTGCAACTATTTGAAACAGCCGAAATAGCAAAATTCAGCAAAGAAGAATACAAAAACTACGAAAACAGTTTGAAATATTATAGAGATATAAAAAACTCCCTAGACACAGCCAAAGAAGAAGGTAGAAAAGAAGGTCGAGAAGAAGGCATAGAAATAGGCGAAAAAAATAAAGCGATTGAAATTGCTAAAAGTTTACTAGATGTTTTAGACCCTGAAACCATCTCAGCCAAAACCGGTCTTTCTCTTGAGGAAATAAGAAAACTTTAACCAAACTTGAATAGGCGAAACAAAAACGCAAGCAGGGGGAAGGGACGGCGATGAGTCCCTAAGCCAACGGAGTTCGGAGCGGCGCTCTGTATGTTTTTCTTCCGTCTAACATCTTGTCTAAATATCTAATTTCAATTATAATATCATCCCGTATAATAACTAATTATTTGGGAGAATTTATGAAATCTAAGTTTATTTTTGTTACCGGTGGTGTTGTGTCGTCTTTGGGTAAGGGCTTAACTGCGGCGGCAATTGGGATGTTGCTGAAAAGACGAGGCTTTTCTGTTGTTAATCAAAAATTTGATCCGTATTTGAATGTTGATCCGGGTACTATGAATCCTTATCAGCATGGAGAAGTATTTGTTACAGAAGACGGTGGTGAAACTGACTTAGATTTGGGGCATTATGAAAGATTTACGGATGTTCCTTTAAGTAAATTCAACAGCACAACTGCAGGTAAGGTTTATCTTTCAATTCTTGATCGAGAACGAGCCGGAGGTTACAAAGGTGCTACCGTTCAAGTTGTTCCTCATGTTACAGATGAAATTAAAACTCGCATTTTAGATACAGCAGAACGAACTCAGGCGGATTTTGTTATTAGTGAAATTGGTGGAACCATCGGTGATATTGAAGCTCTGCCTTTTGTTGAAGCAATAAGACAAATTCGCTATTCTGTAGGAAAAGAAAATTGTGCCTTTGTTCATTTAGGTCTTTTACCGTATTTGAAAGAATGTGGCGAAATTAAAACTAAGCCGATGCAGCATAGTGTAAAAGAACTCTTGGGCTTTGGTATTCAGCCTAATATTTTAATCTGTCGAAGTGAAAAGAAAATTCAAAAATCAGTCAAAGAAAAATTAAGCTTATTTTCAAATATGCCTGTAGATGCAATTATTGAAAACGCTACAGTCAAGTCTATTTATGAAGTTCCTTTGATGCTGGAAAAAGCAGGTTTAGGCAAGGTTCTCTGTAAATTATTTAATATTGAAAGCAAAACTCCTGATCTAGAAGATTGGCAGGATATGGTTAAGACCTATTATAATCCTGAACGAGAGGTAAATATTGCATTGGTTGGAAAGTATGTAGAACTTCCCGATGCTTATCTTAGTGTTGTAGAGGCTTTGACGGCAGCGGGTATTCATCATAAAACTGATGTCAAAATCAAATGGGTTGATTCTGAAAAAATAAGTAACAGAGACGATGCGAAAGCTGAATTATCAGGGCTTGACGGTATTATTGTTCCGGGTGGTTTTGGTGATCGTGGTATTGGCGGTATGTTGTTGGCAGCACAATTTGCACGAGAAAATAAAATTCCTTACTTTGGAATTTGTCTTGGAATGCAAATTGCTGTTCTTGAATATGCTCTAAATGTTTTAGGTATTGAAGATGCAAATTCTTCTGAATTTGATCCAAACTGCAAAAATCCTATTATTGACTTAATGCCGGATAAGAAAGGGGTTATGCTTGGTGGAACTTTGCGTTTAGGTCTTTATCCATGTGTAATATCTGAAAATACGCTAGCTGAAAAGGCTTATAAGGCTCATGAAGTAAAAGAAAGACATAGACATCGATATGAATTCAATAATATATATCGAGAAAAATTCGAAGATAGTGATATGATTTTTAGTGGTCTAAATCCTGAACGAAATCTTGTTGAAATTGTTGAACTTAAAAATCATCCATGGTTTTTGGGAGCACAGTTTCATCCGGAGTTTACTTCCAGACCAAACAAACCTCAGGCTTTGTTTAAAGGCTTTATAGAAGCTGCAATTGATAATAAAAAATAAAACGCTATTCTTAAATATTAATGATATATAAAAAAGCCTAGCTCAAGATCTTTGAGCTAGGCTTTTTATTAAGTTTTGATTTAATTAATTATAATTGATAGCGTTCTCTTCTTTTTTTTCCGTTTCTTTTTCATTTTTTTCTTTTTTTTCGGAACTTTCATATTTATTGAACTGTTCTTGAAGTTTATTTACAATTTTAAGAAGATTTTCCTGATTTAAAATTTTTAACAGGTCTTCACACTGAGCCGGTGAAAAGGCTATTCTTAGTGATGGACTATTAGCTCCATCTGACCCTTTTGCCATTGAACTTGCTAGTATGAAGAATGGGCGGTTATCTGTCAAAAGTTGAAATTCACATCGTAATTTTGGTGTGGCAATTCTTGATGGGCCGAGAACTCCCCATGCCATAGAAGCCTGTGTTTTCCCAAAAAAAGATTTTTTATTGTTATCCTCACTTTTCAATGTTGTGTTATTATAAGCATCAAGGAATGTTTTTATACCATTGCTTATAATCTCTCGATTGTTTTGGTTTAGAGTTAAAACTATATTGTCCAAAGATCTACCTCTATTTTTAAAATAGAATGTTACTGTATTTCTACGTGGAGAAAATATAAAACTAATATTTATCGGTTTTAGTTCCTTTTTAAATATCTTTACATTTCCTGTCATAAGTGTTGCAATAGTTTGATCTTCAAAGTCTCCTAGAAAGTTTGGATCTTTCTTTTTTTCTATGGTTTTACATGAATTAAAGCTAAGTCCAAAAATTAATGCTAATAAAATTATGAAAGTTGTTTTCTTTATTCTTTTCATTGCTCGTCTCCTACGAATATTATAAACACCTTAGTAAGTATATTGTTACTAAAAAAGTGCGAAATATCATTCTATAATTTATTGTGAATTATTACAAGCAGTATTGACAAAGGATATACTTTTTATTATAATATTAAAATGATTTTTCCTTTAAAAGAGCTTATTGAATACAATGGTAATATTTATGAAATAACTTGTGCATCTACAAAACGTGCATTCCAGTTGGCAAAATTGGAAGATCGGGAAATAGAAAAACAGGGCAATAAAGTTGTTTCTGTTGGTGCAAGACAAATATTTACCGGTGAAGTTGACTATCAACTAGAGTACCAATCAGAGTATAATAAAGCTTAATAAATACCGTGCCTATACCCGTAGTTATATTTTTTGGAGCGACTGCTTCCGGAAAGACTAATATAGCGACTAAGATATTTGCCAAAAGGCGCGATGATAATTTCTTAAATAATACATTTTCCTCATCTCTTTCAGACTGTGCAGAAGTTGTAAGTGCTGATTCGGTACAGGTGTATAAAGGGCTAAAAATAGGCTCGGCACAACCTAATGAAAGAGAGCTTGAACTATTGCCACATCATTTGATAGCTAATAAAGAACCTAATGAGGAGTTTTCTGTTTCAGATTTTGTTTTGGCTGCAGATGAGTTATGCGTTGATATTTTTCAACGAGGTAAACTTCCTGTTCTACTGGGAGGGACAGCTTTTTTTCTTAAGAATTTTATGTATGGATTGCCCGTAACACCTAAGGCAGATCCCGAAATACGAAGAGCCTTGCAAAATAGAGCCAAAGTAGAAGGCTGTGAAGTTTTATTGAAAGAACTTATGGCCGTAGATCCTGAAACAGCAAAGCGACTGCACATAAATGATGAATACAGAATTATTCGGGCTTTAGAAGTTTTTAATGCAAGTGGCAGAGTTTTAAGCTCATATAAACTTCCTGAAACTTATCGTGAAAATTATGACTTTTTCGTTCTAAGCATTGATCGTCCGCGAGAGGAATTATATCAGCGTATTGAAGCTAGAGTTGATCTTATGATTCAGGCTGGTCTTGCAGAAGAAGTCAGCGCTCTTTATGCAAAAGGCTTTGATTCAAATTCTCCGGCTATGAAAGCTATAGGATATAGAGAATTCTTTGATTCAGCCGGAAATTTGAAAGCAAGTGAATCTATTGATGATATAGCCGGCCTAATTAAAAGAAATACAAAGCGGTATGCAAAACGTCAGGAGACTTTTTTTAAGGCTATTCCGGGTGTAAAACATTATAGTGTTAGCAAAGATAGTGAGATTCTGTGCTTATATAAAGATTTATACGAATTTTATAATAAGTATTTTTAAACAGAAAACTATTTCTCTGAGGTCTCTTCATCAGAATCTTTTGTTTCTTCTTCTGTCTGTTCAATTTTTTTTTCTTCCTTTTGAACAGGCTTAGATTTTTTCTTCTTGTAATTAAGAATGTAAAAAACTAAGCTTAAATATAGTAAAGCAACAATTACTATACCGATTACAGCGGGAGAAGATAATACTCTCTTTATTATATATATAAAATTTGAGAAAAACATAGTATATTTTCGGTAAACTACAGAATTTATTAAAAAAATAGAAGAAAAATGAAAAAAAACCTTGACTTTTAGTAAAAAGATTCATAAAATAGTACTATGGAATTTAAAGATGAAAAGAAACCCGACTCTGTAGATCTAAAGGACGTTATTACCCCTTCAACGATAAATCTACACCTAAAAGGTACAACAAAAGAGTCTATTATTGATGAATTACTTGATACGCTTGTTAAGGCGGGAAAGGTAAAAGACAAGGTTGCAACTAAGGCTTGCGTATTAGATCGTGAACGCAAGATGTCAACCGGTATGAAACACGGAATTGCTATTCCTCATGGAAAAACTGATTCCGTTGAAGATTTGGTTGCATGTATAGGCATTTCTGATAATCCGGTCGATTTTGATTCCTTAGATCAAGAACCTTCTCGGATTTTTATCATGACGCTTTCGCCTCTTGATAAAACAGGTCCTCACCTGCAATTCCTTGCACAGGTAAGCTTGTTGTTCAAAAGCTCTGAGAAAAGAGAAGCTCTACTAAGAGCCTCTACTGAAGAAGCTGTTATTAAGTTGCTAACTGAGGGCGACGAATAATAGGTTTGCTTTTAAGTCGAGTGAATTTTTATTTGCTCGGCTTTATATTTTTATCCTCAACTTTCTTCTGCTTAATAAGCTTACGGGCTGATTGACAAATTGAAGGATTTAGTTCATAGTATAAACATGGCCAAAAATAAAGAGAGCTTTTTTCAAAAGATATTAGATTTATTTGTTTCCTCTGATAGTCCCGAAGCGATTAAGAGAAAGAAACTTAAAGAAATTGCAAAAAGGATAGGGAAAACAAGATATAGCCGTTGGTACAAGGCTAGTACTCAAGAAATTTTGCCCCCTGCTGCTCAATACTTATATAAAATATACAAGGTTGTTGGTCCTGCAAGACCTTTACTTGCCGGAGCTGTTAGATCCGCAACATTAAAAACTGTAACCGTTGAAAATTCACTGTCAAAAAAACAAATTGAATTATTAGATAGATTATCAGAAGATGAAATAATTAAAAGAGGTTCTCAAAGTGATGCTTCCGGCTTAGCTGTTAATGTTAATAAGGAAGTTAAATTATTTATAGGTGAATTTGATGCTCTTCAAGCTGAATCTATAGATAAAAATTATCAAGATCTTGATGGTTTTATTAATTTTGTTCTGTTCGATTATTATTTCTTATTACGTAAATTTGATTCAAATCTTGTTGAAAATAATTTTACTTATGTTCCTAACTTTCAGGCTATACGAGGTGAATACATAATCGAAGAATTAAAAGATTTTGCTGTAGCCTTAAATCATTTGGCCACTGATAGCAATTGGACGGAACTATTCAATATTATTAAAATATATAAAAATATTCAGCCGGTAAATGAGAATCAGTGGAAAAAAATAGTTGCTTCGTTAAATGAGTTAAAGAAATCTAAAATAATAGAAGATTTAATTAAGCATTCTAGTTCTGATATATTATACAAGGTTGAAGAAATTCCGTTTACTGAAAAAGTAACGGATGTGTATATTGAAAATTTAAAGAAAAATACAAAAACAGCAGTTGATAAGATAGTTAAAGATCAAACATCACGTAAAGCTGCAGTTTTACTGAATAGGATTTTTGGTGAAAAAATACCTTATAAGATGAAAAACTATTCTGTAGAAAGACATCAGCTCTTTTTAAAAAAAGGCTTAAATGGTTTTGTGTATGTAGAAGAAATGAACTATTTGAAATCTTTTCTAATAGAATATGTAAAGACTGATATCCGTGGTTTGTGCGATCTTTTCTTGGTTCGAGGTGACTGGGGCGGATATTCGGAGAGTACTTCTGATTATTCTGATAGCTTTCATTCTATAATGGAAATTTCTGCTAAGCTTATAGCTTTCGATGAGAAGATATCTGAAGTTTCTGAAAAAGGTGTAAAAATGCGAACTCTTATGTCTAGGATGGATAGAGAGAAAGAAGCTCGTCGTCAGTTGGTAAAATTGCTAAATGATTTAAATGAAGAGGCTATAGGTATATTAAATCTTTTCATCAAGCATATAATTGTTGTAGCTAACAATTTTAAGAATATTTTAGCTGATTACGATAAAACTCGTAGTGAACTCATACAAAATTGGAAAGAACTTGAACACAATGCCGAAAAACCGATTAGAGAGTGGCTTGTTAGTTCATATAAGAAAATATATGACTTCATACTTTTAATGAAACTTTTTCATAAAAAGCATAAATAATCAAATAAATTTATAGTATTACTTTAAATATTATTATCTAGATTTTTGTTTAAATTTCTCATAAATTTTTGAGAATCTCATTTTTTTATGAGAATCTCAAATTTCCGTCTCACGAAAAAATGAGATTCTCTTTTTTTTCTAGATCAAAAATATCCATTATGAATAAAATTCTATTAAATTTTGTCCTCTTATACTTAGCATATATTTTGCTATTGTTATTATATCAAAGTTAAAAAAATAAGGGGATAAAATATGGATTCTTACGAAATTTTAGAAAATGGTGCTGAAATTGCCCGCCGGTATCAGCAGTCTACTGATAGTGAAGAAAAAAAATTCTTGGTAATGAAAGTTTTTACCGGAGTTTATTTCAATTTAGACAGGCTTTTATGTACACATAACGGTGAAGACTTTAATAGTGATTTTGCTCTTTTCTTTTATAAAAAGATTCCCGGCTTATTAAGGAATTATAGGGAGCACTATTCATCCTTTATAACTTATCTTAGATCTTATATAAAGTTTACTTCAAGAACTTTTTATCAGCAGCAGATATCTAAAAAAAATACTGATGATGCTATTTTTAGTGAAGAGCAGTTGCAAGTTTTAGCAGGATTTAATTCATTAAATAGCAAGGGCGATTATAACATTTATGCTGCTGAATCAAGAGTCTCCTATACAAAGGATCTTCGAGATGCTGAAAGGCCTAAAATAAAGTGTCGTAGTAAAAGAGCTTCTTCAATAGATAACTTAAATAATATGGACAGGGATAGGTCATTTTATTTTTCAATGCCATACAAAAATCGTTTGATATTTTTGCTTGCTTGCAAGTCATGTCTATTTTTAGATGATGAAATGGTTGCTAAAATTTCAAGAGAGATAGATTTTCCGGTTGAAAGATTAGAGTTCTTTTTAGAAAAATTAAGACAGAACTGTTTAAACAGACAGATGAGAATTAATAAAATGCTTGCCAAAAGGAATTCTCATTATATAAAAATGAATGCTGCAAAAAAATTCTTAGATGCTTCTGATAGAACTGATACCTATGCGTATTTTAAGAATATGAAAGCTCATAAAGGTAATTATAATGGTTTCGAGCGAGAAAGATTACGAGATAAAAAGCAAATAAAATTTCCTAGTAATAGAGTCATTGGAGAATACTTGAATATAAGTAAATCTTCTGTAGCCAACAATATTGAAAAAGCTTTAAAAGAATTGTATACTTAGTACATGAAAATATATTTAGCATCAGGAAATATTAATAAGAAAAAAGAAATGGCAGAACTCTTGCCTCAGTATGACATAGTTCTTCCAAAAGAAGAAGGGATTGATTTTGATCCTATAGAAGATGGAGATAGCTTTTTTGAAAATGCTATGATAAAGGCTAAGGCTTTGTATGAGATAGTGAAGGCTCCTGTTATTGCTGATGATTCCGGCTTATGCATTGATTACTTGAATGGTGCTCCGGGTATATACTCGGCTCGATATGGTTCGGAAAATATGGAGCATGTTTCAAGTGAAATTAGCATTAATAAGGTTTTGAAAGAGCTGGATGCTGTGAAGAATAGAAAGGCTCATTTTGCTTGCTGTATAGTCCTATTTTTTAGCAATGATAGATTTTTTTCAGCACAAGAGATTTGTGAGGGGATAATTACGGAGCAAGCTTCCGGTTGTGATGGTTTTGGCTATGATCCTATCTTTTTTGTTGATGAATACGGAAAAACCTTTGCTGAGTTGACTCCTAAGGAAAAGAATGCTATTTCTCATAGGGGAAGAGCTATTCGACAGATAGTGAAAGTTCTAAATTAGGTAAAAACTAAAATTTTTACTCAATTTTTTCAAAAAGTATTGATATTTTTTAATTTTAGACTTGACATTTTATTAAAAATAGTATACACTACAGGAACCTTTTTGATAAGGATATTCCCCTGTAGCTCAGCCGGCAGAGCAAGTGGCTGTTAACCACTGGGTCCGTGGTTCGAATCCGCGCGGGGGAGCTAAT
>PDWI01010585.1_pt1 | contig 10524 bp, 11 predicted proteins | sample 1430891 | NCBI WGS metagenome assembly PDWI01 (sample SAMN01162508, study PRJNA174530) | Oral metagenome, whole genome shotgun sequencing project. | biome: Marine environment; feature: Marine mammal; material: Swab sample of the gingival sulcus; isolation source: swab sample of gingival sulcus... | reverse complement strand
CCCACGGCGACCGGACGATCCGAATCCAGAACGAACTCCACCGCCTGCCGCTTGTACTCATCCGTGAACCTTCTGCGAGTCGCCACAACAACCCACCCTCCCCATCAGACCAGGCAACCCCCGTGTCCACCCAACCGGGAACGGTTCACGTCGAGCAGTCCTTCCGCATGTCCAAAACCGACCTCGCCGCCCGCCCGATCTTCGCCCGCACCCGCGACGCCATCCAAGCCCACCTGAGCGTCGTCTTCGCCGCCCTCGCGCTCTCGCGCACCATCCAGGACCGCACCGGCCTGCCCCTACCCAGGTTCCTACGCACACTCAAACCCCTGCGCTCAGCGACGATCGAGATCAACGCCGTCATCAACACCCACCCGCCAGCCACCGAACCCGAGACCAAGGCCCTCCCCGCCACCCTCACCCAGCCCCCGCCAAGGCACTAAGCCAAATGACCCAACTCAGGGGGAGTTGGTGTGGCTGTCGAGTACGTCGCACACGGACGCGATGACCGAAGATGGCATCAGCGGGCACGGCCTTTCTGGTGATCAGGGGCTGGTGAGAACTCCATGATCAGCACCCGGGAGCGTGCCCGCCCCTTACACTCCACCAGGCGGCGTGCCAGGAACCGGATCCACCCCAGGTCAGGCCCCTCAACCACGACCACGCAATGACCCTGGGGGAACTGCAGGATCCTTCGCGGCCCGGGACTCACGTTCTTTCTTCAGCCATCACTCGCAACGTCATCTCATGGCAGCCGATATTCCTGGCCACCTCCGCGACCGGACGATCCGAATCCAGAACGAACTCCACCGTCTGCCGCTTGTACTCATCCATGAACCTTCTGCGAGTCGCCACAACAACCCACCCTTCCATCAGACCAGGCAACCCCCGTGTCCACCCAACCGGGAACGGTCCAAGCAACCAAGCTACTCACCACAACACTCACGACTTCGCAATGACCCTGACCTCCACCCAACCGTGAACGGTCCAAACCGCCAGCATCACGCCTCAAGACCGGCGTCACCAACCTCTCGCCCTCCTACAACTGGCTGGCGCCGTTCCATGACGAACTGTGCCAGGACGGCAGCGCCGAACAACGCGGCCCCAAGGAACGCGAGCACAGCCCCGACGACCGGCGAACCGTCTTTGCTGCGTAACGAGGAACTTGCGAGCGCGTAGATCGTCACATAGATGGCGGACCAGAGGACACACGAAGGCGCCGACCACGCGACGAAACGGCGAAAGGGGAAGGCGTTGACTCCGACTACGAACGGCGTGACGGTTCGTAGGACAGGAATGAACCGCGAGGTCAGAATCCAAGGGCCGCCTCGACGTTCGACCATTCGCCCTACCGGGCCGATTCGTTGCTCGCCGGCTCGCCGCCGCAACCAGCGGCGTCGATGCAGGGTAGGGCCGACCCAGCGACCAAGCCAGTACCCTGTCACTTCCCCGAGGAACGCACCCACAGAAACGAGGACGCCGAGCAGGATTCCCTCGCGCGGGTTCTGCACCGCCGCCGCCGCCACCAGCATGACGGTATCGCCGGGAACTAGGAGTCCGGTGATAACATTAGTCTCCAATAACGCGGCCATGCCAGCCAACAGCGCACGCACCGTGGGGTCGACAGCCTGGATCTTGTCAATGAGTTCACTAACGGGTCCGCCGGAGTCCTGGAATAACTCCCAAACGCCGTCCCAGAAGCCGGTCATGCTCTCGGCCTTCTTATTGCGTGCGCTTTCACCCGTCATCAGCCCTTGCGAATGAGCCCTTGCGCCATCGATGCAATCGAATCGGCGAGGTTCTCCGACGTGGCCGTCCCTGGGGCCGCCTTCTCCGTCGAGATGGAAGCGAGTTCTTGCACACTGCCTTTGCCGAGTCCATAGGTGAGGATGTGTATATCGTCCGCAATCAACTCGGCGGCCTGTCCCTGGAACCGAATGCGCTCTGTAACGCTGTCGCGTCCTGTGAGCTGGCGCTTGATGCGCTCGGACGCAGCCTTGACCGTGCTCATCACGTCGTCGTCGCAGAAGTCATCAGCGTGTCCACTTCGGCCCAAAGCAGGTCTTGGATTCGACTATCCCAGTCCAAACCGCCGAGTCTCGTCTCGCCGTCCACCGGGCAGACACGGGGGCGGTCCTTGTGCATACCGAGGACAGCGACATCGAAGGTCCCACCACCCAGATCAAATGCAAGCGACGTGATGTCTGGTTCGTCCGCCAAGCTGTGGGCGAAGGCGGGTCTAACAGGCTCCGCAAGGAGTTCGAGGCGCTTCAGCCCTCCGATTTCCCCCGCCGCATGAGCGGCCTTCTTCTCCGCCACACCCAAGTGCGCGGGTACGGTGACGACGGCCGCGAGCTCTGCCAAGGGGACGGCAAGGGCCTGAGATGTGCCCGTTGCCAGGTGGCGAAGGATGATGCCCGAAATCCCTTCCGGCTTGTAGTGCCGACCGTGAAAATCCAGGGGGAACGCACTGCCCACCTGTCGTTTGATCCCCACCACGCCGTTCTCAGGCTCGCACTCAAGCATCCATTTAGCGTCTTCCCCGACGAGCGCAAGATTACCAGCCGCGAAATGCCCGACAGAAGAAGTAAGCTCCCACAATTCCGAAGATTCGACGATAGTATCGCTGATGTCACGGTCACGATGGATCACGCAAGAGTAAGTGGTCCCGGGGTCGATTCCGATGCTTTTCAAACCGGTCACCTACATGTCGGCAGGCTATCGGTGTTAGTGGGAACGTAGGCATCAGAGATGTATCCAAGGCCCTCAATGTGGTTCCATCGAGTAGAAGGCCCATATGGCCCGCTGCCGACGCGATCCCCATTATCGACTTTGCAGTCAGCATTGATCCAGCTTCCCTTATCGATAACTTTCACCACGTCCGCCCCAACTCGAGGTGCAGTCCGGGCGTTAATGTTGGATACGACCCGAATTCTTGTTGTGGAGGCAGGACTTGCGCCACTTCCTGACCGGAACTTGTTGTTTTCGATGTTGTAACAGTAATCCCGGTTATTATCGGTCGCCCACGGCCAAGGAATGGCATTGGAGGCACGACACTGGGCGTAGAGCACATTCGACTTCAATGTGTCCCAGATTCGAATAGCGTGACTATCTGCTAATGCCCATGAAACCATTACAGTTGCAACGGCCGCCACAACTAAAAAATGCATCACAGTCCATGCGTTGCGAAACATCCAATAGATTGCGGGAATGTTGTTCTTCATGCCGCTCCATCCCCAGCCGGCACTGGAGCCGCATGCGGAACTATGTTTAGTCGCGGGTCGATCGTTTCCAACGCCCAGTTCAGAACTCGAACCGGGTGGAGGGGATCGTGCCAGTCACGGGCCCCGTAGGAGTCGACTGCGAAATACTCGACTCGTTTGAAGTCCTGATCGATGCGACGGATGAAGCCCTCGGCGCCGTTGCTGCGGAGCCATGCTTTGATCGACCCGCTCTCTGATGGATCGAGCAAGCCGAGGCTAGGAAGCGTCTGGAGCACGTCAAGCTTCGTCAGAACGATTGCTAGCCTCTTGGACCCAAGTCGCACGTTCTCTGCCCGTAAGCGGTCGATGACGCTGGCATAGGAGTCCTCCGGGTCGCCCTGAGCGATAGGCACGATCCCATGCTTGTTTGCCACGCGCATCTGCTCGGTTACCTTGGGCAGTGCGAGCGGATCGAGAATGAACAGGAGCACATCAGCGGTGTCGATGTACCCGAGGCCCTGAGAACGCTCCCAATCGACGAAGTTCTCGCCGGCAGCGTCCATCAAGTGGACCTCAAGCTCCTGACCCTTTATGGCAAGGATGAGGGGCACCCCCTCTGGCCGGTCTTCCCAGGCCGTCTTCGTGACGCGCTGGCCGGAGGTGACTGCTGCGGTGGCTGCCTTGAGGAACTTCTCCGCCATCGGTGAGATCGGCGAGAGCGAACCCGACAGCGACTCGACCCGGCTCTGGAGTTCGACTACGCCGCTGGACAGGAATTGAGTCTTTCCAGCGCCCACTCCTCCGATGACAGGAACCGGGAGGACGCGTCTGGTTCCACTGCCTTTCGGGACATCCTGGAGGCAGAACGGGCACACGGTTGTGAGGTGCTTCGCAGCACCAACTACGGTCGCGGGCAGGCTTGTTCCGCAGCCACAGCGCCGGTGGACAATGCCGAGAGGTCCAGGGCGTACGTCGTGGTGGATCGTGGTGCAGGACGTGTTCGAGCATCGGTAGCTGGGGGACGTTGTAACCCGGTAGCACTTGGCGCACCGAAGCGTCGCCTTGCTGCGGCGGCGAACGCGGCGGTCGTACCAGCGATACCCGAGGACACCGATTTGCTGGATGATGTAGACCACCATGCCGAGCAGCCCGATCACGAAGTACCAAACCAACGTCGAGATCCACGCTCCGATGGCGAAGCCCACAAAGGCCGGCAGCAGGACGGCCACCCACGCAGGCATGGGGTCTTGGTCGAAGAGCCAGCTGAACGCACCTTTGACAGTGCGCTTGTTTTGGGCAATCACCACGTTCGCGTCGCGCTTCGCCTGATGCGGGTTGTAGACCGGCCACGCACGGTCCCAGCCGAAGTGCTTGGCCTGACCCTTGGGAGCCTCCCCCAAGACCTTTCCAGCAACCACCGCGGCGGGAGTTGCAATCTCAGGCTTCTCGCTCGCCTTGCCTCGCAGGACTCGGGGAGGAAGCACGACACCAGTCAGGGTGCCGACGACCAGCCCGGCGGCGAAAGCGGCGATCCATACCACAAGGAGCCACGCGAGGACGCGCGCGAGGGCGGCCACCGCCACCCAAAGAATAAATCCGATAGCAGTGAGGGCCGCCAGCAGCATCACGAACCAACCGGCGAGCTCTTCCAACCTACTTCTCCTTGTTCCGGCCGAACGGCCCGATCAGCCTGCGTTTGCCCCCGTGCGCCCGAGATCGCTGCCGCAGGTACTTCTCTATCTCGCTCTTCAGGCGTTGGCTAGTCTTCGCCGCCTCCACCAGCTCTGGCTTGACGGCAAAGATCTCAGCTAGGGCGTCCTCCGCTGCTGCCGCCACCACCTTATCAGGATCGGTGCGCCGGGTGAGTCCCTGGTCGATCGCACGCAGCGCATTCTTGGTCCTCGCCAGATCGAGGATCGACGTGCGGATCGCTTCTGGTCCCCACGGACTCGCGGCTTGAAGGAGCTTCTCGACCTCCTCCGAGTTGGACGAGTTGAGCAGCAACCAGCCGACATCGGGGAGGAGAAATGGCGTCAGTCGGCCCAAGTAAGGAAGGCAGGAATCCAACCGAGCCGCCGAGCGCAAGGATACCTCGCTGCGTGCTCGTGTGAACGATTCACGTGCGCGGGAGTATTCGTCGGCAAAGGCGGCCAAGTCGGTGTCCGTCGATCGGCTCAGACCGTCCATCAGCGGATACCAGTCTCCGGCTTCTACACCCGCTCCCGCACGCGGATCACTGGCGAGGACATCTTGGAACTTCGTCTTCAGCGAGGCCGCCATGTCTGCGGGTAGACCGTGGTAGGTGATCCAAGTCCCCCACAATCGAGAGTGCTTCGGCAAACTGGAATCAGCGAGGGCGACCCTCCACGCCTCCCCTGGGATGCAGGTTGAGAGTCCAAGCTTCTCGTCACGGTCATCCACAGGGATACGCGCGAGCCGGGCGACCTTCAACCAGCCGTGCAGGCTGTAGTCGTCCGTGTAGGCGCTGATGAAGTCCCAATCACCTCGGCGCGAGGCCGTCAACGTTGCCTCGTCTCCGCGCTGCAAGGAGGCAACGAGGCTCTGGACCACGGCCGCCAGGACTGCGTGTCCGGCCAACCAGTTGCGCCAGGAAGTGCTCCCGAGAGTCGGCTCCTTGACCCAGGCATCGGCAAGTCGCTGAACTGAATTAGCGAGTGATTGCTCAGGGACCGGTACGGCAATCACACGCGCAGCGGAGAACAGTTCGGCTAGCGCGTCGACGGGGGCTGAACTCATCAACTCCCCGATGAAGGCACTCGCTGCCTCCCGCGACTCGGTGGAGTCCCAGCGCACGGGCGCATAGGAGCCGGAGAACTCCCGCGCGAATGAGTCGATGCTCGCGGGGGCAGCCGTCAGCGCTTCCAATATGGGCACGAGCATTCCAGAAGCGAGTTCGTCGACCTCCAGATCGTGCGTCTTCCGAACGGCGCGACCAGCGAGACCGAACTCCTGGCCGCTGGTTGGCCCGTAGCCGAATGTCGCTTCACAGAGTTCCTCGGCGTACAGAGCAAGGTCGTCGCGTAACCCTGCGCTTGCCAGCTGTTCTGTGGCCGCCATGCTTGCCTGCCAAGCGGACTGCCCTGGGACCACAGCTTCCGGCAGCCCCACAACCTGGGCAGCGTCGTTGGCGAGGTCGGCTCCGAGGCTCGATTCCCAGCGCCGCGCGATTTCGATCACGTTGAGCGCATCGTCTGCGCCGTGTGCCAGTAACCACGATGCTCGCACACACGCAGATTCGCTTGGTTCGATCTTGGGAAGCGAACGACTGCTCAGGTCGAGCACATTGGCCGCGCTCAACTCACTACGTCCGAAGTCCGGGCTCACTCCGACGAGCGCCGCATCCGCACGCCACGGATCATCGACCAAGGCTCTGAACTGTAGGAAGCTAGCCGCATCCGCATCCACGAAGAGTGTCCCCAACGCAATCCACTGCATGACCACGTCAAGATCGCCGTGGATGAGAACCAACTTTCTTGGTTCGGCGGCAACCGCTTCGTCGATCATTGTCAGGAAGTGCGGGAGAACCGTGCTTGCCCATTCGTCCTCAGTGACCATCGCTTCGAGAGCTGCGACCTCGAACTCAGGCCTGATCTCCAGCGGAGTGATCCACGGATCTGATGTGGTGTTTGATGCCTTCTCCAAGGTCCACTCCGTCGCGCCGTACAACTGCGCGGGGCGATAAGGAACGAAATCATCCGGGTCTGACGTGATGATCGCCTGGGTGATCTGATTGCCTGGCCGGCCACTGTTGGTATCGCCAGTGGATTTCCCACGTGACAGATAGAACCGACCGTCCCGCGCCACGTAAGCACAGGTTCCCGGGTGGCTTAGTGGATCGTGCTCCAGCGCCCACGCAGGCACCACGCGGTGAAGAAGGCTCTCCCGAATCTTCTGCTGGTCGACGCCAGTAACGCCTCCCGAGACGGACTGGAAGTTAAAGCCGTCCACCCCGTCAACGGATTCACTGGCGACAACGTCGGTGTAGGTCGCTATCTCGAATGCCAAATCAGTCTCCCGTCGAGGGGATAAAGCCTCTGGTCGCCATCAGCCACAGAAGTGGCTCAGCGACACGGTGAGGCAGCAGCCCATGGCTATTGACTCGGCGTGAGCGGTAGTCCGGCTCGGCACCCAAAGCGGACGCGCCGAAAAGCCTGAAGGTCGTGTAGTTGTGCTCCAGCTTGCGAATCAAACCGGCGCCGCCCCACTGCTCGACTAGCGAGCCAACGTGGTCATGCACAGTTTGGGACTCCGACTCGTCAAAGATCGGTTTCAATGATGAAGGCTGTCGAAGAGGGTGGTCCGACGGAATCTGGTCGAAGAAGGCGTCGATCTTCGAGATGACTACTGCGATCGGCTGCTTAACCTTCTTTTTGCGCTTGACGCCCTTGGCAGTGCGAAGCACCATCGTGACTGCATCCAGTACCGCTTCGGGGCCAGTGTCTGAGACGTTGGCCCCCTTCGTCTTCGCTCGTTCCCGATTGGCAGGGAAGCCGAAGGGGTCGAGCAGGAGGATTACTCCAGATGTTGCCCCGAGGTAGACCTGACTCAACGCCCTGTCAGGCGTCGCAAAGTCCTCACCCGCGTTGTCGTAGAACGAGAAGACTGTCGAAGCCGCCCGCGATATCCCCATCGGCCCCTTGCGGTTGTAGCGCCATGTATAGACAGCAGGTGCCTTCTTCGCTCCACCGCTTGAGTCCGTCTGTGCAGGGAGAACGCCGTCAGACTGCAGCATCAACTCGCGATGCACGCGGAGGTCACGCGCGAGTCCAACCTTTCCGCCCGGAGCGTCGATGGTCGCGTCGAACCGGTCCGCCACGGTCGACTGGAGCTCTGTGTCGAGTTGACAGAGCAAGACCGTCTTACCCGAGTCACGCACTCCCACAAGCCCAATTAGCGCCGAGTCCGATCCATACTCCGCCGGCAACAGAGAGTGGCACTCTGGGCACATCGGCGGCCCAGGGTCAGCACCACATCTCGGACAGTGCGCCGATGCCGATCCGATCGGTGAGATCACGGGCCAGTAGGCATCAGTTTCCTTGAAGTGCTTCTGACGGGATGGGTCAGCCTTCTTCTCACAGGGCGACTTACCCGCCTCGTGGCGACCTGAACAGCGATACGCCAACTTCCGAGGATTGATTTCGGTGTAGCAGTACGGACACGGAGCTGTTGAGTTGAAGATGGCCACTATTGACCTCGCATCTGGCTGGTCGGGGGGTCCTCGATGCGGACTCCGTTGTTTGACGAGAAAACGCGCACCCAGAACGGGGCAACTACCTTGCCCAGATCCAGGCTGAAACTGCTGCGGCCGGAGGACAAGTCAACCGTGCGGCGGTCGACGATTGTGCCATCCGACGAAGCGTTGGGTATGAACTTGGCCTCCTTGAGAACCGTCAGCAACTCGACAGAACCACGGAGCTGTGGCGACTCCACAGAGACCGCAACGGTTCCCTTTCCCCCGAACTTGGAGCGCTTGACAGCGAGCGCGTACTTGACCGCAGGGGCGACCCCGCTCACGGGGACGGAGATAGGCGCAGAAACCCACTCCCGGGAACGTACTCTCACCACGGTTGCAAGCGTCACTTCACCTGCCACCTCCGAAGCTGGGAGTCGAACGCCGCCTTCGTTGTTGTATGAGGTACGGGACACCCGTCGGGTGCTACGTCTGCCCCCCACCTGCCAGCCGACCTCGACCATGTAGTCACCCTTTGGCCATTCCCACGAGAGGCGGACCTCGTCCCCGAACCTCTCCGACGTCGGCTTCTGGACCGGTGGCGCCGATCCGGCCACCTCCGGTGTACCGACAAGGCCGCCGTCGCCGTCGAGAGTGATCGGAACGAGAAGACTGACGTCGGGTAGGGAATCGAACTCCGTTACGGTCTCGCCGCTGCCGCCGTTACCCGGTCGGAGGGTCAAGCGTCGACCAGACAAGTTTGTCAACTCAGCCCTGGTGATGCGAGTCGTTGGAGTGACATGAGCTGTAATCGGAAGCGCCCACAGTTCAATGGTGTAACCGACGACCGACGACCATCGCGCCTTGTGGCCAGCCGGTGCAGCCTCGACACGAAGGTCATCTACCGGTCGAATGGCCCCTCGGGGTGTCGCGTCGAACTCGACGGCTGCGGACTCACATCGTTCGCCCCCGGCGAGCAGGTAGACGGCTTTCGCTGAGAATCGGTACTTCGTGCCCGTTCTTAGGCCGCCAACAACCAACTGCCCTGGTGTGGCTGGGCGGTGCTCTTTGCGGGTTCCATCCGGTGCGGTCTCTGTGACGACGACACCGGCCGCCTCTGGCGGGGTAGCCCATGAGAGTGACACGTCTGTTGTGCCGGGGGACGCGGCGAAGTCGTACGGCGCGGGTAGAACGACCGACGTCGCGGTAGCAGGGTCGGAGTAGGACGAGCCGTCGCGGGTAGCAAACACGGAGTACCGAACCAAGGTCCCGATCGGCGCCTTGTCGTCGCGGAGTCGTGTATTCTTGATCCCTGCGGCAACGACTTCACCGTCCTCGTGGTTGACCGGGATCTCGGCCGTGGTACGAACCACGGAGTAACGAATCGCATCGTCCCCGTTGGCTGACCAGGTGATCTCCAGAGAGCGACCATCGACTCGCAGGAACAGACTCGCCGGAGGCAAGGGAGGGAGTCGTGCGAGCTTGCTTCGCAGGTCGTCGTCCTGCGTGTCGACTGACAAGGCGTCACGAAGAGCAGTCGCTGCGGCTACGTAGTCACGGCTCTTGAGGGAGGCCTCGTACAGAGCGACGAACTGGCGTTTCTTCTTCTCGGCTGCCTCAACACTGTCGATGACACGCTTCAGTTCATCCGTGTCCTCGCTATCGAGCGGAAGCAAGGAGTCCAGCAGCCGTCGTGCGTCACCTAGCGCCCCCTCGGTAACTCGCTCAGCCACGTCAGAGAGGCCGAGCACCTGCGTTGACGCCGAGAGCTTCGCCACTAGGCGGCTTGCGTCAATCGATCGGACGCCTCGATGGCCACCAGCGTCAGCGCGTGAATCTCTGATGCCGCCTTGAACTCAGTCAACACACTAAGAGCATCCTGAGCCGCCTTGCGAGCACTCTCCTCAACCTGCACCTCCTGCTGCTGGAGAAGTCGCTTCGCCGCTGCTACGTCGGCTGGCTCCAATCGGCGCGCGGGGCTGCCGAAAGCCAGTTCCTCGATTACGGTCATGTCGGTCGGCTGCTCCGGTCGGCGCACAACATCCACGATCGTTCTGAACTCCGGGAACTCCGTCACCTCCCGAATGACACGGGGCAGTTTCACCTTCGGAATCTCGAAGTCAGGATGGACCT
>PDWI01010265.1_pt1 | contig 10524 bp, 6 predicted proteins | sample 1430891 | NCBI WGS metagenome assembly PDWI01 (sample SAMN01162508, study PRJNA174530) | Oral metagenome, whole genome shotgun sequencing project. | biome: Marine environment; feature: Marine mammal; material: Swab sample of the gingival sulcus; isolation source: swab sample of gingival sulcus... | reverse complement strand
TCCAAGGGGGTCATTTCACTTATTTTTGAAAGAGTGTGAGTGGCGTTTTAATAACAGTGACCCAAAGAGCCAATTAAAACAATTAACTCAATGGGTTAAAAGCGAAATGGGCTGGTTATCTAGGACAGCTCCAAAATAAAATTTCTACTAGGTGCTTTAAGAAGCCTATTTATCTGCAAAAAGTACCGTCATTCTGAGCTATGTGATAAGTGTTATTTCCCTATTGGAGTTTGTGTAGGATGAGTTGAGGGATGGTTTTGTTGGCTAGGTTGGCGAAGCACGAGTGTAGCCGAATGTTAGATGTGATTTACATTTTACGAGATTTGCAAATTACAGACTAAACAGGGCGTTAAGTCGCGTAGTTGAATTTAAAATTCATAAACGCAATCTAACGCCCTATTTAATAGGTTGTTTTAATGTGTAGATTCTACTTTTTCAAAATCTAAAACATTACTTTCGGGTGAACCCTTAATATTTGCTACTTCTGTTCTTTTCTTCATGAAAATGTACAGTATACAAGCAAAATAGATGCCGATGACTAACGCACCAACCCACTGGATTTGTAGCCAGTTAAGTTTAAACAACATAACAAGCCCTGAAAGAACAACAATATTACCAATAATATAAGTTGATGCACCAAACCGTGCAGGTGTGATATTTAAGTTGTCGGTATAAAGTCTAATCAGTGAATCTAGCGAGTTAATCACGAAAGTAACGCCCACAATGACCATAGTAATATTGATAAAGTCGCTTGCTGGAATACCTTTTAAGTGGAACTGATAAAGCACCGCAAACCAAATAGCTAATGGAATTGATGGGAAAATTAACAATGCTGCAAGAACCTGCCAAGTTTTTAGTCCACCGACAAAACGAGAGGTAAACTGCCCAATCATAATACTCCATGCAAACCACCAGAATAAGTAAAACTCGTGATAGTCATTAATAGGTAGTGCGAACTTGTGTAGATTAGTAAAGTAGTTGCCGAGTAGTTGTCCACTTTGTAGCCATTCTGCTCCGCCCATACCCGCAATGATTGCCATAACGACAATTAAGCCAAGGAATAACCAAGTAGAAGCAAGACTTAAAATACGAACAAATTTTAAATCGGTGCTTGAGTAGACTGCGGCACAAATCGTGATAAAGACGATGGCGTAAAATTGCCAAACAATACTTTCTCCATCACCAATTTGAGGTAAGTACCACGGTAAGTTAATCAGCAACAAAGCCCCCGTAAAGGCACAAGTACCAATGATAACAATATTATTGATAAGTTTAACGATAGGAATTTCAAAGAACTTTACTCTGGGCTCAATAACACAGAAGTAAAAGCTGGTCAGAAAGTAAAAGCCCCAAATCAAGAAGCCCCAAAAACCAAACTCGATAGACAGTGGGTTACCGAAAGCATATTCAGGTGATGCTTTTAAATCCGCATAGCCTGCAAATTCGGTGAGTGGGAACATGATTAGCCCGACATCAAGTCCTGAAGTAAATAAAATGGCAATGAAAGTAAACGTGTGTACAGGGGTTACGCCAATACAGCGAATATTGCCCCATTTGACTATACAGAAAGCAATTGCCGCAAAGGTTAATATTAACCCCGCTGATAAAAGTGTTGTCATTAGTGTTTCATACATAAGCTATCTCCTTTTTTATTATTTTAGTGAGTGATTAAATATTCAATAAGTCTAGTTTAATTGAGTTTGTGCTATCGCTGGCTATTTTCAAAATCTGGGTGATACCAAACCTCTGCGTGGGAAGGCGGAAGTGCTGGTTTTCCTAAAATATTATCAGCGATTTTTTCTGCCACCATCATCGTTGGTGCGTTTAAATTACCGTTGGTGATAACGGGGAAAACAGAAGAATCGACAACGCGTAACGAATCAATGCCGATAACGCGACACGCCGCATCGACAACAGCCATTTCATCATCTTTGTCTCCCATCTTACAAGTGCATGATGGATGATAGGCACTTTCAACGTTTTGTTTTACCCAAGTATCAATTTCTTCATCGGTTTGTACCGCATCGCCAGGTTGTATTTCTCCATTGCTGAAATCTGCCAAGGCTTTTTGTTGTAAAATTTCTCTGGTCAAGCGAATACAAGCACGCCAATCCTCTTTGTCTTGCTCGGTTGAGATGTAGTTAAATTGAATATTAGGGTGAGTTTCTGGATTGTTTGATGTAATCCATACGCGTCCTCGGCTAGTTGGTTTGTTCGGCCCAACATGAACTTGATAGCCGTGTCCTTTAACAGCTGCTTGACCATCATAACGCATCGCTGCTGGCAAGAAATGGTATTGAATATCGGGTGCTTTGACACCTGCTCGTGAACGAATAAAGGCACAAGATTCAAAGTGATTCGTTGCCCCCAATCCTGTTTTTTTCAAAATCCACTCAGCACCAATTAAGGCTTTGCTTAATAAACCTAGCTTTGAATTCAGGGTAATCGGTTTTGTGCAATGGACTTGGAAATAAACTTCCAAATGGTCTTGTAAATTTTCGCCGACACCTGGTAAATCTTGTATGACAGGCACGTCAGCTGCTTCTAAAACAGCTTTTGGTCCTATGCCAGATAATTGTAAAAGTTGTGGTGAGCCAATTGAACCGGCCGATACAATAACTTCTTTGTTTGCTTTTGCTGTTTTTATTTGGCCATTCTGCTCAAAAGTAATCCCGACAGCTTTTTTATCTTCTAAGATAATTCGATGGGCGTGAACCTGAGTTTCTACGTGCAAATTTTCCCTTTTGAGTGCAGGGCGTAAATGGGCATGGGCAGTACTTGCTCTAACACCGTTGTCGACTGTCATATGCATGGGACCAAAGCCTTCTTGTTGTTTGCCATTGTAGTCTTTTGTGACGGGGTATCCAGCTTGTTCTCCAGCTTTGATAAAGGCTTTATACAGCGGATTGAGCTTCATGCCATTGCCATTACAGGTTTTGACTTCACCTTGACCACCGCGGTATTCGTCTTCGCCATTTTCCCAAGATTCGGCTTTTTTGAAGTAGGGTAGGCAATCAGCATAACGCCAACCTTTAGCCCCCGATGCTTCCCATTGATCAAAGTCATAGGCATGTCCACGAACGTAAACCATACCGTTAATTGCCGAGCTTCCACCCAAGGATTTCCCTCTAGGGCAATGTAAACTGCGTCCGTCTAGCCCTGCTTCGGGTAGACTGTGGAATTGCCAAGTGAATTTATCCATGTTCATTGGATAAGACAAGGCGGTCGGCATGCGAACTAAAATATGCTTGTCGTTATTTTTATGTCCTTTTTCTAAAAGTAAAACGCTATGCTGACCATCTTCAGAAAGACGATTGGCAAGGATTGCACCAGCAGAACCTGCACCAACAATAATGTAATCGTAGCTGTGTTGTTTTTCTTGAATGCTCATTAGTAAGGACGCTCCAATTCATCGAGTTGAACATAAACGCTTTTCGTTTGGGTATAAGCGTATAGGGTTTTAATGCCATTTTCTCGTCCAATTCCTGATTGCTTGTAGCCGCCTACTGGCATTTCAGCAGGGGAAGCTCCCCAACTATTTATCCAGCAGATGCCTGCTTGTAATTGAGCAATCACTCGATGGGCTCGGCTGATATCACGGGTGAAGACACCTGCAGCTAAACCTAGCTCGGTATCGTTGGCTTGTTTAATGACATCGTCTTCGTTTGAGAACTTTATAACGGACATGACAGGACCGAAAATTTCTTCTTTGACGTGTTTCATGTTGCTGTGATTGTCTAGGAAAACCGTTGGTTCAACAAAAAAGCCATTTTCTAGTCCAGACGTTTTGACGCGGTTTCCACCACACAGTAAAGTAGCCCCCTCTGCTTTTGCGGACTCAATATAATTTAGGACTTTATTCATGTGTTTTTCAGATATTAATGCCCCAACTTGGGTATTAATATCCAGCGGTTGCCCGATAATCATGGCTTCGGTACGTTGTTTTAATTCTTGGCAAAAATCATCGTAAATATTTTCGTGAACGAAGACGCGGGTCCCGTTAGTACAGACTTCCCCTTGTGTATAGAAATTGGCAAGCATGGCAGCGGAGACGGCTGTTTCAATACTGGTGTCTTCAAAAATAATTAAAGGAGACTTACCACCTAGTTCCATAGTCGTTTCTTTCAATGTGTCAGCAGCCCCTTTCATGACCATTTTCCCTGTTGGCACGCTGCCTGTGAAAGAGACTTTGTCGATTTCTGGGTGATTGGTAAGTGCTTGACCCACGCGATAGTCTCCTTGAACGACATTGAATACACCGTTAGGAACGCCTGCTTCTGTATAAATTTCAGCTAGTTTTGTCGCAGTTAGTGGCGTTTCTTCGGAGGGTTTGAAAATCATGGCATTACCTGCTGCGAGTGCTGGTGCTGATTTCCACATGGCAATTTGTATTGGATAGTTCCATGCGCCAATACCAGCAACGACACCTAATGGTTCTTGGCGAGTGTAGTAGAAATTGCCATCGCCTAAATCTTGGTAAGTCCCTTCGATTTTATCGGCAATCCCTGCAAAATATTCAATGACATCTGCACCTGTTGCAATATCGACACAGTTTGCTTCTTGTAGTGGTTTGCCAGTGTCTAAGACTTCTAACTCGGCCAATTCATCGTTGCGTTCACGCAAGATTGAAACGGCCTTATTAAGAATTCTTGTTCGTTCAATTCCTGTCATTTTTGCCCATTGAACTTGTCCTTTTTTTGCGGCAATAACCGCTTGATCAATATCTGCTGCCGAACATTGTTGTACTTCGGCATAGATTTCACCTGTGGCAGGATTGACGGCAGGGAAAGTTTCACCGCTGGTTGCGTTGATAAATTCGCCGTTAATATAAGATTGGATAATTTTTTTTGTATTCATTTTTATTGTGCTAGTTTAATTTTGTATGCTGAACGATTGAAAGACCGAGAACTATAACATAATTTTCACAAGTAATTGATTAGTTTTTTTGATGGAAGTGATATTTTTTATTGATAGGCGTGTAATGCTATAGAGGAAAGTTGCTCTACTTTAAGTAGGTCTGCAAGTGTAAGCTTCGATATAAAGATAATAAAAAAGTACCGTCATTCTGAGCAAAACCTTAATAGGTAAATAGTTCAGAATGACGGTACTAAATGGTGAAATTTAAGATGTAATAAACTACAGTTGCGTCAAAAAAATTGTCGTGACTATCAATTTAATTTAGTCTTTCCCTTCACCCAAGACTAACAACGAAGCGTTGCCGCCGATAGCTGTAATGTTATTACTGATAGTCTTCTCGTTGATAAATCTCATGAGGTAGTGTGGTCCACCTGCTTTAGGACCAGTTCCTGAGAGTCCATGTCCACCAAATGGGTTAACACCAACAACTGCACCGATTTGGTTGCGGTTAACGTAAATGTTCCCAGCGTCAATTTTTTCAGCAATATTGTTGTAGAATGTTTCGTTGCGAGAGTGAATGCCAAACGTCAAACCATAGCCTGTGCTATTAATGTCTTCGATGACTTTATCCAAGTTTTTGCGTTTGAATCGGATAACATGCAAAATAGGTCCGAACTGTTCTTTTTCTAATTGCTGAATCGACTCAATTTCTATTGCCGTTGGCGGTACGAATGTACTGTTATTAGTATCTACACCCGTTGGTTGGGCTTGATAAATCACTTTACCAACTTTTGAAATGTGTTCTAAGTGATCTAGCAAGCCACTTTGAGCACGGCTATCAATGACCGAGCCAATATCCGTTTTAAAGTTTTCTGGGTTGCTGACAATTAGCTCTTGCATTGCTCCTTTGAGTAACTCAATGACTTTGTCGGCGATATCGTCTTGTAAGTAAAGCACTCGCAAAGCAGAACAACGTTGCCCTGCTGACATAAAGGCAGAGTGAATTACATCAGTCACGACTTGCTCAGGTAGCGAAGTGGAATCAACAATCATGGCATTTTGTCCACCTGTTTCAGCGATGAAAGGAACAATTGCACCTTCGCGAGCTGCCAAAGTTCGGTTCATGTGTTTGGCGGTATCAGTAGAACCCGTAAAGCAAACGCCATCAATACCATCGTTTTCAACCAAGGTTTGACCGACAACGCTACCGCGACCACAAACTAATTGTAAGACGTTAGTTGGAATGCCAGCTTCATGCATCAACTCCACTGCACGATGAGCAATTAGATTGGTTGAGTCCGCTGGTTTGGCAATTACCGTATTACCAGTGACCAAAGCGGCGACTACTTGTCCTGTGAAAATAGCCAATGGGAAATTCCAAGGGCTAATACAGAAGAAAACGCCGCGTCCCATGACTTGCAATTCGTTAGTCTCACCAGTCGGGCCTTTTAGCATTAATGGCTTGCCCCAGTTTTTTTCAGCCTCAGCGGCATAATAACGACAGAAATCTACGGCTTCACGGATTTCGTCAATACCATCTTGGAAGACTTTACCAGCCTCACGCATACAAAGTGAGACTAACTCATGCTGATGTTTTTCGTATAAGTCGGCAATGTTGTTGAGAATCTCAGCACGTTTTTTAACGTTGACTTTGTTCCATGCAGGATAAGCTTTTCTGGCTTCTGCAAGTGCGAGTTTAGCGGTTTCGGCATCAGCAAGGCTAACGCTACCGACGACTTGGCTGTGATTGTAAGGGCTTAGTACTTCACGTTTTTCTTCAACAGCTTTATCTTTGCCGTTGATGATTGAGGCAACGTGATATTGCTTGTTGGCAAAACTTTGTACAGTGCTGATGAAACTTTCACGCTGTCCTTCGATGTGTAGGTTTGTTCCTTTAGAATTAGGGCGTTCATCGAAAATTTCAGTAGGCTTGTCGATTGCCGTATTGTAAAAACTTTCGTGTTTTTTGACTTCGCGAATTGGATGGGCTGCCAAACTTTCAACTGGCGTATTTGGGTCAACCAATTTATGAACGAATGAAGTGTTTGCCCCATTTTCTAGTAATCGACGCACTAAGTAAGGGAGCAAGTCTTTGTGAGCACCAACTGGTGCGTAAATTCTCGCATAAGTTGGGTTGCCTAGATTTTTTTCCTGTTTCAGTACTTCGTCATATAATTCGTGGCCCATACCGTGCAGGCGTTGGAACTCAAATTGACGATTTTTGTACTTTTCTACCAAGTGTAAAATGGTCGAAGCCGTTTGTGCATTATGCGTGGCAAACTGTGGAAAAATATTGTTTTGAGCTTTTGATAGTAAGTAGTTAGCACAAGCTAAATAAGAAACATCGGTGTTCACCTTGCGTGTAAATACAGGGTAACTTTCTAAGCCCATTTGCTGACATAGTTTTATTTCGCTATCCCAATAAGCCCCTTTAACTAGACGAACGGGAATACGCGTACCTGTTTCGGCTGCAAGTGTGTTTAACCAATGTAAAACAGGCAAAGCACGAGTTGAGTAAGCTTGTACAACAAGCCCTAAATTTCCCCAGCCTTTAGCAGCGTCACTGCGGTAAAGTTTTTTAAATAAGTGTAATGATAGTTCTAATCTATCCATCTCTTCAGCGTCAATAGTTAGCTGAATGTCCAATTTTCTTGCATGCTCAATTAATTCAATAACGCTATTGTATAGCTCAGTCAGTACGCGGTCGCGTTGTGACTCTTCATAGCGTGGGTGTAAAGCTGATAATTTAATTGAAATACCTGGTCTTGGTGCGTCATCGCTATAGGTTTTGCTACCAATGGCTGTAATCGCATCAAAATAGCTTTTATGGTAGCGAATTGCATCGTCTGCAGTGAGTGCGGCCTCGCCTAGCATGTCAAAAGAGTGTGTATAACCTTTTTTGCGATTTGCATCGCCAGCTTTTAGTGCCTCGTTAATGTTGCGCCCTAAAACAAATTGTTTGCCCATGATTTTCATCGCTTGGTACATGGCTGCTCGAATGACTGGCTCGCCTAAACGATCGACCATTCGACCAAGTAGTGTTGCAGGTTTTTCTTCGCTGTTTTTCCCTAAGCCAGTGACTTTGCCTGATAGCATAAGCCCCCATGTCGACGCGTTAACGAACAGTGAGTCGGACTTGCTTAGGTGCTTGTCCCAAGATGCCTCTGAAAGTTTGTCTTCAATCAGTGCGTCGGCTGTTTCTGAATCGGGAATTCGAAGTAGGGCTTCTGCTAAACACATCAAAATAATACCTTCTTCTGTGTCTAGACTGTATTCTTGTAAGAAATTATCGATACCGCTACCACCGTCAGCTTCTTTACGAATGCTGGTGATGAGGTTGGCAACTTTTCGTTTTTGTGCATCTAGTTGTGACTCTTCAAAATCCATAGAGTCAAGTAATGACTGTACATATTGATTTTCATCAACAAGATAATTGTTTGTCAATGTGGCAAGAATACTGTCGCTATCTTTTAATGTAAGTAATTTTTCTGGGCTAAGCATTTTGATTGTCCAATAGTTAAAGTTTAAAAACTCTATTTTACTGTATTGTTTTCTTTATTTGTTCTTAAATTGCTATTTTAGTAGTATAATTTTCTTTTTGATTATATATTTTTGGTTTATTTTTCTGGAGGCGGTTTTGTTTTCTATTGATAAGATTGATCGTGATATTGTGAAGTTTTTACAACTTAATGCAAAGGCAACCCTAACAGAAGTTGCGGATAAAGTTGGGCTATCAAAAACGCCTTGCCAGCAACGCATTAAAAAGTTGGAAAAATCAGGTGTGATAACAGGATATACGGCCAGGGTGAATTATCGAGTGCTGGGTGAAAATCACGTGGTTTTTGTTCAGGTGAAATTATCCGACACGAAAACTCAGGCGTTGCGTGCCTTTAATACGGCGGTAAAAAATATTGTTGAAATTGAAGAGTGTCACATGATGGCGGCGAATTATGATTATTTGCTTAAAGTGCGAACAGGGGATATGGGGAGTTTTCGAGCAGTTTTGGGGGAGAAAATTTCTAATTTGCCACATGTGCTGCAAACCAGTACTTTTGTTGCAATGGAAAATGTGAAGGAATAAGGTTTTTCTTGTCATTGTTATGGTTGCGTTTTATTATTCGAGGTATAGTAAAATGACTTAACTTTTACTATGGGTGCAAATTTATATTATTTAGAGGGAAATAATGACATTCATTATTAATACAAATTATCCAAGTATCGAGCATTTGCGTCGTAAGGCCCAAAAGCGTATGCCACGTTTTGCCTATGACTATCTAACTGAGGGCTGTAATGAAGACTTAAATGTGGTGAAGAATACGCAGGAAATACGAGATATTGAGTTGATGCCAAGTTATTTGACCGATTATCGTGAATCTTCATTGAAAAAAACGCTGTTTGGTAAAACTTACGATGTTCCGTTTGGAATTAGTGCAATGGGATTGCAGTCTTTGATGTGGCCAAAAACGCCAGAGATTTTAGCGAAAACGGCAGTAAAATATAATATGCCATTTATGTTGTCGACGGTGACAACTATGTCGATTGAAGAAACGGCGAAGCTAACTGATGGGCAATTTTGGTTTCAGCTATATTACCCAAAAGAAAAAACAACGCGTGAAGATATTCTCAAGCGTGCTTATGATAATGGTGCGGAAGTTTTGGTGTTGCTTTCTGATGTGCCGACTTTTGGTTATCGTCCTAAGGATATCTATAATGGTTTAGGTATGCCGCCCAAAATGATGTTGCGTAACATTGTTAACTGCTGCATGAAGCCAACGTGGGGAATTGAGACGCTAAAAAATGGCGGGATGCCAAGATTTAAGACATTGGAAAAATACATGCCTGGTTCAATGAACTTAAGTCAACTGGGTGTGTTTATGGATGATTTTTTCGATGGCAAGCTAACGGTTGATCGAATTAAAGCTATTCAAGATATTTGGCCGGGAAAAATTGTTGTCAAAGGCATTGCTAGTGTGGAAGATGCACAAACGGCGGTGGACTTGGGTATTGATGGTGTTATTGTTTCTAATCACGGTGGTCGTCAGTTAGATGCTGGGCCAACATCGATAAAAACATTAAAACCGATAGTTGATGTTTGCCAAGGTAAAATGACTGTAATGATGGATAGCGGTATGAGAACTGGTCCTGATGTTGCAAGGGTTTTGGCTTCGGGTGCGGACTTTGCATTTATGGGGCGTCCATTTATGTACGGTACGGGGGCTTTGGGTAAGGCAGGTGGAGATCAGGTTGCTGCAATTCTTAAACGTGAATTCCAGCAGGTTATGGAGCAGCTAAACTGCCCAAGTGTTGAGGATTTGCCTAATTTCCTGATTAAGTAGTACGTAGTACTAAGTCGGTGTATATATAGATTGTTATATATAGACCAGACTCTATTATATATGATGATTAAAAAAGCTAGGCACGTAGAGTGCCTAGCTTTTTTTGTACAGGATGACGGTACTGAAGTGTATTTGTTTTTATTGTTTGTTAGGTTTTTGTAATTTGTTTAGAATTTTTATTTATACAAACATGAATAAAAACAATGGTATTCAAAAAAGATGTAATTTTTTTACAAAAAGTGTTTGACGGAGTGTTTGGTAAATGTATAATACGCACCTCGCCGGGAGACGGCAGCACTTTAACAAAGAGAAAGACGAAATAATTTGTGCG
>PDWI01010264.1_pt1 | contig 10525 bp, 7 predicted proteins | sample 1430891 | NCBI WGS metagenome assembly PDWI01 (sample SAMN01162508, study PRJNA174530) | Oral metagenome, whole genome shotgun sequencing project. | biome: Marine environment; feature: Marine mammal; material: Swab sample of the gingival sulcus; isolation source: swab sample of gingival sulcus... | reverse complement strand
AAATGATATGGAAACATCATAGTCGCAAAGTTTTTATCATTATAAATATCAAAAATAGGATGTGTGAAAAATTCTAAGGCATCTTTTGATGATTCTCCCTTATAATCCATTACATAATTAGCAAGACTGTAAAGCATATCATCTTCCATAAGGTTTTGTGTCCATTGACTTATATTGTTTTCTTTGCAATAGTCTGAAATTAAATTATTTACCCTTGTTATTTCTGTTTTATAAATCCTAATAAACTCGTCTAAAGGTAAAGTTAAATCATTAAATAATCTATAGTTAAATATGTTACCTAAATCATGGCTTATTTGACTGTACTCAATATTTCTTTTGTTATTGTCTCCTCCAAAATGTACAGCACTATTTTTATAGCCTTTATGAAATTTAGAAGCATCAATTTCTATATAAATTGAATCACCCGGGTTGGCATAAACACCTATATAATTCTTTGAATAACTTATAGTAAAAGTATGTCCCCATAACATTTCAAACTCGGCTCTGAATTGTCCTGTAGAATCAAGTCTTGTGGCATACTTGTCATTATCCTCAAGAGGATTACAAGCATTCACCGTAATTACTTTTGGGGTTTCCGCTGTTTGGTTAATTACTTTTCCATAAACAATCGTTTTCTTATTGTTAGTGGAATCATTATTTGTTTTTCCTTGCAATAAATTACAATAAAATAATCCTAAAAGAAGAAAGAATACAATTAATATATTTGTCTTTTTCATATTTCATTTTTTAAATTAAACGTAACATCCATACTCAATTATAATTTCTATTATTTCGTATATATTTTAATCACCAACAAATATATTACTATTAATAAACATATCCAAAGGACTTTGAATATTTCAATTATTATAGGTAGTAAATTGCAAGCATTTAGCTTTTAAGGCTAAAAGTTTGAAATCATTTTTTTAAAAACATAACTCAAGTTATTATTTCTTTTGAGTTACTTCTATTCTATCAAAATAATCTCCGGCTTGAAGAGTAATTAATAAAATGCGTTTTTTATTTGTTTTATTTTTATTTATTAAAATATAAATTTCTTGGGAATTTTTCCGTTCTATTCTAAAATCAGAATTTTCTATTATAAAGTTTTTTAATCCGGAGTCATCTCTGTTAAAGTTAATTTGTTTATTGTTAAATTCTATTGAGTTAAACCACCAATTTTTACCCTCTGTCGTAATCTTTACAGAGTCTTTTTGATTACTAAACTCAACCTGTTTTTCTGATAATTTTATATTATCTTCCCACTTTCCTATTATTTGTTTATCTTCTTTTTCTGAACAAGAAATTAGAATTAAATTTAATATTACTAATAAAAATGTTATTTTTTTCATGTCTTAATTGTTTTATTTATTATTTGACAAATGTATGAAATAAAATCATAAATATTTTTTATTTATATGTTTTACCAATATCATCCGAAAGTTTATAAAAAGCAATCCTTTTTTTAGCATAAAAACCTAAGGTTTTAGACGTTAGTATTTGGTTTTTAAAAAACAAAATACGGATTAAATTTTACGAAAACATATATCTAAAAGCTTCTTCGAGTTTTGAAGCTTGAAATATTTCTATATCATATTTTAAAGAACTTATATTTCTTGAACTTTTTGGAATAACAATTTTCTCGAATCCTAATTTAGAAGCTTCGCTAATTCTTTGTTCTATACGAGTAACGGAACGTATTTCGCCCGACAAGCCTATCTCTCCTGCCATACATATCCCGTTATTTACTGCAATGTCGGTGTTCGAAGACAAAATGGCAGCAGCTACAGCAAGGTCGATAGACGGGTCGTTTACTTTTATTCCTCCGGCAATATTCAAAAACACATCTTTTACAGCAAGTTTAAATCCGGCTCGTTTTTCAAGCACTGCCAAAAGCATATTCAAACGTCTTAGGTCGAAACCTGTGCTTGAGCGTTGAGGAGTTCCATAAGCTGCTGTACTAACCAAAGCCTGCACCTCAATAAGGAAAGGACGAATACCCTCCATAGCTGCCGAAATTGTTATACCGCTAAGATTTTCTTTATGTTGTGTAAGTAACATCTCCGATGGATTATTAACCTCACGAAGACCATTTTGCAACATTTCAAATATTCCTATTTCAGAAGTAGAACCAAAGCGGTTTTTTATAGCTCTTAATATTCTATATAGGTGATTTCGGTCGCCCTCGAATTGCAGAACCACATCAACAATATGCTCTAACACTTTTGGTCCGGCAAGGTTACCGTCTTTATTTATATGACCAATTAAAATTATTGGTAAGTTATTTTCTTTTGCTACACGCAAAAGTAAGGATGTACATTCTCGTATTTGAGAAACACTGCCCGGCAGCGACTCTATTGATTCGCTACTAAGAGTTTGAATTGAATCAATAATTAAAAAATCAGGATTAGAATTCTTTATCTGAGTTAAGATTTTTTCTATTGATGTTTCAGTAAGTATCAAACAATTATTGTCGGCTTTATGAATTCTGTCGGCTCTCATCTTTATTTGTTGAGCACTTTCCTCACCCGATACATAAAGAATTTTCTGATTTTGTATACGTAAAGCGGTTTGTAATATCAAAGTAGATTTTCCAATGCCGGGTTCTCCTCCGATAAGAATAAGTGATCCGGGAACAATTCCTCCCCCTAAAACACGGTCAAACTCATTATTTGCAGTATTTATTCGGGGTTGTTCGGTTATGGTAATTTCATTAATATGTTGAGGAGTTGATTTCTCATTATCGAAAAACGAATTTGTATTGTCTTTTTTGCTTGTTTTAGTTATTAATTGCTCTTGAAAAGTATTCCATTGACCGCAAACATTACATTTACCTTGCCATTTACCTGATTCAGCTCCACACTCATTACATACCCAAACCGATTTTGTTTTTGCCATATTTATTAATCGTTTTTCATTTTATTTATTGTTGAAGTAGTAGAGAACCCCTCAACAAAATCAATAGTTTCTACACAACCGTTGTTTTGTGTAACAATATCATAACCAACAATATCTTCGGGTTTATAGTCAGCTCCTTTGGTTAAAACATTTGGAATTAAATCTTTAATAAGGTTGTAAGGAGTGTCTTCACTAAAAAATACTATGGCATCGATAAATTCAAAAGCTGCCAACACAACAGCTCTACTCTCCTGATTATTTACAGGTCTGTTTTTACCTTTTATTTTTCTTACTGAACTATCGGTATTTAAACCTAATATTAATTTATCTCCAAGCAAAGATGCTTTATACAAATATTCTACATGTCCTCGATGAATAATATCAAAACAGCCATTTGTAAAAACAACTTTTTTACCGGAAGCTTTCCATTTATTAACTTGTTTTATTGCTGTATCTAAATCTATTATTTTATCTTTAAATTTTGCCATGGATATTTATTTGGGAATTAACTTTTATTGATAAATTAAGATTTCTTCATCCTGTTGAACATAACAGCCAAATGAGCATAGAGTAAAGTATCTTGTATTACTACATCTTTATTGGTATTAAGCATGATAGGTGTAAAATTCCATATAGCTTTTATGCCATTATCTATCATTATTTCTGCAACACGTTCAGCTTCTTCGGCAGGAACAGCTAATATCCCAATTTTAATATTGTCTTTTTTTACTTTTACAAAATCATTAAAATCATAAATAGGCACATCTGCTATTTTTTTTCCTATAATATCAGGATTAATATCAAAAGCAGCCGCTATCTTCAATCCGTAATTTGCTAATCCGTGGTCGTGTAGTAAAGCATTTCCTAAACTTCCTGCTCCAAATAAATATGCAGAATTTAGTTCGTTGAAACCTAGAAAATTCTGCAAAACATCATTTAATTGCTCCACATCATATCCAACCCTTGTTTTTCCTGCAATCCCTGTAAAAGAGAGGTCTTTACTAACTTGCGTAGGGTCAATTCCCATCTTTCGTGCCAATTGAGTAGAAGAAATATATTTTTGTTGTTCTTTTATAGCCATTTTAACATAAGCTAAATAGCATGGCATTCGTCTTAATGCCGGCTCGGGAACTATATTATTTTCTTTCATCTATTTGTTTTTAAAGTTAGTAACATATTTTTCTAAAAAAATTGTTCCTAATATTAAAGTATATTCCTACGTATATTTTAAATGTTTTTAATTAAAAAAACAATTGCTTCCTGATTTATATGCAATAATATTATTTATAAATTCATCAAATAAAAACTCAGTATCAGTTGGTCCGCTTGAAGCTTCAGGATGAAATTGAGTAGAAAAAAATGGTAATGTTTTATGGATAATACCCTCATTACTATTATCTTTGATATTTACATACAATGGTTCCCAACCTTGAGGTAAAGAATCATTATCTATTGCAAAACCATGGTTTTGAGAAGTGATATAACAAGTATCTGTTCCAACTTTAATAACAGGATGATTATGTGCTCTATGACCGTATTTTAATTTATAAGTTGAAGCTCCTGCAGCCAAGCCTAACAATTGATTTCCTAAGCATATTCCAAATATAGGTTTCCCTATTTTCATAGCTTTTTTAATGTTCTCGATAGTAGCTTTACACATTTCAGGATTACCGGGACCGTTAGATAACATAATTCCATCGTATTCTTCCGAAGTAAAATCATAATCCCAAGGCACCTGAACTACTGTTGTGTCTCGTTTCAACAAACATCTTAAAATATTATTTTTAGCTCCGGTATCTACTAACATTATTTTGTGACTGCCATTTCCATATTCAATTCTTTTGTCGGTACTAACTTGGGCTACAAGATTGTCGGTGTTAGGATTGTATTGCTCAACATCTATGTTGTCTACAATTATTTTTCCTAACATAGAGCCTTTTTCTCGTAATACTTTTGTTAATGCCCTTGTGTCAACATCAAAAATACCCGGTACTTTATTCTCGATTAACCATTCTCTTAATGAGTTTTTTGCATTCCAATGACTATATTCAAATGAATAATCGGAAACTACTAAACCGGATATTTGTATTTTATCGGATTCGTAGAAAACAGGAATGCCATTTTGTAAATCATCTTTAGGAACTCCATAATTACCAATCAAAGGGAATGTTGAAACTAATATTTGACCTTTATATGAGGGGTCGGTAAGGCTCTCGGGATAACCTGTCATGGCTGTGTTGAAAACTACTTCTCCCGATGCTGATTTTTCATATCCAAACGATTTCCCTTCGAAAATAGTACCGTCTTCTAATATTAATTTGATGTTTTTTATGCTAGACATAATTAATTATAATCTTTTGTTAACTATTTTTGTGCAAATATAGTTATTTATAATCTTTTTTACAACAAATGATTAATTAGGTCTATAAATGTTAGTGTATAAATATTTAGGATAATTTAAAATAAAAAAAAGGAATTAATTCGGTTTTTAGATAATAAATAAACAGTGTGTTGTCAGCGAAAAAAAATGAGTTAATAATGAATATTAAAATTAGTAGAGACGCCTTTATTAATTAGACGTCTCTACATCGTTTTCACAATTATTAAATAAATATTAATCTTTTAAAAAACAATACAATGGAAGGTAAATGCTAACTATGAAGCGTACCTGATGCCATTATCATTTTTTCAAATTAGGATTTAAATTAACATCAGTAGAAGGATATGGAGCATAAATAACACTTTCGGAAAAAGAACCCGTTGGTGCCAATTCCTCTTTTAATATAACTCCGGGAACTATCTCTACTCCTTGTGTGTGGTCTTTTTGACGCTGTTCCCAAGCCATTTGAAACAATTCCATACGCTGCTGATCCATACGACGTGTTTGACATGCAAGCCAATAACCGGCAATCTCCCAACCATGCTCTTTAAAACATAAATCAGCAAATTCAGCAGGGGTATAATCTGCCGAATTAACAGGTGGTTCTCCGGCACGAATACGAACCTTATTTAAACATTCCACTGCTTCGGAATTTATAGTTCCCGTGGCTCGTGTAGAACACTCGGCATACCATAGTAATACTTCGGAAAAGCGAATCAAATGATGTCGTTGAGATGTAGTAGGTACATCAATCTTAGGGTCTGAACTGCCTCCATAAGTATAGTCAAAGTCTGCCTCTCCATTACCTGATGCACAAAAAATCTGATAAGCCGGATGTGCTTCTGCTATAATAAAATTACCATTGGCATCTGTATCCCAAAAATTATGCAACTTTCCTTTATGGGCTCCTACCAAAACCATTATTTTAGGCATAAATGTAGCATCTTTACGGGCACCCTCAGGGAATTCTTTCCAAAAACTATAAGTTCCCCAACCGTCACCCCAACCACCTTGCGACTCAAAAATATTACTTGTTCCCATCTCGGTATCTTGTGACCAAGGGAAAGCTCTGTTATAATTTATGCCTACCACTGTTTCTTTATTATAATTATGACTTAAAGAATAAACATGACTATAATCCGGCAAAAGTTCATACTCATATATGCCGTTTTTACATCCATTTATAACTTCTTTGGCAGCAGCTGCAGCTTTCTGATAATAAGACTGACCCAATTTCAAAGGCCATCCTGCCATATTCATATAAACACACGAAAGAGTTGCAATTGCAGCTTGTTTGGTAATATAACAAGCCACTCCTCCATACTGTCTTGGCTTAGAAGAATAACTTGTAGGTAGATTTGCTATACAGTAATTCAAATCGTTAATAACCTGATCATAAACATCTTTTTCAGAAGACAATGGTCTATCTTGGGAAATTATATTATCTAAATTCATTGGAATTTTTCCAAAAACACGAACTAAAGTAAAATATGCATAAGCCCTCCAATAATGAGCTTGCCCCAAAGCTATTTTAATTTCATTGTCGGGTACAGGTGTTTTTTCAGCATTCATTATAATATAATTTGCAGCTTTAATAACAACATACCAAACATTCCATGTTGCTACAACAGTTTTATTGTCGTCAACCGGTTCAAACCTATCAAACTGAGCATAAGCTTGTTTATTACTTGAAGGATGAGTAGTTAAATCATCTCCTTGCCAATTAGGACCACTAGGATTTGTATTAGTTTGAGTTGCATTCACTTTTCTCCATAAAGCGGTTACAGCCATATCTAATTCTTCTTGAGAAGTAAAGAATTTATTTGCAGATAATTGTCCTTTGGGGTCTTCATCTAAAAAATCACTGCACGATGTTGAAATCAACAACAATACAAATAATATACTATTTTTTAATATCTTATTTTTCATAATTTCTTTCATTTTTTATTGTTAAAAATTAAGTTTAACAGCAAAAGTAAAAGTACGAGGAGAAGGATATCCTCCCATATCAATACCACTGTTTACATCTGCATGTCCATAAGAAAAAGCATAAGCAGCCGGATCGTATCCGCTATAGTCTGTAATTGTAAACAAGTTCTGACAACTCAACGACAAACGGACATCGGCAAAATTAATAACCGATTTTTTCAAATTATAAGATAAGCTGATATTCTGTAAGCGTAAATAACTAGCATCTTCCAGATATTGAGTAGAGTTAGGGTAATTACTGTTTTTAGTACTTGATAATGATGCATAAGATGGATTATTTTGATTGTTATCCCAATTATTATAATAGGCATCACGTAAAGTAACAAAACGAGAGTCACCCACACAACTTGCCGCAGCAAAACGAACCAAATTTAATCGTTTAGCTCCTATTGAAGCATTTAAAAACAAATTCAGTTCCCAATTCTTATACGAAAGTTGATTATTCCATCCGAAAGTCCAATCAGGTGTAGCTTTACCATATAATATACGATCATTACTGTCTATTTTTCCATCTTCCCGTGTATCTGCATAAATATTATTTCCGGTAGATTTATCTATTCCTTTCCAATCATATACATAAAATGTACCGATAGGATATCCTATTTGAGCACGTGTTACACCATCGTTTGCAATAAGCCCTGCCGCAGGTGTTTTCCCTGAAATATAATTATCTCCGGCTAAATCTACCACCTCGTTCTTATTATAGGTACTTGTTAGTTTAGTACTCCATGAAAAATCTCCTTTTGCTAAAGGACGTGCATCAATAGAACATTCAAAACCATTATTTTTAATTTCACCGGCATTAACCCAATAAGAACCACCTCCGTCATAATTAGGAATTTGTTTCTGCAATAAAGCATCTTCGGTTTTCTTATCATAATAATCAAGTGAAATATTTAAGTGATGTTGAAACAATGAAAAATCAATTCCTATATCAAACTGTTTGGTTTTTTCCCATGTCAAATCAGGTGTTGCCGGTTTATAAGACCAGTAACCCGGATAATCGGAACTTCCTCCATAACAATAATTAGAGCGTGATAACATACCTAATGTTTCATACGAACCTAATGCTTGATTTCCAACAATACCATAACTGGCTCGAACCTTTACATCTTGCAAAAAACTTAGATTTGTCATAAATTTTTCTTTACCCAAATTCCATGCTAGTGCTACAGAAGGAAAATAACCCCATTTATTATTGGTAAATTTAGATGAGCCGTCGGCTCGAATAGTAGTTGTAATCATATAACGATCATAAAAATTATACAATATACGCCCCACTCCTGACATTAATGACCATTCGGAATAGCCGTTTTTTTCAGTTCGAGACGATGTTATTCCCACATTCCAGTATCCTACACTTTCGGTCAACAGGGCTCTACCGCTAATAAACATATTACGCGATTCACTTCGGGTCATTTCAAACACTCCGGTAGCTGTTAATGAATGCTTTCCCCATTTTCCTTTATATGTGAAATTATTTGATGTCTGCAACATTTGACGGTAATAATCCGAATTTGTCATTTTATTTTGAGGGTGTACTCGTTTTGTAGTAAAAGAATAAATTTTTGAATCTCTGTATTCAATACCGTTAGTAGTACTAAATGTTAATCCTTTCACTATATTAAAACGCAAATCCACCATTCCGTTAACAATATCAACCATGTAATCTGAACCTTCTTCTTTAGCTATACCATAAGGGTTTCGTCCTATGGAATTATAATTATCATAAGCATATGTTCCATCCTTATTATACATAGACATAGATGGAGAATAAGAGACAATTTGCCATATAGGATTGCCCTTACTACTTCCAAAATTTTGTCCTCCATGACGTGTATTATGAGAGGCATTTATATCGGCAGTTATATGTAACCAATCAGTTACATCAGAAGAAACATTAACATGGGCATTATACCTCTTATTGTTATTATACACAAAAATACCCTCCTGATTCATATAGTTACCCGAAATATAATATTGAGCATCTTTGTTTCCATTTGAAATAGCTAATTTGTAGTTCTGAGTAAAACCTGTCTGAAACATCTTATCCTGCCAATCTATACCACCTCCGTTTTTATAAGTTTGTAATTCATCAGGGGTAAATGCTCCGGGATTCTTCTTTACATCAATATATGCCTGAGCATACTCATAAGCATTCATCAAATCATATTTTTTATAGATATTTGAAATACTCAATTGTGAATCAAAAGATATAATACGCTGATTGACATGTCCGCTCTTTGTTGTAATCAACACTACCCCATTTGATCCGCGAGAGCCATAAATAGCAGTAGATGATGCATCTTTTAATATTTGAATAGACTGAATATCGTCGGTGTTCAAACCTTCCAGACCTGATTCACGAACAATACCATCTACAACATAAAGAGGATCGTTACTCTTATTTACAGAGTTGGCTCCTCGTATACGAATTTTCACATTCCCACCGGGAACACCGGAACTTTCTACCAGAATACCTGACATACGCCCCTGAAGAGCATCAGAAACAGATACTATTGCCTGATCCTTGAAACTTTTATTATCTATAACAGAAACCGAACCGGCTAAATCTACTTTACGTACAGTACCATACCCTACAGCGACTACCTCTTCCAAACCAACTGCATCAACTTTTAGAATTATATTAATGATTGTTTGACCTTTTACAAGAACTTCCTTTGTTTTCATACCAACAAATGAAAATACAAGGGTTCCGTTTTTGGGAACTTTTAAATTATATTTCCCTTCACTACTTGTGGCTGTTCCGATAGTGGTTCCTTTTAAAATTACCGATACTCCGGGTATAGGTTGATTATTTTCATCTTTTACAACACCTATAACACTTATAATTTCACCTGAATCGTCTGAAATAACCACCTGATTATTAGGTCTAATCAAATAAGACAATCCTGTTTTTTCCTTAAATTCATTAAGTACATTATTTATATCTTGATTTTTTACATTTAAAGAAATTACCTTATCTAATTGTTTGAGATCATTATTATAAAAGAAACTATAATTAGAATTTTTCTCAATCTCTTTTATAACTTCACGAGCGGTTTTATTATTTACAGAGAATGTAATTTGTGCATTAATTACTCCACTGTATCCTACTGTCAATAAGACAATAATAAAAATACGAAAGATTTTTTGCATAATGTAATTCATATTAATTTGCTTTTACTAATTAAAATAAATTTTTGTTTTTCTTATTTTCAAAATAAAGACATTAATATAAAATATATTAATTAAAGG
>PDWI01010263.1_pt1 | contig 10526 bp, 9 predicted proteins | sample 1430891 | NCBI WGS metagenome assembly PDWI01 (sample SAMN01162508, study PRJNA174530) | Oral metagenome, whole genome shotgun sequencing project. | biome: Marine environment; feature: Marine mammal; material: Swab sample of the gingival sulcus; isolation source: swab sample of gingival sulcus... | reverse complement strand
AAAAATAGCACAGGAAAATTATAAACAAATAGGTGGCTTTTCGCCCATGGTTACAAATACAAAAAAATTAGTGCATAAATTAAGAAAAGAAAATCCTGAATTTTTGATAGATTTTGCTTTTGCGTACACTCCACCTTTTTGTAAAGATGTGCTTAAAAATATGAAAGGTATTAATGAACTAATACTTTTACCTATGTATCCGCAATACTCCACAACAACTGTGAAAAGTTCATTAGAAGATTTTGACAAATCAAAAGACTTGTTGGATTTTACATGTAAAACAAAAATCATAAAAGAATTTTATCAAAACAAACAATATAATCTTCTCATCATTAAACTCATTAAAAAAGCTTTAAAATCCGATAAGTGCGAAGATTTTGATTTGATTTTTTCTGCTCATTCACTGCCACAAAAAGTGATTGATAAAGGCGATGTGTATCAAGAACAAGTAAATTTACATGTAGAAATTTTAAAAGAACTTTTACATGTAAACGGTTTAAATTTTAACCAAATTCACCTAGCTTACCAATCAAAACTAGGGCCTGTAAAATGGTTAGAACCGGAACTTGGAGAAAAATTAAAAAGTATAAAAAACAAAAAAGTCATTATTTTTCCCCTATCTTTTACCATCGACAACTCTGAAACCGATTTTGAACTTAGTATCGAATATAAAGAAGAAGCCAAAAAGCTTGGATACGAAGAGTATAGGGTTTGTTCATGCCCAAATGATGATGATGATTTTGTAAAAACCATATCATCCTTGGTAAAAGAAGTTAGCTAGAGAGTTAACGTTGAGTTTAATAGCGGATTAAAACAAATCTGATAAAACTTATCCGGTTAAATGTTTATTTCTCTCACCACTGAAAATACCAAGCTTTTCCATGGCTATCTTGAAAGCCGACTCTATGTTGAGCTACTGCAAATTTACCTTTGAAACCATTTTTAAACACAATAATCCCAATTAGCTCTACAGGAAAATCTAAATTCCACAAAGGTCCGGAATGAGCTATGATATTTTTATTCTTAAAAACACCCATTAACTCTTTTTTTGCATCTTGTTTATTTCTCCAGCCACCAAAATATTCCGTGATTATTATATCTTTCATTGTATCGCCAACGACCCTCTTTAAGCTGCGTTTTTCAAACGTATTAAGAGATTTGCCTTCGGGGTCAACTATCCAATAAATCCCGTTTAATGATTTAGCCGTCAAATCAACCCCGCAATATAAAGGTGTCGCCATAAGGACACAACAAATTAGCTTGTAGAATATTTTCATTACATTTTAACCTTAACTAAATTTATGCCGTTTTTCCAAATATTCTTATAACTCCAAAAGTTACCAAAAATCCTAATGCTAAAGACGCATATACAGGAATACCAAAACCTGTAGGCAAATAGCCAACCACCACAGTAATTGCTCCAACAGTTAAAGCATAAAAAATTTGTGTCGAAACGTGATCTATATGACCACATCCTGAGCCCATGGATGATAATATTGTTGTATCGGATATTGGCGAACAATGATCACCAAATATAGCGCCCGTTAAAACAGAGCCGATATTTAGTATCATATAATCATGTAAAACCGAACCGTCAAGTCCGTGTGCCATACCAACTGCGTAAGATAAAGGAATTGCAAGAGGCATCAAAATACCCATAGTTCCGTATGATGTTCCTGTTGAAAAAGATATGAATGAGCCTAAAATAAATATAACGGAAGGTAGAAGCCAATTTGGCAATGAATCACTCAATAAATCAACTAAATACTTTGATGTTCCAAGCTCTTTTATAACTGAACTTAACGACCAAGCCAAAAGAAGAATAACCACTGTTATAAGCATGGTTTTCCAACCTTTTAACCATACGTTTATAGCTTCAGAGATAGTAAAAATTTTCCTATAAACACCAATAAATATAGCTACAATGGTTGCAAAAAGTGCCGCTTGAAATAAAACAACAGATGCATCTGCCGCACCAAAAGCTTCACGCAATGTAAAATTTGCTGATGCTAAATCCTTTCCGGCATCAACCAACTCTTTTTCAAGTGAATTTGCACCATTCAAATAAAATCCTACAACAGCTGAAAATATCAACACAAGCAATGGAATAATAGCATTTGATTTTTTTAGCTCAATCCCCTCTTTTGCCTCCATTGCCTCTCTCTCGTCAGGAGGAGTAAGGTTATCATTTGCCGATAAAACCTGCCCGTTTTTTGCCCTAACTTGCGCTTTATGCATAGGTCCAAAGTCGCGATTTAAATAAGCACTCATAAAAACAAAGAATAACATAAAAAGGTTATAAAATCTATATGGAATTGTTTCCACAAAGATACTAAATGCATTTATATCCGTAACATTAATAACACCATAAGAATCTTTTATAAGTGAAATTTCATAACCAACCCATGTGGAAACGATAGCAATACCCGCAATTGGAGCTGCTGTTGCGTCTATAATAAAAGCCAATTTTTCACGAGAGATTTTAAATCTATCCGTAACAGGCCTCATAACAGGACCAACTATCAAAGCATTTGCATAATCATCAAAAAATACAAAAATACCCATGACCCATGTATATATCTGTGCTGAAACTCCAGTTTTTGCTTTTTTAGCCAAATACTCAGCAACAGCTTTCGTACCACCCATACGAGTAATAAGTGCAACCACACCACCGATCGTTAAAACCTGAAGCATAATACCAGCATTCCATGAATCTGCCATCGAACCTATAACTCTTTCAGTTATACCCACAACTGCTCTCACAAGAGATGAAAACAGATCATGTTGCATAATAGCAATCATATAAGTACCACTAAAAACACCAATAAATAGCGACAAAATCACATCTTTTGTAATAAATGCAAGTGCGATCGCAACAACAGGAGGAATTAGAGTCCAGATACCGTAAAGTTCGGCATTTTTAGCAACATCCGCATCTCCTGCAAAAAGTGAAATAGAAAATATTGAGATTAAAAACAGTATTCTTCTCATAAACTACCTTTTTTTAAGTTTTGAACAAACTTTACCACATCTTAGCTTTTAAAAATATTTAATCTTTTAAAAATATTATTATATGGTGTAAAAAAGTTACACTTAGGTTTTATTTATGAAACAATATCACGTTGTCCTTTAGAATTTGCAGGGGTTAAAACACCCATTTTTTCAAGCTGTTCTACGATACGAGCCGCACGATTATAGCCAATTTGTAAGCGTCTTTGTATGTAGCTTATGGAGGTTTTTCTATCATTTAAAACGATTGATTTTGCATCTTCGTAAAGCTCATCAATATCACCGCTATCAAAATCTCCGTTACCGCTACTTTCACTACTATTTGGGTCTTTTAGATAACTTTTATCATAATCTGGCTCACCTTGAGTTTTAAGGTATTCCACTACTGTCTCTATCTCTTTTTCACTGGCAAATGGCGCATGAAGTCTTATGGCGCCCGGGATTGATGGAGGTGTAAAAAGCATATCGCCTCTTCCTAAAAGTGATTCAGCTCCGTAACTGTCTAAAATAACTTTACTATCTACTTTTGAACCAACTTTAAAGCTTATGCGAGAAGGTAAGTTTGCCTTAATTAGTCCGGTTACTACATCCACAGAAGGACGCTGTGTTGCAACTAGAAGGTGGATTCCCGCAGCACGAGCCATTTGTGCAAGCCTTGCTATATAAAGCTCCACATCCTTTCCGCTTGTCATCATCAAATCCGCCAATTCATCTATGATTACAACAATATAAGGCATATTTGCCAATCCCTCTTTTGTCGCCTTTTCATTGTAGCTTTCTATATTTTTTGTTTTAGATTGACTCATAACTTGATATCGTCTTTCCATCTCAGTGACCATATTTGCCAAAGCGGAAACCGCTTCTTTTGATTGGGTAATTACGGGTGTTAGCAGATGAGGAATATCGTTGTACATGGAAAATTCCAACATTTTCGGATCAATCATCAAAAGGCGCAGGGTTTTTGGAGAATTTCTATATAAAAGCGATAAAAGCATAGCGTTGATACCCACACTTTTTCCACTTCCCGTCGTTCCTGCTATTAAAAGATGGGGAAGTTTTTTCAAATCAGTCACAAAAGGGTTTCCAACTATATCTTTTCCAAGCGCTATGGTAAGTTCAGACGCAGAATTTTTAAATACTTTGCTATCTAATATACTCTTTAAATAAATGGTATCGATGTTTTTATTTGGTATCTCAATGCCAACCACATCTTTGCCGGGAACAGGAGCTTGAATACGTATAGTTTGGGCTTTTAGTGCCATTGCCAAATCATCTTGCAAAGTTAAAATTTTTGAAACTTTTATATGAGGAGCGGGACGGAATTCAAATGTCGTAACCACAGGACCCGCGTATGTTCTAACCACATCTCCGTCTATTTTAAAACGCTTTAATTTTTCAAGTAAATCGGAAATTTTTTGATCAATCTCACTCTCACTTACTTTATTTCCGCTTCTTGGCTCATCTGCTAAAAATTTTAAAGTTGGAAGTCTAAAATCTTTTGGTTTTTTTGCTTCCCCTTTTTCTAAAGTTTCAAGTAGTTTTTTATTTTCTTCAACCTCACTTAAAACTTTTACATGTTGAGGTTTTGGATCGCTTTTTGGCTTTTCCTCTACTATTTCCGCCTCTATTTCTTCAAGAACAATATCCGTATTTAATTCTAAAGAAGATACTTCATTTTGTAACTCATCTTTTTTTACATATAAATTTTTCGGTTGCTCTTTTTTAGTTAATTTGTAAGATTGTATATCTTTTTTTTGAGTATCTTTTTTGGATAGTTTTACAGGCTTTTTTGCAAAGCTATAATTATCTTTTATTTCGATTAGTTTATCAAAAGCGTCTTGAATTTCAAAATCTATAAAAACGATAAATGATAAAGCCGCTATCATCAATATAAATAGCCAAATCCCCGCACTTCCTATAAATCCTTGCAACATTTCAACAATGGAAAATCCCACATAACCATGTAAATCGGAATTAACAACGTTTGCTTGGATAATAAGTAAATCCACAAAAAATAAAAGCAAAGCAAGTGAGATTTCAAAAGACCTAAGTGCTGTTTCTTTATTTTTAAAAACAAATGGCAATAAAAAAGCTAAAATTAAAGGGTAGAAAAAACCCAAATATCCAAATAAAAATCTATTGACATTTCCTAAATACTTTCCAATGCTACCTACAAAGGCACCCTCAGGAAAAAAAGTAGCAATGCCTAAGTATACACAAAAAATAATACCTATGACTAATAAAATATTTTTAAAAATAGCAAATCCTTTTGATTTTTGTGTAATTATAACAAATTTAGTTAAAAAAGAGTATAAAACTTTTTACATGTAAAACTTAAACTACATGTAATTAACTAAAGATAGAGAGTTTATCTTAGATGTTGCTTGTAAAATGGCTTGATAATTCATAGCCAATTGATTTAGCTTCAAATAGCTCTCTCCAATATCAATGTCAATTATAGTTGATTGAATTGATTTGATATTTAAACTTAAAAGTTCCGATCTCTCCTCGGCCGATTTAAGTGCATTTGAAAATGAACCGATGGCAGTGTGACTTTTTGACACATGATCACTTATATGATCAAGTCTTGCCAAAGCAGCTTCAATACCTGGATTTCTTGGATCCAAAGAAGAAGAATCGGCTTGATAGATACTATTTTCAACCGCATTTATCATCCGGTCTAAATCTTTAAATATATCCACATAAGGCTCGTCAATGGTTATAGCGTTATTTTGTGAAAAACTAAGAAGGCTTCCTTCGGTTTGAGTGTCAGCAAATTTTCCTGCGTGCTCGCCATATATACTTAGTTCAATTTTGCTTGACGGATTTACCATATCGGTAACTTTCATTCTTCCTCTATAATCCAGCTCAACACTAACCCCTCTTCTGCTATTTGAAACGGCTTCATTATAATCCGCCACCGAATTAGAATCAGGCTTGGTATTTGATACAGCCATAGCAACTATATCGTTTAATTGTCTATAGGTTAAATCATCAGCTTTGGTGGGATTTCCTTGATTGTCCGGTATTTGATAATCCGTTGCGTCAATAGTCACGGTTGATACATTCCCCAAATTTAAAGTTACTTCAAAATCCAAACCATTCTTATCTTTTCCTGTAATGGTAAATTTTTGCATATCTAAAGGTCCACCCGCAACTTCACTTAATTTTGTAGAATCGGTTGCAAATCTATTTGTACCTTTTACTACTTGAGAAGTTGAGCCTGTAACAGAATTGCCTTTTTTCAAAAATTTTACGTTATCTGAAATAATTGCATCATTATCAAAATTACTTCTATCGCCTTGTATAAAAGATGTGATTTTTAAATCTTGCGCGGCGGGTAATTTAAAATCATCCAAACTATCTACTTTTGCAGCACCCACATCGCCAACTGCTGCAAACGGATCGGTAGCGGCAACCATAAAAAAGTCAAGTTCATTATTGCCTTTTTGATTATCTTTTATCACAATCTGGCCACTTGTATTCATAGATACGTCAACAACATCATTGATACCGTCATTTCCATATTCATTGCCAATTTTATCAAGCAAATCCTCCATGGTTGAATCTGGTGTCATACTAAACCTTGAAGTAAAAGTATCTCCATTTGGCTTTCTTCCTTGTATATAAAAGACACTGTCACCTTCATAATCTCCAACGAGTTCCTTTACTGTGCTACTTTCATTTATATACTCTGTTTGTGTTGTATTTAGTTGATTTGTAAGCTGAACATTTGTTTGAACTATTTTGTTGTAATCACGATCCATACCCATAAAAAGTTCACTTCCTGTTACATTAAAAGGAAGTTTAACCCTAGAGCCAATGACTGCTTTCATCTGTTTATCGTTACCGTTATATTCACCATCAAGACTTATAGGTTTTTTATCAGTAGCAGAACCTGAAAATAAAAATTGACCATTTATGGATGTGTTAGCTATGTTCATAAGTTCATTTTTAAAGCCTTTTAAATCATTTGCTATGGCTTCCATGCTCGTAGTCGAATTAGCTCCCGAATTGGATGCTTTTATGAGCTTTGTTTTCACATCGGTTAAAATATCTGTCATTTGATTCATAGCTTTATCGGAGTTATTTGCAAAAGTTTGTGCTTTTTGAGAGGTTAGCTTAACTTGTTTTAAAGTTGTTAGATCATAATCCAACCTCATGGTGTTATCATAGATCATCGCATCTTCATAACCTTGTTGAATTTTTGTGCCTGAGCTGATACTTCTATCAATCTTATATAAATTTTGCATGGTTTTACTGTAATCATATTGACTACTGCTAAACATCATTTGGTTAGTAATTCTCATAAAATAACTCCTTAAATTTACTTTTACCTCTTCATCATAATAGGCAAAGCAACTTCTGTTCCATACCAAAAGTATCGACAAAATGCCCTAAAAGTTTAACTTTTTCATAAAAAACATTGTTTTTTTTAAAAAAAAACTGTACAATAGCCCAGTAATATTTTATTTAAAGGATGGTTATAATGAAAAAAGCTGAGTTTATTCAAGCGGTTGCAAAGAAAGCCGGTCTTTCAAAAAAAGACGCAACAACGGCAGTAGAAGCTACACTTGAAACTATACGTGAGTCTTTGGTGAAAGGTGATGGTGTAAGTTTTATAGGTTTTGGTACATTTAGCACTACAAAAAGAGCTGCTAGAGAGGCAAGAGTGCCCGGAACAGACAAAGTGGTAAAAGTTCCTGCAACAACTGCTGTAAAATTCAAAGTTGGTAAACAACTCAAAGACGCTGTTGCTAAAAAAAAGTAACAACTTGTTTTTCTAAATCTTAAGGCTTTAATTTGGTCTTAAGATTTTTTTGTATAAAATTTCACTTTTATTTTTCAAGTTATTTTGTGCCTGAGTGGTGAAACTGGTAAACACGCTGGATTCAAAATCCAGTGGTAGCAATACCTTGTCGGTTCGAGTCCGACCTCAGGTACCACCTAAACCCCTAAATTTGGGGCTTTCAAACCTTAAACTTTCCTGGTGTCAATAAAGTGTCAATAGGTGTCAAACTATGCTATCCCAGCAAGCCTATTTATATCTATCTCTATTTTACCAGTGTAATGGGTTTTATTTACTCTCTCTTCATTGTGTCCCATTTGGCACAGTATCCAATCTTGAGATAAACTCATTTTATGTAATTTTTACCTATTTAAGATATAATATCATTTGAAAAATTGCATACAAGGCAAACAGATGAAAAAAGATATAAAAAAAGTTGTATTAGCGTATTCAGGCGGTCTTGATACAAGTATTATTTTAAAATGGCTTCAAGATGAGTTTGGTTGTGAAGTAGTAACTTTTACGGCTGACCTTGGTCAAGGAGAAGAGGTTGAGCCTGCTAGAAAGAAGGCTTTGGAGCTTGGCATAAAACCTGAAAATATTTTTATAGAAGACTTAAAGGAAGAATTTGTAAGAGACTACGTATTTCCCATGTTTAGAGCAAATGCCATTTATGAAGGAGAGTATCTTTTAGGCACTTCCATTGCACGTCCTTTGATAGCTAAAAGACAAGCAGAAATAGCAAAATTAACAAATGCGGATGCCGTAAGTCACGGAGCAACTGGAAAAGGAAACGATCAAGTAAGATTTGAGCTTGGATACTTAGGAATAAATCCAAATCTTACCATCATAGCCCCTTGGAGAGAGTGGGATTTAAACTCACGCAACAAACTTCTCTCTTACGCAAAAGAACATGGGATAAATATAGAGAAAAAACCAAACAAATCCCCCTACTCCATGGATGCAAACTTACTTCACATCTCATACGAAGGACTAGTTCTTGAAGATCCAAATAGCGAACCCGAACGTGATATGTGGAGATGGGTTGTGAGCCCCGAAGATGCACCCGATAGTGCCCAAACAATAGAGATAACCTATAAAAAAGGTGACCCTGTAGCACTAAATGGTAAAGAATTAAGTCCGGCTAAGATGCTACAAGCTCTTAATGAACTTGGTTGTAAACACGGTATAGGACGCTCGGATATAGTGGAAAATCGATTTGTTGGGATGAAAAGTAGAGGTTGCTATGAAACACCGGGCGGAACTATCATGCTTAAAGCTCATCGTGCCATAGAGAGTATAGCACTAGATAGGGAAGCGGCACACTTAAAAGATGAGCTAATGCCAAGATACGCAAGTTTGATATATAACGGCTTTTGGTTTTCTCCTGAGAGAGAAATGCTTCAAGCTGCAATAGATAAATCGCAAGAGAGCGTAAACGGCACGGTTAAACTAAAGCTATATAAAGGTAATGTTATGGTTATAGGAAGAGACTCTAAAACAAATAACCTTTTTAGTGCTGAATATTGTACTTTTGAAGAAGATGATGTTTATAACCAAAAAGATGCGGAAGGGTTTATAAAACTAAATGCCCTTAGGTTTATCATTGGTGGTAAAAATAAAAAATTTTACGGAGACGAGTAAAGAATATTTTTACATGTAAAAAATTTTTCAAATAAAAATATAGAAATCAAATAAAGGAAAAAAGATGAAGGTATTGCTTATAAAAGATGTGAAATCTTTAGGAAAGAAAGGTGAAGTTAAAGAGGTAAAAGATGGATACGGAAGAAATTTTTTAATTAAAAACAGTTTTGCCAAACATGCAACAAATGACGTTTTAAGACAATACGAAGCACAAAAAAAACGTGAAGCATTAGCGCAAGCGGAAGAGTTAGAAAAACTTAACCTGATAAAAGCAGATATAGAGAAAATTAACTTAACAATTAAAAGAAAACTAGGAGCAAATGGAAGCCTTTTTGGTGCGGTTACTAAAGATGAAATTTCAAAAGAGTTAAAAGAAGTTCACAACATAGATATAAATAAAAAAACTATAGAGATAGATAAACCCATTAAAGCAACAGGGGGTTACGATATTTCCATAAAACTTGGACTCGGCATTCAAGCTACACTACAAACTCAAATTGTAGGAGAATAGGAATGTTCGATGCAACTACCATTTTAGGTTTCAAAGGTGAAAAAAGCTCTGTCATTTGTGGTGATGGGCAAGTTACATTTGGAAATACTGTACTAAAAGGGAATGCCACAAAGATAAGAAAGCTATATGGTGGCAAAATTTTGGCAGGGTTTGCAGGAAGTACAGCAGACGCTTTTAATCTTTTTGATATGTTTGAAGGAATGCTAGAAGAAAAAAAAGGCGATTTGCTAAAATCAGCCATTGAGTTTTCTAAAGCATGGAGAAAAGATAAGTATTTACGAAAACTTGAAGCCATGATGATAGTGTTAAACAGAAAACATATATTTATACTAAGCGGAACGGGAGATGTGGTTGAGCCTGAAGATGGACAAATAGCAGCTATTGGAAGCGGTGGAAACTTTGCTATTTCAGCTGCTCGCGCTCTACATAAACATTCAAACCTGTCCGAAGAAGAGCTTGCTCGTGAGAGTTTAAAAATAGCAGCTGATCTTTGCATATATACAAACCATAGCATAAAAACATACGTAATTGAGGATTAAGATAAAATGACATTGACACCAAAAGAGATAGTAA
>PDWI01010262.1_pt1 | contig 10526 bp, 8 predicted proteins | sample 1430891 | NCBI WGS metagenome assembly PDWI01 (sample SAMN01162508, study PRJNA174530) | Oral metagenome, whole genome shotgun sequencing project. | biome: Marine environment; feature: Marine mammal; material: Swab sample of the gingival sulcus; isolation source: swab sample of gingival sulcus... | reverse complement strand
ATTTGAGAGAAGAAAAACAGACCCACTTAGACAATGGAAACTAAGTGAGATTGATGTTCAAGCACAAGATAGATGGGATGATTTTACAAATACAAAATATACGATGATTAAAAAAACCCACTCACACAATGCCCCTTGGACAGTGATAAGATCAAACAACAAACACCTAGCTAGACTTGAGTCTATAAAAGTTATCTTAAATTCTGTAAACTATAAAGGAAGAAACAAAGATTTAGACTATGCTTTAAATCCTGATGTAGTAATCTCAGGAGCAAGAGAGATAGAAATCATGGATGTTCAGATGAACAATAGTGGTAAATTTATAGATTAGTTTAATCTTATGTTTACAATAAGGGATAAAAGAAAGTTTTTCTTTTATCTCACTATCTTTACAAAGGAGATATTATGAAACTTCAAACATTAGTCTTGGCAATAATCCTTGCCTTTTTCACAGCTTGCGGTAGTTCGGGGGGGGTAATCTTCTAGAAGAAAAGACTGCATATTTAGTAGATTCTGCTGTTAAGGGAGTAGATTATACCACTAGTAGTCAACATGGTATAACAAAAGAAGATGGTAGCCTTAGCTACTCTAAAGATGATAAAGAAGTTAGCTTTAGTATAGGAAAACTAAAACTTGGAAGTTTTGAGTTTAAAAACTTAAGTGCAAATAAGAAGATATTGGTCTCAGAAATATTAGGATTAAAAAAAGATGATATATCAAATCCTAATCTTATAAAACTTCTAAGACTACTTCAATCCTTAGATGATGACAATGATGTTTCAAATGGTATAAATATCTCAAATGAAATCAAAAGTAAAATCACTGAAGATAAAAATCTAAAAGATTTAAATATAAGTGAAGTAAAAAAACTTGTAGAAGAGTCTGGAAAAACTTTTGTTAGTGAAGCAGATGCTCTAAAACACTATAAACAAACTTTAAAAAATTTGTCTATTATCACTATACCTTCTGCAAAACTTATAAACTCAAATATAGAAAATAATGCTACAAATGTTTTGCTAAATAAAACTATAATTTTAAGCTTTGATAAAAATATAGATATCTCAAAAGCTAGTATAAGCCTAAAAGATATTTCAAGTGAAGTAAGTATCACAAAAAAAGCTTTGGATAAAAAACTTATCATCACTCCTACAAACTTAAAATATGATACAAATTATACTTTAAGTATAAAAGGCTTGAAAGATATAGATGGTGAAAATATAAGTGATATTAACTTGAAGTTTAAAACCATTAAAAAATTTGGCTTTGTAAATTCAAATCCAAAAAACAATGCTACAAATATAGCAAGAGATACAAGTATAAGCCTAAATTTCAATAAAGATATAAACTCAAATATCAAAACTATATCTTTCAAACAAGGTACAAAGGATATAGAGTTTACTGAAACTAAAAATAAAACAGCTTTAATCTTAAAGCCCAAAAAAGCTTTAAAGGGAGATTTGACTTATAAGATAAAAGTTACTTTAAAAGATAATACTTCAATAAATATATCTTTTAAGACTATAAAAGGTGTTAGTTTTACAGATACTACAAAAACTGTAGATGTAGTAGAAAATCAAACATCAGCTTTAAGCTTAAAAGCAAATGGAACTAATATAACTTATGCTATAAGTGGAGCAGATAGCAATGAGTTTAATATAAATGATAAAACAGGTCTTGTTACTTTTAAATCTGCACCTGATTTTGAAAGTGGTAAAACAACTTATACTTTTAGGGCAACTGCTAGTGATGGTATAGATTCAGCAACTCAAGATATAACTATAATCATCACAAATGACTCAAGTGATGACTTACAGCCACCAGTATTAAGTGATACAACACTTACAAATGTTTATTCTTTAAATCCTATTGGTACAATCATAGGAAAAGTAAATATAACAAGTGGTGCTGATACTATCACAAGTTTTACTTTAAGTGGAACAAATAAAGATGACTTTAGCATAGATACAAATGGAGATGTAAAAATAGCTAAGACTTTAGATTTTACTACTAAGCCTGTTTATAATCTAAAAGTAAAAGCTACAAACTCTGATGGAAGTGATGAAGTTGATTTGAAGATTAAGCTTATTGATAAGCCTATATTGAGTGCTTTTGTGCAGGATTCTAAAAACTCAAATGCTATTAGCTTATCTTCTTCAAATTCAAATCAAGTTACTATAAGTAGTGATAAACAAAAAGTTTATTCTGCAGAATCTTGGAATGGTTTAAAAATCTATGATATAAGTGATATAACAAATCCAAAAGTGTTGAATACTAGTAGGACAGTAAGGGCTGGTTATTTTAAACTTTCAAGTGATGAAAACTTTATCTTTATAATTTTTGCTAAAAAGCTTTTTATCTATGATATAAGTGATAAAACAAATCCAAGTGAGATAGGAAGTTTGGGGTTTAGCTCAAACTTAGGAAGTATAGAGTTAAATGAAGATAGAAATGTACTTTATATAAAAGATTCTGCTAAGCACTTATATACCGTAGATATAAGCTCTAAATCTAGTCCAAGTGTACTAGATACTCAGACTCTTACTTATTCCTATAATACTTTTTCTTTAAAACTGTATAAAGATAAACTTTATGTGAGAGATGGTCATCTATATAGCTTTGATATAGCTAGCGATGGAAAACCAAGTAATAAACAAAGTCTTTCAGCCAATGGAAGTAAATTAGAAATAAAAGATGATAAGATTTTTTCTGGTATTAAGATATTTGGTATCTATGATATAAGTACCAATACAACACTTTCTAGTCTAGATTTAAAAGAACAAATAGAAACCATTAAAGTATCAGGAACAAAAGCCTATGTGGCAACTAAAACAAAGTTTTACACAATAGACATAAGTGATATGAGCAATCCAAGTATCAAGGATACAAAAGATGTATCATCTTTGAAAAATTTTGATATGATTAATGATAGCTCTTTTATCCTAGCTACAGGTACTGGGGTAAAAGCACAGCTTAATTCTCTTATTTCTACACCTTTTATAAGTGATAAGCTTGATGTAGCATTTACATCTTCTTTAGAATTTACCAGAGATATAAAACTAAATAAAGATAGCACAAAAGCTTTTGTGGGATTATCAGATAGTTTTTCAATAGTAGATTTGACAAACTTTACTAAAGAAAGGACTTTTTTAGGTAAAAGTAAATATATAGCAATCTCAAAAGATGAAAAACTAGCCTTTTCTTCTGCAGGAGAACTTAGAGATAAGATAAATATCTTAGATATTTCAAGTTCAAGTATAAACATTAAAGCACAAATAAGTGGATTAAGTAAGCCAGGAGATATAGCTCTTTCACACAATCAAAAATACCTTTATGTAGTAGTAAATGGGGCTATTTTTATCTATGATATTAGCAATCCCTCAAGCCCTTTAAAGAAAGCCGAGATTTTGGCTCCTACATATCATAAGAAGCCTATATTAACTAGTGATGATAAAACGCTTTTTATAGGAAAGCGTATCTATGATGTAAGTAACTTAACTGATATAAAAAGACTTGCTGATGTTTCTTCGGGTTATGGTAATAATGCCAAAGCTATATCAAATGATGAAAAATATCTATTTACTACAGGTGCTATATATGATATAAGTGATATAAAAAATCCTAAGAAATTATCATCTTTAAGTGTTAAGGGAAATATAGAAGCTATACTAACAAGCGAAGATGATAATATCATATATATAAATGGAAATAATAGTATTTTATATACCTTTGATATAAGCGATAAGTCTAATCCTAAGCTCATAAGTAGTATCAATGCTTTCATACTTGCTATAGATGGAAAAACAGCTTATGGAGCTAATAACTCTACTTTTCTAAAATTAGACTTAAATCTTGCAACCTTATATAAAAGAAAAAACTTTGGCTCTAGCGAAATCAAACTTATCATAAGTGATAATTTAGGTAAAGATATAAGCTTAAGTGTAAGTGATGATGGAGCTGGAATTGTAAATATAGGAGCATATCCAGCTACTATAACTCAAAGTAATTATCAAGGAAAAATCGTAAGTATTCCTATATCTTCAATCAAAGATAAAACAGGAACAACTATCATATCTATAAGTTTAGATGATGGAGTAAATACTCTTACTAAAAAAGTCTATCTAAATATCATCTAAATATTTTCCCTCTTTAGCTAAAACTAAAGGGGGAAAAATTCTTCAATCTTTTTAAAATACCTATCTAGATTTTCAAAAGAGTGAGTACCACCCTCTTCTAGTATTATCTTTGTATCTTTTAGTTTTTTATGTGCTATACTATAGTCTAGGACTTTATCTCCCATTTGCAACAATGTCAAAAAATTTGAAGGATTTTTCAGCTCTTTTACTTCAATTTCTTCTAAATACTGCAGATGTTCTTTTGTAACTTCATAAGATGAGCTATCATAGTACATAAAATCCATACCAATTCTAGGAAGATTTTTATAAGGAATTATGGCAGGATTTATCAAAACTGCTTTTATATCATACTTATTTGCTAAATACAAAGCATAGTATCCACCCATAGAAGAACCTATAAGGCATACTTTCTCTCCCTTTGATAAACAAAGTTTGATTAACTGCTCAGTTGTATCAATAGCTAAAGAGGGTATATAAGATAAACTTGGAGTTAATATCCTATCTTTAAAATATCTTTTAAATAACTTTGCATTGCCATCAAGTCCACAAGTTTTTGTACCGTGTAAATATATTATCATTTCTTTTCCTTATATTTTATTCTTAACACTAAGTAAGAAGCTAAAAAGTAAAATACTCCTAAACTTAACATATGTACTATTTCCCCTTTTATCAAAGAAAAATCAGCTCCAAGTTGGTTCACCTTTAAAAATGCCATGATAGCAGGTGTTACTGGAAACCATGCTACAAAAAAATTACAAAAATCACCCACTAAAAACACAGGCCATATAAAACCAGCTGAGAAAAGTAAAGGCAAGGAAGAAAGCAAAGATATCAAGGTTACTAACTCTTGTCTTTTTAAAATACTTCCTAAAAATATCCCCAAAGAAGTAGCACAAAGTATCAATAAAACAGCAAGAAATACCATAGTTTCAAGACTAGCTAGACGAGAAATACCATATATATCAAAACAAAATCCTAGATAATATAACACAAGGGGAATATATAAGATAAAAAGAACTATAAATTTAGTACTTAAAAGTTTCAAGACAGAAACTTCTCTCCAGTATCCATCACCAAGTTCATTTTGTCTTGCTCCTAAGATACCTGCTCCTATTAGGATAAGTTGATGTAGAATTAGTATGAAAACAGCAGGTACTACATAGTTTACATAACCTTCATTTGCATTGAAAAGTGGTATTTGATTTAAAGTGATTGGTTGGTGGTATTTTGTTCCTTTTACATTTCTATCTTTAGGAACTTTTTTATAATCAAGTTTTATCTTTTCATCTAAAGTTTTAATAACCTCAAAAATATTTTCAGCTATCGCCCCATAAATCAAAAAATAAGAAGCATCAGCCCCAAAGGAAACAGTAGGTCTTTTTCTTAAAAGTATATCTTTATAAAAGCTTTTAGGTATGAGCAAATATCCCATAGCCTCACCTTTAAATATGCTTTTTTTAGCATCTTCTATACTATAAGCTTTTTTCTGGATTTTTACAGAAGATGAGGCATCAACTAAATAGGCAAATCTTTGACTAAAACTTGAATTGTCCAAATCAACCAATACTATCTTTTGTTCTTTTATCACTTGATTTATATAAGGTTGTGGATATAAAAAAGAATACATCAATCCACCACCAATAACTGTCAATAATATAGCTTGATTGGTAAATATTGATTTAAATTCAGCCAATAAAAGTCTAAAAAAACTCATCTTATCTCTTTTTTACTTAAAATTTTTATTATAAAATATACAAAGATAAAAGCTACTAAAAAAAGCAATAAAGCCAAAAAGTGTTTAAAACTATCATAAGATAAATAGTCATAAGTTGTCATAGCAACTTGTATATTCATATAGTGGGTTACAGGTATAAAACTACTCCAAATCTTAGCAAAAGTACTCATATCAGATAAAGGAAAGGTTATCCCCATAAAAGCTAAACTAGGTGCTGCAAAACCTGCACTCAAACTCAAAGCTTTTGCAGGATTTAAACTTAAAAAATAAAACAAAAAGCCCATAGCTTGTGTTCCTAAGATACAAAGAAAACCTGCAAAAAGTAATATAGCCCAACTTTCAACTTCAAAATAGCTCCTAATAAACTCAAAATAACTTAAAAACCCTATACATAAAATCATCATAAAAATTTGATGTACAAACAATTTTGCTAAGATTCCTTTTAAACCACTAGTTTTTATCCAAGTCATTATCCCCGTTTTATTGTTTTGTGCAGTTAAGCTTAAAATCAAAGATACCACTATCATTATCTGCCAAACAGCAGGTAAGATAGCAACTAGTAAAAACCTTCCATAATTTAAACTTTGATTATATAAAGGAACCATTTGCATATTTATAGGAGCTGAATTGTTTATGGCATTGTTTATTTTACTATTACCTTTGGAAACATATCTTATAACTTTTAATTTGGCATTAAAATATTCTAAAATATTTTTCAAACTTGACTTTATAGACTTTCCTACTAATATAAACTGGGCATTATAGAAAAGTTGAAGATTGTTTGAGTATCCTTTTTTAAAATGTTTTTGCATATTTTTAGGAATCAAAAGTATCCCATAAATCTCTCGATTTTGCATAGCTTTTAAAGCTTCATCATAAGATAAAAAACTTGTATTTGGTATCAAAGTTTGAGAACTATCAACCATCCTTATAATCTGTCGTGAATAGTTGCTTTTATCCAAATCAACCACCCCTAAAGGTATATCTTTAACTTGTCCTGTCCCAAATATCTGTAAGACAAAAAAAGCTAAAAAAATAGGAATGATAGTAAAACTAGCCAAAAGCCACTTATCAAAAATAAGTAGCTTTAGCTCGTCTTTTATACATTTAAAGAAACTCATCAATCTACCAATACACTCATCCCTACTCTTAAATCTTTTATAGGTTTAAGGGGTTTTGCTCTTATTTCAAAGGTTCTCAAATCAAAATCTTTTTGTATATTTGTCGCTCTCCAAGTTGCATAGTCTGCTAAAACAGAGATATATGTAACTTTGAAGGTATATTTTTTATTTCCTAAAGCGGGGATTCTTACTTGAAATTCGCTACCTTTTTTAAACTTTTCAAGTTCTGTTTCTCTTACATTGAAAGTTGCCCAAGAATTTGACATATCTATGATTTGAACCACAGGAAAACCTTGTGGAGCTAACTCACCTTTGTTTAAAAGCACCATCGATACTTCACCATCGTAGTAACTTTTGATTTGTAAATCTTTGGCATAGGCATTGACTTCTTCTAAGGTACTTTGAGCCATCTTTTCTTTTTCAAAAGCTGCTTTTTTTGTCTCTTTTCTTGTACCCTCTTTTGCCATTTCATACATCTGGAAAGCTGCATTCTTAGTATAATTTGCTGCTTCATATCTTGTAAAAGCCTCATCATATTTTTGCTTAGATACTATACCTTCTTTGTATAAGTTTTCAACTCTTTTATAAGTTTTTTGTGCAAAAGTAGCTGCTGCTTTTGCCTTATGATAATTATCTTTTGCTGCTGCTATTTGCTGTTTTCTTGCACCTTCTTGAGCCTGAATTGAAAGTGCTTTAGCTGCTTCTGTTCCTGCTTTTGCTTTTTTAATTTTTGCTTGAAGTTCTGGACTATTTATTGTAAATATAGTTTGTCCTATTTTTACAATATCTCCCTCTTGAACAAAAACATCTTCTATCCTACCTGCAATTTTTGAAGAAACACTATATTCTTTTGCTTCTATCTCACCTTGTAAGGTGTTTGCTTTTGGCTGATATGCTTTATAAAAATTAAGACTAAGCCATACAAAAAGACAGATGACTATGATGATTAAAAAAAGATTAAATATTTTTCCACGCATTTTTTTTCCTATTTATATATTTTAAATTTATCTATTTGATTACTTAGAGCCAAAAGTTTAGTAAGGGACATAACATAGTTATAAGAAGCCACTGCTCTTTGAGTTTTTACACTTTGTAAAAAAAGTTCGGCATCTACAACACTCATGGAAGTTGAAAGCCCTTGTGCAAAAGACTTTTCATGTAACCTTACATTTTCATACCCTAAAGAAATACTAGAAGATAAGCCATCATACTCTTCTAATGCTAAAAGAGCATTTTTATAAGTTTTTTCAACTAAAACACTTATATCTCTTGTACTTTGTTTTTTTATATATCTTATTTTTTCTTTTAGACGATAAGAAGATTCTAAGTGGCCTTTTCTTCCTTTGTTATCAAAAAGTTTGTAGCTAATACCTGCTCCCACATACCAATCTGGATTGGAATCAGAAGTAAGAGTTTTTTCTCTATAAATATTGTAATTACCAAAAAGGAATACATTTGGCTTATATTCACTTTTTTTTGCCAATATCAAACCTTTTGTTTTTTTGTCTTTTGCTTTTAGAAGTGAGAAAATAGGATAAGAATCTATGGTTTTTTTCTTGAAAAGCTCCATATCTTCTATATTTTTATTTATAAAAAGTTTTGTACTTGGTTCGACTTTTTCTTCATGTAACATTTCAGATAGTGCAATCTTTGCAATTTCTAGTTTTTTTTGGGTTTTATTTGCTTCTATTTTTGCTTTATCATAGTTTACTTGTGCTGATAATCTCTCTATCTTTGCAATTTGACCATATTTTTCTAACTTAAGGGCTTGATTGTAATGTTTCTCAAAAGTTTTAACTGCTTCTTTTTTTGTCTGATATACATCTTTTAATAAAACCACAGAAAAATACACCTTTGCTAAGTTTTCAAATTGTTCTAGTTTTGATAACTCCAAAAGAGCAAAAGCTTCGTCTATATCTCCCTTTGCTACGATTTGAGCAGCTTCTATCTTGCCACCTGTATATATAGGCCAAAGGGCTTTTAAATCACTTTGAACTGAATTTTGTTTTTTTAAAGTAAAAGATTTATTTTGTAAATCGGATACTGCTAGTAAAATATCATCAGCATTTTTTTTTGCCATTTGCATAGCTTGTGTAGGTGTTGCTCCACTACTTAAAGCTTTAGAATAAACTGCACTTGAAGAACCTTTTACTATACCTCCAACTATGCTTTCCATAGACTTGCTATTTTTAGATAAAGAAGCTCCACTAAGTTTCACAGGTCTATCAAGATGGGTAAAAGTAGCTGATACATTAAGTTCTGGAAAATCCAAATCCTTAGCAGCTTCTTGCCTAAATTTAGCACTTAAAAGATCTTCTTTCTTAGCTTTTAGGGTATCACTTTTTTCAACAACTTTTTTCCAAGCATCCAAAAAGCTTACCTCATTGGCTAATACAAAAGAAGAACATACTAATGATAAAAAAATATATTTTAATTTCAAGATAATTCCTTTATAAGACAGTCAATTATATCCAAATACAAATTAATAATAAAGTTATAAAGTATAAGTAAAATGGCTCTAATATTTTAATCTTAGATTATTCTCTTTAATAGCTAATTCTTAACTATTTTTTTATAAATATCTCCTCTACTATTTGCACCTAATACACCAATAAATAAAATCTCATTATTTTTTTCATCAAAAGTATAAATAACACGATATTTTCCTATTCTCATCCTATAAAGTTCCATTTTTGTTTGTAATTTCTTTATATCAATATTCGTTTGTTTTTCTTGATAATATTTTTTTAAATTTACTTTAAATTTTTCTTTTACATCTTCATGTTTTATAAAGAACTTCTTTGCCTCTTTTGTATAGCTTATATTTATAATCATAATTTTAATTCATCATCTTGAATATATTCTAAGTCTTCTTTACTAAGAGTATCTAAATATTCCATTATCTCATCACTTTCTTCTTTAGAAGCCTCGGGAACTTGTTTCAATTTATAAAAAAAACTGTTTTGTTCTTTTTTTATCTCTTTTTCTAAAGTTTTTCTTACAAAATCAGAAAAAGAAATATGATACATATCAGCTATTTTTTGAATTTCAAGGACAAGATTTTTTTCCATTCGTATTGTTTTACTTAGCATATTTTTCCCTTGTAATTTATGTAAGACAAATAATACATAAATTACATAATTTTGTCAATATATATCAACCAAGATTTTCTAACTCTAATAATTCTGTATAAATTCCTCTTAATCAATAAAAAGTAAAAACATTTATTATTCCTAGTTATTGTTTTATTCTTCACTTTCTAAATATCCAAGTTCCAAAGCCTTGACATTTCCTACACTATTTCCTGCAATTCCTTTTATACTTCCATACATACCTATAGTGTTGTCAAGTACTTTTTCTATTTGTTTTTCTCTTTGTTTCCAGATACGATTCATTGAGCGTTTTTCACTATCTAAATCACTTTGCATTTGTGTAAATCCTTCAACTATGGCTTCAACTTGCATGGTAAATTCTGTACTTGTTAGATAGCCATAAAGTAAGCTCATTTTATCTGTTTTATTTTCTTGTGATTTTTTT
>PDWI01010261.1_pt1 | contig 10527 bp, 10 predicted proteins | sample 1430891 | NCBI WGS metagenome assembly PDWI01 (sample SAMN01162508, study PRJNA174530) | Oral metagenome, whole genome shotgun sequencing project. | biome: Marine environment; feature: Marine mammal; material: Swab sample of the gingival sulcus; isolation source: swab sample of gingival sulcus... | reverse complement strand
CAATCAAACAAGACAGAGGCACTGTCTTTGGCCAGCTTTTTAACTTATAAGGCAAACAGCTCTTACCTAAAGGCAAAATCCATCTTTGAACATATGACGACAGATATCAACCTGCAAGATGACACAGCGCAAAAATCAGAAACAGCGCGCAATTCAACCGAAGTCATTACCAGCCGAACTGCCACACCCTTAGAAATGTGTATCGCCATGACGGCATTATTGCGCGCTTCTGACATTTCGGCGCGTATCATCGCCGGCAACAGCGATGGTCAAACGCACTATGCAGTCGAGGCCAAAATCAATGGCCGGTGGGCAATTTACGACCCGGTCAGTTATCTGCAACGACAGCAAAGTGAGGCCAATAATCAATTTAGTGAAACGATTGAAAAATTTAAAATACTGGCACCCTATTACTACATCAAACGCGACATCTACCTGTCATTATTCAATAGTACGCAATTATTAAACTATTAATTGGCAGCCTGCTTATCGCGCAACTTTTTATTTTTGACGCGCTTAAGGCGAAAGAAATCTTCTCGTTCTTTTTCAGCCAACTCGCTGGCAATCTGCTTAACTTGGCTTTGAAACTTGGGTATTTGTATTTTTTCCAGTGAATTAGCTCGTTTTTGCGTTTTATTTATTTCGCTGGCCAATTTAAAGATTGCGTTTTCAATTTCGGCCAATTGATAAACTAAATATTTAATGCGATTAAACGACTTTATCGCCGTATCAAGCGAAGGATTTGACCTAAAAAAACCGTAGCTCGGGCGATAGGCCTCTTCTTGATAGACGACTTCCGGAATCTCAACCCCCATCACGCCACGCATCCGCACATCAAATGATTGCTCGGGCGGAACGGCATAGGCGATGTCGCTGACCGCGGCCGACCCCATCGTAATATTGGCGTATTCAAGCGCGCGATAAGCCTCTTCAAACAAACCGCTAATCTTGGCTTCAACTTCTTTGGCACGATTGATCAATAGCATCATTTCGCGTATTAAGACATTGCGTTTTTTATCAAGCAATTCAAAACCGCGCTCCGAAAAGGCCAACATGCTTTTCGACTTTATTAAATTGGCTTTAGAGGCAACTACTTTACTGGCCATCTTCTACCTGCTCGTGATAAAATTTTTCAATAGTTTCAGCATCAAGGCGCGTTAATTCGGTTTTTGGCAACATCGACATCAACTGCCAAGCAATCGCCAAACTTTCTTCTATCGTTCTATTTTCGTGATAATCTTGAGAGACAAAACGTTCTTCAAATGCCTTGCCAAACGCCAAATACTTCTTATCGGTTTCCGACAGGTCATTTTCACCGATAATCTGTGCTAAGGCGCGAATGGTCGGCACTTTGGAATAAAGCGAAAAAATTTGATTGGCCACATCAGGGTGCTCTTTTGTCGTATAGCCTTCACCGATACCGTCTTTCATTAAGCGCGACAAACTGGGTAAGACATTGACCGGCGGATAAAAGCCGTCGTTTGCCAAATCGCGCGACAACACAATCTGCCCCTCGGTAATATAACCGGTCAAATCGGGAATAGGGTGCGATGTATCGTCATTTGGCATCGTCAAAATCGGCAAAAAGGTAATTGTACCCTTATCGTCACCCATCGTACCGGCGCGTTCATAAAGCGACGCCAAATCGGAATACAAGTAACCGGGGTAACCCTTGCGCGACGGCACCTCTTCACGCGCTGAAGAAATCTCGCGGAGCGCCTCACAATAACTGGTGATGTCGGTCATGACGACCAAGACGTGATAACCGGCCTCAAACGCTAAAAACTCGGCTGCCGTCAGTGCACAGCGCGGTATTGAAATGCGTTCAACTATCGGGTCGTCAGCTAAATTTTGGAACATGACGACCTGTGAAGCAACGCCCGATTCAGCAAATGACTTGCGAAAAAAAGCCGCATCATCGTGTTTGACGCCAATTGCGGCGAACACGACGACAAAAGGACGGTCAACATTGTCAGAAACACGGGCTTGCCGAACAATTTGTGCCGCCAATTCATTATGTGGCAGACCATTGCCGGAAAATATCGGCAATTTTTGACCGCGTATCAAAGTGGTTAAGGTGTCGATCGTCGAAATACCGGTTTGAATAAAATCGCGCGGATAAGTGCGTGCAATCGGGTTAATCGGCCGACCATTGATATTGTATTTTTTATCGGAAAACACCATGCCGCCACCGTCAACCGGTTGACCAATGCCATTAAAAGTACGTCCCAAAATATGCTTTGACAGCTTAATTTCAAACGGCTTACCGGTAAAGCTGACCACGCTGTCGACCGTGCTCAAACCGGCGGTGCCTTCAAATACCTGAGCCACCACCATGTCGCCCTCTAGCTTAATCACCTTGCCGGTGCGCTGCTTGCCGCGGCTGTCGCGAATGTGAACGATTTCGCCATAACCGACGCCGTCGACGCCCGACAGAAAGATCAACGGCCCGTTGACGCCATCTAATCTAAAATATTCTTTATTCATATTATTATCCCAATAGTAACCATTCAGCCGTCATGCCAATCACAATTGAATTGAGCGATTATCAGCGATGCGCCTAAATCGTTACTTCTAATATTTTATGCCAATCGACTTTCGTACATACTGACCGATTTGATCGGATAGTTCACCGCCCACATCGGGTATCGTCAGTATCATCGTTCCACTGACCGATAACTTCAAATCCATAATTTGCTGATTGAGTGGACGCGCCAGTTGATCGGTCAATAAAATTAGACCGATTGTCTGATCGGCAATTGCTTTTTTAATGGCAAGCAGTGCCGCGTTGGCATCGTCAACGACAAGCGCCTCAATGCCGGCCAGTCGCATGCCGACTTTGGCATCATTTGAATTGGTTATCAGTAGCGTTTTCATTTATAACTGACCAAGTATCAAAATTGATATAATCAGCCCGTAAATGGCAATGCCCTCAGCCAAGCCGACAAAAATCAGCGTACGACCCAAAATTTTGGGATCTTCACTAACTGCACCGAGTGCCGAAGAGCCAACCGCACCAACCGCATAGCCGGTACCAATTGTCGCTAAACCGGTCGATAAAGCTGCTGCGATTAAGCCAATGCCCTTATCACCGCCACCGGCAGCCGCCTGTTCAGTTGCCGCGTGCACGATATCGGGCACTAAAATGGCGATTGCCAATAACATCAATGGCAGATAAAGCGCGATGTTAATACGCAAATACTGTTTCAATTTGCCGCTGTCGGTCAGCGCTTGGCGCTTCATCAAATAAACGCCGGCCATTATGGTTAACCCAACGCTAAACATTGCTAAAATCAATATTACCCTCATGTTTGCCTCCACTAATCGTACTTTTTCATCAGTTTATCGTAATATGTATCAATTTCTGTCAACAGTCTGCCGATGCCGCGCAAGTCGTCATTCGGTATGGTATACTTCATCTTAATTACCTTATTATATAGTTCATCGTCTTTTACCAGCGATATTGGTATGCCCTTGGCAACCGCCTGCTTACCCTTATTGTAAAGATATTGCATCAGCTCTAACATCAAAAACTGTTTGGCAATTGGCACAAAGGTGTCTTGTGCATGAAAGGCATTTTGCTGCAAAAATCCCTCTTTTAACACCTTGGCGATTTCTAACACCAGACGCTGATCATCCGGCAAAACATCTTCACCAACCAATTGAACGATGTCCGATAGACGGTTTTCTTCATAGAGCACACCGAGCATTTCATTGCGCAACTTACTGTAGTCATCGCTGACATTATCGCGATACCACTGCGACAGCATCTTCAAATAGCCCGAGTAGCTGTCTAACCAGTTGACCGATGGATAATGGCGGGCATGCGCCAAGTTTTTATCGAGTGCTAAAAAGGCGTTGACAAAGCGCTTGGTGTTTTCGGTTACCGGTTCTGAAAAATCGCCACCGGCCGGTGACACAGCGCCGATTACAGTAACCGACGCCTCGCTGTCGGCCAGTGTTTTAACATAGCCGGCGCGTTCGTAAAACTCGGCCAAACGCGACGGCAAATAGGCCGGATAACCCTCTTCGGCCGGCATCTCTTCCAAGCGTCCCGATATCTCTCTGAGCGCTTCGGCCCAACGCGAAGTCGAATCGGCCATAATGGCCACATGATAGCCCATATCGCGATAGTATTCCGCAATGGTAATACCGGTATAAATACTGGCCTCACGCGCTGCAACCGGCATATTCGAGGTGTTGGCGATTAAGACCGTGCGCGCCATCAGCGGCTTGCCCGATAGCGGATCGATCAGTTTTGGAAAATCTTCCAGCACTTCAGTCATTTCATTGCCGCGCTCGCCACAGCCGATATAGACGATGACATCGGCATCAGACCACTTGGCCAATTGGTGCTGCGTCATGGTCTTACCGGTGCCAAAGCCACCCGGAATTGCGGCCGTGCCGCCCTTGGCGAGCGGAAAAAACATATCGAGCACGCGTTGTCCGGTTACCAAAGGCCGATTTAAGGTCAAGCGCTCGCCGACCGGACGCGGTTCACGTACCGGCCATTCTTGATAAAATGGTAAAGTAATTTCGTGGTCATAATCGTCAACAATTACTAAGGCCGTGTCTTCTAGCGTGTATTCGCCATCTTGACAGGCCGACTTAACCGTACCGCTGACGCCACTTGGTATCAACAAGCGGTGTTCGATCAAATCGGTTTCTTGCGTCGTGGCAAAAATCTGACCGGCCGATACGCGATCACCCGTGGTTACGCGATACTTAAACTGCCATTTTTTGGCTAGGTCAATGCTGATTAGGCCAATGCCCTCACCGATAAAACCGTCATCGGCTAGCATGGCGTCAAGTGGCCGTTCGATGCCGTCAAACATTTCACTCATAATACCCGGCCCCAACTTGACCGATAGCGGTTTGCCGGTTCCGACGACGTCATCGCCCACTTTTAGACCCTCTGTTTCTTCATATACTTGTATGGTCCCTTGATCGCCGTTAAGTTTGACAACCTCGCCAATTAACTGTTGCGGACCAACCATTACCATTTCGCGCATATTAAAACTGCGCATCGGTTGTGCCATAACGACCGGACCATTGACCATGATGACGCGACACTGTTCTGCCATATCAGTTCTCCATTTCTTCAAACAGCATATACAATTTGGCGCCGATGTGATCAATATTGGCTTCAATCATCGACTTCAACGTTATATTATAGCGCACATGTGCCGTTGGTAATTCGACGATAACACCGCCGATTTCGGCCGGGTGCAGCTCTTTGAAATCGAGTTTGGCACAGCTCGGTTGAGCCGCCAAATCTTGCCGCAACCAGTCCCAATCAGCCCGATTGGCAGCAATTATCAAATGGTCACTAGCCGCTAATTGCTCTGTTAGCGCGGCCAGTTTAGCCTTGATAAATGATTGATACGACGCTTGTTCGACAAATTGAGTGGCACGTTCGCGAATCGCCAAAACCGTCTCGTTCAAAATAGCCTTGCGCATTTCTAGTGTATCGCGTCTGGTTTCACCCTGTGCCCCGGATAACGCCTCTTGCATGGCAGCTTTAGTCTGTGCGATACGCTGCTCATAAAAGGCCTCTGCCTCATCGTTAAGCGCCTGCCCTTTGCTTTCAATCTCAGCGGCCGCCGCGGCATCACAGGCCGCTTTTGCAGTGGCATTTTGTTGCCGTATTTCACCGTGCACCAGCTCGCTAAATTTATCTAATTTCTTTTTAATAATCGGATCCATCACTATACCTCAGACTCTTTATCGTAGTGCATATCGACCGCCATACCGACAAAGGGCTGACCGTCGCCACTGTAAAACTTGCTGAACATTTCATAATAGACCAAGCGCAGGCCTTGAATAAAGACGATTAAACCCTCTAGACCAATTACCAAGGCATTGCCCAAAATAAACATCGCAACATTGCCCACATCATTGCCAATCATGCGTGCAATCGTCTGAAAGGCGATAAACAAACCGACGTGATTGAGTGCAAAGGCACCCACTCTGATAAACGAAATACCGTTCGACAACATGCCTAAAAAAGTCTCCAACAGCTCAAAGCCGGCCTCAGTATAATAGGCTGCCGCACCTTCGTGATAAAGCGGCAACTTCTTAGCCATATAATTGCTGAGCGGTTCGCGAACAATCAAAAGCAACACCGAAATGCCGACGACGACAACGCCGAGTCGAATGCCCCAGCTAGGCCAGTTTAAGTAGACCATGGCAGCAATTGCCAACAGTGCAACAAACAATACCAAACCATTGATGCCGTTTCTGCCAAAGACGCCCTCTTTGACATCGCCATTTTTAAGTTTATTGTAAATGCTATAGCCAAAGCTGATTAGCAAAAAGACGATACCGACGGCAATTGCCATCATCAACATCAAATTGGTATTTTCAATCGGCCGCAAAAAGATGTTGGCCAAAAAATGTAATCCCAATGTCTCGGTTAAAAAATGTGAAATAGCATGCTCGATACCGAAAATAGAATCGTAAATAACACCAAAAATCATCGAGGCAAAGCCGATACGCTTTAACACACCGGCAATTGACGCCATTTTCGGTCGGCGCTTGATAAAACTGCCGGCCAGCCAAAAGATAAAGCCCTGTCCCAGGTCGCCAAACATCGCGCCGAATAAAAACATATAAGACAATGCCATAAATCCGGTTGGATCAACTTCGCGATAATTGGGCGTACCGTAGAGGCTAACCAACATTTCAAAGGGGCGAAACAGCCACTTATTCTTTAGTTTAGTCGGCACGACGACTCCACTGACGGCATCGTCGTCATGCACTGCACAAATCAAGTCGGCATCTGCTTTGCAAAGCGACTGTTCAATTGTCAGCGCGGCATCAGCAGTCAACCAAAAGGCACAGACAAAATGGGTCTGATTATATAATAAATTAACCACGACATCATCGTAGGTCGCCTCTAAGTTGAGGTGACTATAAGCCTTGATAAGCATCGCTTGGTGCTTGGCCAAATACTGTTCGATATCGGCGCGTAAATCGGCAATTTGCTGCTCGATAGCGGCCATATCGGCGCGCAAGCGCTCTGCCATCTTGGCCGGATAATCCATATAATCCCACAATATCTCAATCGGTCTAAAGTGCATTGAGCGCAATAAATTGTCGGTTTGCTGGCGTACGATTTTGGGCGTTATAAAAAAGTATAGCGCATCGCCCGCCAAACTGCCGGCGCGCAAGACCAATGCATTGATATTATCGTAGTTTAATTCCAAACGGCGCTCATACTGATAATTCATATGACCGAGCTGTACATCAAAATGCTGTAAATCCTGTAACTTTGCCAAATCAAAGTCGACCTTGTCGAGCTGATCGACATGGCGAAATTGATCGAGCTGTTGATATTTTTCATTCAGTTCATTAATCTTAGCGTTCAGCGCTGAAAAGTCGTCATCCATATGATTGACATCATCAATTAAAGCCTGTCTGGAATAGTTGAGATCAATCACCGAATTGTCGACCGATAACGGCAGTTCGGTTTGTTTAAATAGGCGCAACAGTTTTTCTTCGCAATCAGACAGATCCTGCTTGGCGATAAATTTTTCAGTGTCACCGGCCAAAATATCAGCCGGCACCTGCCAGGTTTCATTGTAATTTTCACGAATCACTTCGAGCCCAACCGCCGCGTCGGCAACGTTGACCTCACCCATTGTAATTAATGATTTTAATGTCTTTTCGGCAGCTGCTAACTCGCCTACGACAGTAACCAGTTTCATTTTTTCAACCATTTAAGCTCCCTGTGTTGGCATACACTTTATCAAATGACAAAACCAATGCCCTTAGCCGATTGTTGATCGCCCATCTTATTCAAAATTTCTAACCAAAAAACTGCGCGTTTGTACTTCGTCCATCTGATAGCGTTTGGCCTCGATAATGGCAAATAAATCTCTCACTTCAAATTCTAAAGCGTGCAAATAGGCAACCGGTGTAATCAAGTTGAGATGTGCCTCTTTGACCTGATGCTGAAAAATTTGGTAAAGTGCGCGCTCCATATCGCGCTCAATTACCAAATCGACCCGTTCGTCATCGCCAAACACATCACGATAGCGCGTTGCTAACAGCAATTTGTTAAAAGCCTTATCATCAGCAGCATAGCAAAGTGCCTTTAACTGCTTGAGGTTTAAGTATCTACCGCCGCGCAGGCAATAGTTAAACAATTCTTCAGCCGTTAAATCATAGTGTTTTATACCGCGATAGATCCATTGAATATTTAAAAAATCGACATTGCTGCCAAATGAAATCTCCATAAATTCGCGCCCGGCACCCTTTAACTTTAGTATGCGCTCGTAAAGCTGCTTAAAGTAATAGCGATCGAGGTTCATCTCCATATAAAACAGAATACGATCTTTGGCCTCGCCCAAATAGGGTTTAAGAATGGCGCCGTAAGGTGTTTCCATTAAATTGTCGACCAGCTTTTCAAGTGAAGTCACCTGTAGCAATTGTTCAAAATTTTGTATTTGAAAATAGCGCGAGGTCGTAATGGTCAAATCGATATTGGCATCGTGCAACTGACTATAGACGGTACGAATGACCATTTTTAAGCTTTCTATTTCATAACGCATTAACAGCGCCTTAAAGAGACGGCGTTCGGCATCGATGACGTAATACATCATCTGTTCATAACGATCAAATAGATATTGACGCAGCGCCCTTTCCAGGGCAATCATACGAAAATCGGCCTGACTGTCAATCTTGACCGACTTGCCATAATCGGTTTTTTGCAAAATATAACTGATGACCTGATCTTCGGACTGCGCACGTAGCAGGTTTTGATAGTCGGCATCGGACAACATGCGACTTTGCAACGCCTGAACTTTGGTATAAAGGGCGGCAAAACGCGTGACATTATCCATTATTGCCCTCGCCAAAGATATCGTCAAACAATTGGTCGACCAGTGCCGTTTTATGCTCTTTATAATAGTTGTTGACCGCCGCAATGTGCTGCGCCGTCTGTTCGGTTAAGTTTTTTGTCTCGCTATCGCTCTTGGCATTGGCCTCGCTAAATTCACTTTTAACACGGGCGCGCGCCGCTTTCATAACATCGAGTTCCATGCTATGCATTTTTTGCTTAACCTCAGCATCTACCTCGGCTTGATAGGCTTGACGCTCGGCCAATAGTTGATCGGCCGTCTGATCGATTTCGACCAATTTTTCTAAAACTTCTTTTACCAGTTGTTTATCCATTATGCGCTCCCCTGCAATACTCGCGATTATTTTAATTTAATCATCTTGACGACATCGCCATCGACGGTCAATTGTAAGGTTGCATCAATTGGTAAATCGCTAAAGGCGACATCTTGAGCGCCGTTAACGATGATTGCATCATCGGCTAAGCGGTAGGATACCACCGTTTCATCAGCCGGCAAAGCAATGTAAACATAACGCATGCCATTATGCTCTAAGCGTTCGGTTAAGCGGCCGCTGACCAGGCTGCCATCGACGTCTTGATAAAGCGCACCAACCCGAACGCCAATCAGCTTGTCATTGGCATAGGACAACACCACCTGTTGCTCGGGCAACAAATCTTGATAGCCGGCGCGTACGCCGTCGATAATGACGGCGACACTTTCGTCGATTTTTTCAATATAAGACTTTGTCTTAGAATCGCTTTGATAAAAGATAATCTTTTGTGTGGGGTCCAATTTAACATAGACATAGGCATCAATCTGCTGACTGGCGACCTGATCGGTTGCCTTAAAAGCATCGATGCCGGTGACGATTAGCTTGGCCAATTCGGCGCGGTTTAAGGCTGCCGTCGGATTAAAGTTGCCCTCGGCATCGCCGCTAATAATCTGATGGCGATAGAGTAAGTCAATGTCGTTTAACACGGCGGGGTCAATTTGCTTGACATCTTTAAAAGCGCTGGTAAGCGGCTGGTCGAGCGATTCGCCCCAGAACAAATTCCAAGCACGCGCCATATAAAGCGCCATCTTTTGACGCGGTATCGGATTGTCGATTTCCTCAGTTCTAAAGGTTTTTAATTCAGCCGGACTAACAATTGCCTTTTCGATCGCATAGGCAACCGCCCGATCTAAATCCGGCCAGTCGGGCACGGCGGCCTCGCGCAAGGCGGTACGATAACGATTGGTATAGATGTCGACCGCCGCGTCATCAATTAAGCCCTGTGCATCAAGCGTGCGATAAAGCACTAAAATGGCAGCGTAATACGATACGCTATCAAGCGGCTTGTAACTGCCATCGGCATAACCGTTGACAATGTCCTCTTTGGCTAACTTTAGTATGTAATCTTTTGCCCAAGACGCCTCATCTAAATCGTTAAACGTCAATGCAAAAGTCGGTTGTAGTAGACAGCTAATAATCAGTAAAATAGCAAAATATTTTTTCATGGCGGTTAGCTCCTGAGCAAAGTTGTTGTTTTTTGAAATCGTCATCATTATAACATATTTACGGGGACGACGCCAGTTTTCAAACGGCTTTGATAGCGTCAAGTTTTTGTAGGAAAATAAAAATTGATATTGCAAACTATGTTACGATGTATCATACTATGCACCAGATAGTGCCCTAAGCTGCGTA
>PDWI01010259.1_pt1 | contig 10527 bp, 9 predicted proteins | sample 1430891 | NCBI WGS metagenome assembly PDWI01 (sample SAMN01162508, study PRJNA174530) | Oral metagenome, whole genome shotgun sequencing project. | biome: Marine environment; feature: Marine mammal; material: Swab sample of the gingival sulcus; isolation source: swab sample of gingival sulcus... | reverse complement strand
AAGGTGGGGCGAATTGTCAGTGGAGCAGATCTTGTTGAGCGATATATAGAAATTGTAAAAGATGTGGCATTCCAAGAACGCATCGGCTTAGAAGGCATGAAAGTGGCGCTCGATACGGCGAACGGTTCGCTTTATGAAATAGCGCCTCGTGTAATGCAGGAACTCGGTGCTGAGGTTTCGGTCATCGGTAATTCGCCGGATGGATTGAATATTAATCGCAAGGTGGGATCGACGCATATGGATTCTTGTCGAAATTTCACTCTTCACAACGGAGCGGATATTGGGATTGCTTTTGACGGCGATGCGGATAGACTTTTGGTTTGTGATGAGAAGGGCGAGTTTTATGACGGCGACGCGATTATGTTGGCGCTTGCGCTTGACTTAATGGAAAAAGGGCATTTAAAAGACAAGACGATTGTGGCGACAGTGATGAGCAATCTCGGGATGGACGTTGCTTGTGAAAAATACGGAATAAATCTCGTTCGAACAAAAGTCGGTGATCGCTATATTTCGGAAGAAATGGTGAAACATGACTACAGCATCGGCGGGGAGCAGAGCGGACATATTATTATGAGAAAGTTTGGAACGACGGGCGATGGGCTTCTTTCCGCTGTCTACCTACTAACGCTTCTCAAAAAGAGTGGAAAAACAGCGTCGGATTTCTTTAAGTTGTATCATAAACTACCTCAGACATTGGTTAATGTCGATGTGCCAAATGATATGAAACAGATTATGCTGGCAGACGAAATTATTTCCTCGCATATCGCAACGGTGGAAAAAAAGTATGAGGGAACCGGACGAGTGCTGATTCGTCCTTCGGGAACGGAGCCGATTATCCGCATTATGATTGAAGGCGAGGATCAAACAGAGATTGAAAAAGATGCTCTCTTACTTGCCGGTTTTATTGAGGGAAGATTGTCGTCTTTGTAGGTATCGTTTGATAAAGCGAATGCTATGTCGTTTGAAACCGGAGACCAGGCAATCGAAATGTTAAAAGGAAATCAGTATTAGTGTATTTTGTCGAGGTGGATGATGTCGATTTTTTATTTCTAAAACCTTGAAACGAATGAGCGTAGAAACCTTGAAAACCAAGGAGCACAGGCTTTCTGACAGTTTTTTGATTTGACATTTTACTCTGATTTATATAAAATTGACTGGGTGGCGTGAAGCCACAAATTAAGGAGGACTTGTTATGAACAAGAAATTATTGGCAGTACTACTTGCCGTAGCAATGGTGTTTACATTGGCATCTTGTGGACCAAAAGAAGAGCCAACTACTGCTGCTGCCGGTGAAAGCACTACTGCTGGGGAGCAAGGAACAGATGGTCAAGCATCATCAGAAGGAAATGAACCTGTGGTCGATTCTGACAGTGCGCTAGTTATTGCAAAATCGGCGTTCTCAGGGAAGTTCAACCCGTACTTTTATGCAACACAGTATGACAAAAATGTATGTGATATGGTATTCAGTTCGCTTACACTTTTTGATGAAAAGAACAATCCGAACAACGAGGGATTGTCGGAGTACTATGAGCCGGAAGTAGTGAGGGATGCTGATGGAAACGTCGAGAAAGTTATCTATAAATTTGTCTTAAAAGATGGACTGACTTTCTCCGATGGCACACCGATTACAACAGAAGACGTCGAGTTCTCGGCACTTCTTCAGTTAGACCCTAAGTTTACATCACCGCTTGTTACCTTTGACCGAACTCCTATTATTGGAGCGCTTGAGTACAAGTACGATGATCCGAATTATGCGGAGAAACTTGACGCAATCGCTGCAGAAGTAGAAGCGTATGCTCCTACTGCCGAAGAAATCCAAGCATTTGCAGATGAATATTCAGAGAAGTGGGGCGTAGAGCCGGAGACACTGATGGAAGGTGGATTGTACTTTGAGTCGGATACGATTCCTACGCTAAAAGAAAACAAACAAAAAGATTTAGAATATGCCTATATTGAAGAAAATCTCTCCGATGGAACCGTTGATGTTCCTAGTGTTGAGGGGATTGAAGTCATCGATGAGAAGGAAATTCACTTTGTTCTTTCAAAGTTATATCCTACCGGAGACTATCAACTTGCTCTATCGGTTCTTCCAAAGCACTACTATGCACCGGATTTCCAAAAGGGTGATGCACCGGAAGTTGAGAAATTAAATGGTGCACCGATGGGAAGCGGACCGTATAAGTTTGTATCCTATGAAGACGGTATTGTAAGTTTTGTAGCGAATGAAAATTACTACAATGGCGCACCAAAAATTCAAAATATTAAATTCCAAGAAGTGGAAACTGCGAATATGCTACAAGTGCTGGCAAATGGTGATGTGGATATTTCAGAGCCTACGGCGAGTCCAACTTCTTACCAAGAGGCGAAGGATTACGAAAATGTAACACCGGAGCTTATTGATAACAACGGATATGGATATATTGCGATCAATTCAAACAATGTTCCTGACAAAAATATCAGAAAAGGGTTATTCCACCTTCTTGACAGAAGACCGGCAATTTCTTCATACTATGGAGACCTTGCCAGTGTTATCGAGCGTCCGATGTCAAAAGTTTCTTGGGCATATCCTGAAGAAGCGACAGAGTACTATGGATTCGATCCGGCGAAAGCATTGGAGTACTTTCAAGCGGCTGGCTATGAGCAAGTAGACGGAAAACTCATGAAAGACGGCGAACAACTTACGATTAATGTCGGTATCCCTGGAGACGGCGTTGGTGATCACCCGTCATACCCTATCGTCAATACTTTAAAAGTAGAAGGAGAAGCGCTTGGACTAGTGGTAGAAGTTCGTGACCTCAAAGGGGGAGCGTTCTGGACGGCACTTGACGGCGAAGAGTTCGATATGTGGTGTGCTGCTTGGGGTGGCGCTGCTGACCCTGACATGTACCAGGTGTACCATTCAGAGGGTGCTTCGAATAAGCAAAAGTACCACCTCAATAATCCAGAGCTTGACCAATTAATCATGGATGCGCTTGATACGCTTGACAGAGCGGAGAGAAAAGCAATTTATGCGAAAGCTCTTGACATCGTTATGGACGAAGCGGTTGAAATGCCAATCTATCAACGTAAGAACATGAATGCGTTCAACCATGAAACACTTGATATGGACTCTCTTCCAGAGGAGCTAACACCATTTATGGGTTACCTAGCATATCCTGAGCGATTGGAGTTACTAGCTGAGTAGTAGTTACTTTTTACTGTACTACGAAGCATAAAAAAGAACAATGATGCCCTGTGCATTTATGCACAGGGCGTTTTAAAAGACAAGGACTAATAAATGAGACAATATATTATACGTAGGTTATTTATATCAGTTATAGTTCTTCTTGGGGTATCGATTATTATTTATACCGTGCTTCGATCGATGCCGGCGGATTTTGTCGACATTATGACTGCCGGTCAGCAACACGTTACCGAGGCAACGAAACATAGACTAAAAGTGCTCTATGGATTGGATAAGTCGATATTGGAAGGCTATGTTGATTGGATTAGTAAATTTATAAAGGGAGACTTTGGGGAGTCATTCTATTTTAAGACGTCGGTATGGGATGTGTTTGTGTCGAAACTCGGGATTTCATTTTCGCTCAATATTATTTCGTTTATACTGCAGCTTATTATAGCGATACCTCTCGGAATTATATCAGCTACTAAACAATATACCAGAACTGATAATATCCTTACTTCATTCGCGATGCTCTGTATTTCGCTACCGAGTTTCTTTTTTGCTGCGGTACTGCAGAAGTTTTTTGCGATACAACTTGGACTCGTTCCAATACAAGGACTTGTCAGTGCAAAGTACGTCGATACCTTTACACCATTTCAAGCCTTTGCTGATAAAGCATGGCATTTGATTCTTCCGCTTATCGTCTTGACCATACTCAGTATCGGGGGGTGGATGCGTTATGTTCGAACGAATATGTTGGAAGTCTTAAATATGGAGTATGTAAAGACAGCGAGAGCAAAAGGACTGTCAGAGCATACCGTTATATACAAACATGCATTTGACAATACGAAAATACCGCTCGTTACGATGATCGGTGGCAGTTTGCCGGCGATGTTTTCGGGCGCGATGATAACGGAATCCGTATTTAAAATACCGGGGGTAGGATATGCCGTCTTGCTTGCAATACAGCAAAGTGACCTTCCATACATGATGTTTTACTTTATGTTTATGGCACTTATGACACTAATCGGTGTGCTGATATCGGATATTCTGTACGCTGTGGTAGATCCTAGAGTCAGGTTGTCGTAGGGGGATGTTGTGAGCGAAGATAAAAGTATTGTAAAATCAAATGAAGTAAAAGAGGAACAGGAAGAAGAACGACAACTCGATACGATCGTTACGCCGGGGCAGCTTGTCCTCAAGCGTTTTTTAAGAAATAAACTGTCGGTATTCGGTATGTTTGTTCTATTGTTTATGTTTTTGTTGTCCTATGCTGGACCGTTTTTGTCAAACTACGGACAGTATGAGCAGTTTTTTAAAGTTGACCTCGATCCGGCGGCCTATGTGACCTCGTCCGACGGACTCGTTTCGCAAATACAAATTGGAGACGGACATGTCAACTGGATCTATGATCTAGAAGCGACGATTGCCGGTGAGCTGGTGGTTGATAAATTTACCGGTCATATTTTTATTCCACTTGCGGATGGGAGTATTTCAGAACTCAATCCCGTTTCCGGCGGCAATGAGGGTGAAGGCGGTCAAGAAGCCGGTGGCGACAGTGTTTCCGGTTCGCGAAAAGTCGAGGTTGCCGAGGTGGCGAGACATACCGGAAAGACCATGGATGAACTCGTAAAAGAACCGTATACTTATGAGCCGGAAAAAAGCGAAAAGTACGAATTGAAATTTACCGACGACGAAGTCATTCGAATTAGCAATAAAAGCGGAAAGGAAAAGTCGCTCTTTGACGACTATGTGGTAGATCCGTCAAAGACACATATTACTCAGCTTGGGGATGTTCTAACACTCGGGAAGAATAAAGAAAGTGGTGAGGACTACTTCCTCTACTATCAGACCGAGTCCAGAGGGTATCGTTGGGAGAGAAAGGCGAATATGGGCGAAGCTCCATATGAGCTCTATGTTTTGACAACACCTCGATTTAAACTAAATTCGAATTCCGAGCCGTCGACTCAGTTTATTCTCGGCACGACAAACCTTGGACACGATGTCTTTACCAGGCTGATGTATGGAGGACGAATTTCCCTTATGGTAGGATTCTGTGTTGTCCTCTTCGAGCTGATTATCGGAACACTTCTCGGAGGAATTGCCGGCTACTACGGTAAAGCGGTTGATATGGTGATTATGAGAATTGTGGATATTTTCTTCTGTATTCCAACGATGCCACTGATTATGTCACTGACGTTTACCTTATCGAAGTTAAAAGTAATACCGATTAAGTACAATATTTATGTACTAATGGTTATTATCGGAATATTTGGCTGGGCAGGAATTGCTCGATTCGTTCGTGGTCAGATTCTCTCACTGCGAGAACAAGAGTACATGCTCGCTGCGGAAGCTACCGGAATCAAGCCGTTTAATCGAATTCGAAAACATCTGATTCCGAATGTTATGCCCTTCCTTATTGTTATCGCGACCATGGGTATCGGGGGAACCATTCTTTATGAGTCCGCCCTGTCATTTCTAGGGTTTGGTGTTAGTTTCCCTTATGCATCATGGGGGAATATGGTCAATGTTATCAATGACCCTGTCGTGCTACGGTACTATTGGTGGCAATGGGTTCCACCTGGATTCTGCATATTGATGACGGTTGTCGCCTTTAACTTTGTCGGCGACGGACTGCGTGATGCGTATGACCCAAGGATGAAGAGGTAACTATGGCTAAGAAGAAAAAACAATCAGTAATTATGGAGACGCTGTTCCCGCGGAAGGGAACAGATGCATATGAAGCAAAAATACGACTGCGAGCAATAGCGAAAGAAAATAAAAAAATCATGCGTGAGTATGAGAAGAAGAAAAAAGCGCGTGAGAAAGTCGATCGCTCGGAGTACCTAACGGAAATGAAAGACCCGAACAATCTTGTGGAATTTGAAGGTCTTAAGACTTATTTTTATACCGATGTCGGGACGGTAAAGGCAGTTGATGGTGTTGATTTTGTCGTGCCGAAGGGAAAGACGGTCGGTATTGTCGGAGAGTCGGGCTGCGGGAAATCCGTTACGTCGATGTCCTTGATGCGGCTGATTTCGGGTCCGTCCGGTCAAATCGTCGAGGGTTCCATTCGTTTTCAAAATGGCGACGAGGTGGTTGATGTGGTAAAAATGCCACTTGAGGACATGCAGGGACTTCGAGGAAATGAAATTTCGATGATTTTCCAAGAGCCGATGACCTCGCTGAACCCTGTGTACACCATTGGCGATCAGGTCGATGAGGTTATTATTCGTCATAATCCGAATTGGGATAAGGCGAAGGTAAAAGCGCGAACCATTGAGATGCTGGAACTCGTCGGGATGTCGAGAACGGAAGAACTGTACAAGGCGTACCCTCACGAGTTATCCGGAGGTATGAGACAGCGTGTCATGATTGCGATGGCGCTCGCATGTACGCCGAAGCTGATTATTGCTGATGAGCCGACCACGGCGCTGGATGTGACCATTCAGGCGCAGATTCTCGATTTGATGCGCTCTGTTAAGAAGCAGGTAAGTGCATCCATTATGCTTATTACGCATGATCTTGGGGTTATTGCGGAGATGGCGGACTATGTTATTGTCATGTATGCAGGACGAGTGATTGAAAAGGGAACCGTGGAAGATATTTTCCATCGACCGCTTCATCCGTACACTGTCGGACTTCAAAAGAGTAAGCCGTCAATTAATACCAAGACAGATCGTTTGTATTCAATACCGGGCAGTGTGCCAAATCCCATCAGCCTTCCCAATCACTGTTATTTTAAAGGACGATGTGAAAAATGTATTGATAAATGTAGTGGAGAGTATCCTCAAATGGTAGAGGTTGCTAAGGGGCATTTTGTCAGCTGTCATCTCTATGGGGAGGGAAACAATGAGTGAAGATAGAAAATTGACACTGGAGGATTTTCACGGAGAGACCGCGAATCTTATCGAAGTGCGAAATTTATATAAGTGGTTTGGTATCAAATCCGGCGTGTTTCAACGAGTTACCGGGCATGTCAAAGCGGTTGATGGTGTCAGCTTTAAGATTAAAGCGGGTTCGACCATGGGCTTGGTTGGAGAGTCGGGTTGTGGTAAGACGACGGTCGGACGAACCATGCTTCGGCTCTACCCTCCGACAAAGGGAGAAATGCTCTATCGTGGGCAGAATATTTACAATGCGGATGCTCGTACCATGAGGACACTGCGGGCCAAACTCCAGATGATTTTTCAGGACCCGTATAGTTCGCTTCAGCCGAGAATGCCGGTTGGCGAGATTATCGGGGAGGCGGTTCGAGAGCATGGACTGGTGCCTGAAAATCAGCTTAGAGAGTATGTCTTGGAGATTATGAACGAGTCGGGACTACAACCGCATCATATTGATCGCTACCCACATGAGTTTTCGGGGGGGCAGCGTCAGCGGATTTGTATTGCGCGTTCGCTTGCCCTTGGACCGGAATTTATCATCTGTGATGAGCCGGTGTCTGCACTCGACGTGTCGATACAGGCGCAGATTATTAACTTGCTAATGGATATGCAGGAGAAGAAGAAACTGACATATCTCTTTATTTCTCACGACCTGTCGGTTGTCGAGCATATTTCCTCCCATGTGGGGGTTATGTACCTCGGGAGCATTGTGGAAGCGGGACCGAAGGAGAAAATTTTTACTGAAACCCTTCATCCGTACACGAAGGCGCTCTTTTCTGCGATTCCCATTCCGGATCCGAGTTTTGAGATGCATCGCCAGATTCTTCAGGGAGATATTCCGTCGCCGTCGAATCCGCCTGCGGGTTGTAAATTCCACACCCGTTGTCCGGAGTGCATGGAAATCTGTAAGACGGAGGTTCCTGAGTGGAAGGAGTATACAGAGGATCATTTTGTCGCATGTCACTTGTATGACGGCGTAGGAAACGATGCGAAGCCGCTTGTCAAAAAGGATGCATCGCCAGAGAAAGCGACGAAAAAAACAGCGAAGAAAAAGACGGAAAAAAAAGAAGAAAACAAGGAAGCGTAGTTCACCATAAAGAGTAAGTAGAAAAGATAGAGGAACCATCAGGTGGGTGGCTCATCTGGTGGAGTTCCTTATGTTTGAGGTACTTGCTGAGAACATGTTCGTCTCATCGATGAATGGAATTGGTCGATGAAATGATAGTATGAAAAATGAGAATAATATGATTGATAAAAAGTTTAAAGATGACGGAAGGACAGTAGTGGATATGAGTTCTTTGGAGACCGTGTTTCCAGATCGTACGAGAATGTCTACTCGGACGAACAGTCTCAGTGCCGGCACGAGTGCTGTAAAGCAGTCTTTGGCACAAGAATCGTATTCTGCCAAGGAAGTGTTTCGCATGACGTTGGCGGTGTACAAATCAATCTTGCCGATTGCGTTGGCGTATATCGGCGGCTTTACCTTTGTGCTGGCGATGATGTTGTTGTTCTACGGGTTCTAGCGACTGTCGGAGTGTATAAATTTTAAACATAGTTCAAAGTCCTGCCTATTTTTTTAAACCTGAGGCTTCCCTACGGTGCAGATTCGGTTTAAAAAATAGCAGGACTTTTCTTATTTTATTTTAAAATTTAGTCCGACAGTCGGCGAGGGTGTATTCGTTTAGTGCACTCCTGATTCCTTTTTTATTTTTGGCATATATTTCAATAAGTGACGTAATTGCGCTATAATTTTGTTGCAAATCATTGCGGATTGAGAAAAGGAGGAGATATGCCTAAAATTGTTCCGATAAAGGATTTAAGAAAAACAACAGAAATTTCAGAATTATGTCATGCTAAAAGAGAGCCGATATTTGTTACAAAAAACGGATATGGTGATTTAGTGATAATGAGTGTTGAGACGTATGATGGCATCGTGGGAGCGAAAGATATTGATGAAGCGATTAGAAAATCTGAGATTGAAATTAGTGAAGGGGGAGAGTTGTTGGATGCCAAAACTGCATTTCTTGAGCTAAGGGAGAAGCATTTTGGATAATATAAAAAGTGGTACAGTACTTTACTTTGTGCCAATATAGTGGTACACTTTGGTTGTGGATAGAGAGTATATTGTTTATGAAGGGGATTTTTTTACCATAGAGTGGTATTTTTCGAAGAATGGAAAAAGTCAAGCTTTTGAGTACTTTCAAAAATTAGATAAAGGGCGAAAGAAGAAAATATTATATCTTATAAAACGAATTGGTGATTTTGGTAAAATAAGTGATAAAACAAAGTTTATAAATGAAGATGATGGAATTTATGCATTTAAACCACAGCCTGATAGATTTTTGTCTTTTTTTACTTCGGGAAAGAAAATAGTTATTACTAATGCTTTTGCAAAGAAAACGTCTAAATTACCAAAAAACGAAAAAGAATTAGCACTTAAAAATAGGGCTGATTATATATTTAGAGTACAGAAAGGAGAATATTATGAATAAATCAATATCAACATTTGATAGATTAATGCAAGATACTGAATTTAAAGAAGAATTTGAAAAGGGATATGAAGATTTTTTAATTTCAGAACAAATATGTGAAGCTATGAATGAAATGCAAATTTCGGTTAGACAACTTGCGGAAAAAGCTCATGTTTCAAAAACTACCATTATGAATATTAGAACCGGAGATGCAGAAAGGATTTCAGTTAGAAAATTAAATAGTATTTTAAATGCACTAAATTATAAACTTTCTATTGAAAAAATTAATAGAGTAAGATAGCTATTGTTTTAAGTTTTTTCGAAAGAACAGTCTATAATATGGTGTAAAAGGTGGCGTGGGCTTTATTTTTTCTTGCGTTTTTTTAGTATCGGGGTAAAGTATTCAATAAGGCGGTGAGAATAGAGGATGATAATGTACTTTTCTTCTGTATTTTCGCCGATGACTTTAATAAATTTGGGATTGGTTTCGACTTCTTTTATCTCGGAAAAGCGGAATAGTTTGGTGCCGAGGATAATGCCTTCTTTAGCGCGACCGAAGCGGGAGAAAAAGGCGTCGTTTCTGGAAAAGGGGCTTGATTTTAGGGCATCTTGGTAGGAGGTGAACTCTTTCTTTTTAATTTTTATCGGTTCGTTTCCACCGAGATAAAATACAATCGACAGACCGGCATAGGTCAGCAGGACGTAACTCGAAGTAAAGATGGTATGGATTAGTCCGCTGCCGATAATAACGGCGAGAAACATCAGGTCGACAAGAATCCATTTCACGTAGAATAGCACTTGGCGAAAGGAATGACCGTAGTATTCTAAATTGTTCAGTTCTAGCAAACAGGAAAATCGTTTTTTTTGGACGAGGTGGAGGTAGGTGAAAACACCATTGTATATTCCGAAGAACGCTGCAATATAAATATGTTTTGTCAGTGTGAGTGTTTTTGCTGTAGGGTGAAATAAACCTACAATATACGATACGAAAAGTAAGAATCCCAGT
>PDWI01010257.1_pt1 | contig 10529 bp, 8 predicted proteins | sample 1430891 | NCBI WGS metagenome assembly PDWI01 (sample SAMN01162508, study PRJNA174530) | Oral metagenome, whole genome shotgun sequencing project. | biome: Marine environment; feature: Marine mammal; material: Swab sample of the gingival sulcus; isolation source: swab sample of gingival sulcus... | reverse complement strand
TTGAGAATCCCAATGAGTGACTACAAATCGACCTTAAATCTTCCGCATACGGATTTCCCTATGCGTGGCAACTTGGCAAAACGTGAGCCTGCGATGTTAACGGCATGGCAAGAAAAACAAATTTATGAAAAGCAACGTGAAATAAGTCAAGGTCGTGAAAAGTTTATTCTTCATGATGGTCCTCCATATGCTAACGGGAAACTCCATATGGGGCATGCACTGAACAAAGTGCTAAAAGATATTATCATTAAATCTCAGCAAATGATGGGCAAAGACGCGCCGTATATCCCAGGTTGGGACTGTCACGGGTTGCCGATTGAGCTAAAAGTTGAAGAAAAAATTGGCAAAGCAGGACAAAAAGTCAGCCCCGCTGAATTTCGCAAAGCCTGTCGTGAATATGCTGATAGTCAAGTGGATTTACAGCGACAGGACTTTATTCGTTTAGGCGTTTTTGGGCGTTGGGAACAACCTTATAAAACCATGAATTTCCAGACAGAGGCGAATATTATTCGCACTTTGGCAAAAATTGTCGATAAAGGACACGTAACACGCGGTTCTAAACCGGTGAACTGGTGTACGGATTGTGGTTCGGCATTGGCTGAGGCGGAAGTTGAATACAAGGATAAAACTTCTTTTTCTATTTATGTTGCGTATGCGGTAAAAAATCCTGCCGAATTTGCCAAATTATTTGAAGTAGAAATGACCGATGATATTGATGTGGTGATGTGGACAACAACACCGTGGACACTACCGTCATCCTACGCCATGACTTTGCATCCTGAATTAGTTTATGGCTTATACCAAGCAGAAAATGGCCGCAAAATTGTCGTTGCTAAAGAGCTTGCTCATACCGTTGCAGAGGCGTGTCAGTTGGGTGAATTAACACTATTGGGCGAAGCTATTGGGCAAACACTTGACCGCCAAGTGATTCGTCATCCTTACCTAGACCGCGATGTTTTAGTACTAAATGGCGAACACGTCACCACCGAGCAGGGTACGGGGTGTGTGCATACGGCACCGGCTCACGGTGTGGACGATTACAATGTTGCCGTGTTGGAATACGGTATTGAGTTTGAAAATTTTGTCGGTGGTAATGGTGTATTTATGCCTAATACTGAACACTTTGCCGGACAACATGTATTCAAAGCCAATAAAGCCATTGTCGATTTGCTGACTGAAAAAGAGCGTTTATTGACAGTTGCTAAATTTGACCATAGTTATCCGCATTGTTGGCGACACAAAACGCCAACAATTTTCCGCGCGACTTCGCAGTGGTTTGTCAGCATGGATAATAAAGGATTACGCAAAGATGCTTTGCAAGGCATTGAAAAAGCTCATTTTACGCCTGAATGGGGACAGGCTCGCCTTTATGACATGATTGAAAATCGTCCTGATTGGTGTATTTCTCGTCAGCGTTATTGGGGTGTGCCATTGTGTTTGTTTGTGCATAAGGAAAGTGGTGAATTGCACCCGGATAGCGTTGCCATTATGGAAAAAGTGGCACAGCAAGTCGAGAATGACGGTATTGAAGCGTGGTTTAACTTCTCAGCAGAAGATTTAATTGGTGCAGAAGATGCCAAAGTTTATGAAAAAACGACCGATGTTTTAGATGTTTGGTTTGATTCCGGGGCGACGCATGAGGCGGTTGTTCGAGCTGAGCCGAGTTTATCATTTCCTGCTGATTTATATTTAGAAGGTTCTGACCAACACCGTGGCTGGTTCCACTCATCATTATTAACTTCATCGGCAATTAATGGCGTGCCACCGTATAAAGGTGTGCTAACCCATGGTTTTGTCGTTGATGAAAAAGGACATAAAATGTCTAAGTCATTGGGCAACATTGTCGAGCCGCAAAAAGTTATCAATACTTTAGGCGCTGATATTTTGCGTTTGTGGGTATCTTCGGCAGACTACACGCGTGAAATTAGTTTATCGGATACCATTTTAAAACATACAGGTGATGCTTATCGTCGTATTCGCAACACGGCAAGATTTTTGTTATCCAATACCTATGATTTTGACCCGAAACAACATTTGGTTGCTCAAGCAGATATGTTGCCATTAGACCAATATATTGTCGCAAGAGCGAATGCGGTACAAAAAATTATTGAAAAAGCTTACCAAGATTATCAATTCAGTACGGTGTATCAATCAATTCACCATTTCTGTTCGTTAGATTTGGGGAGTTTTTACTTGGATATTATCAAAGACCGTCAATATACGGTGAAAACGGATAATCTCGCCAGACGCTCGGCACAAACGGCCATGTATCACGTGTTAGAAGCGATGACGCGTTGGATGGCACCAATTTTGTCCTTTACCGCCGATGAAATTTGGGCTTGCATGCCAAAAGATAAAAATGGTGAACGTGCAGAATCTGTTTTCTTAACACTGTTCTACCAAGATCTATTTGATTTACCAGAAAATAGTGAATTTGACTTTGCCTACTGGCAAACCATTGAGAAGGTCCGTGAAGTCGTTTCTGCCGAGTTAGAAAAATGTCGTACTGCAGGTGAAATTGGTTCTTCGCTAGATGCGGAAGTCACCATTTACGCCAGTGAAAAATTAACTCAGTTATTGGCTCAGTTGGGCGATGAACTACGCTTTGTATTAATTACTTCATCGGCTAAAGTATTGCCTTTGACAAATGATAGCCACGCTGTAGAAATTGATGGTGAAAAAATGGTTGTTGAAGCGGCCAAATCCACTCATGCTAAGTGTGAACGTTGTTGGCATTATCGTGAAGATGTCGGCAATAATGAGAAACACCCAGATTTATGTAATCGTTGTATTGATAATGTTGAAGGTGCAGGCGAGGTCAGACATTATGCCTAAATGGCTGTGGTTTGTCTTAACACTGGCCATTGGTTTTATGACGGGCTATTTTACTAAATCTTGGGTTTATGAAGATATTTGTCTTGATTTGGGGGGTGGGAAGAACCCCAATGGCTATCCTATTTGTGTGATTGAAAAAGAAATATCAAAGAGTTGAGTTTTTAAGGAAAAATAACTCAATTATTCGCAGATAAATATAGTTTTAAGAGAAATAGTTATGACTAATTCATAACTATTTTCCACAAGCGTTGTAATAGGCTGATATTATTAGCATTAAAAATTTCCTTTTTTTACGTAGAAATTGTCTGAAATATTTTTTCAAATAAACAACGAACCAAATAATAAATAATGTATTTTAGTTATTAACTTGAGTAATATTTTAAATATTGCTACCATTTACGGCGTAAGTTACATTTTGTAATGTTGATATAACGGAGTTTTTATGAAAAAAATAATTTTGGCTATGTGTGCTTTCGTTTCATTGGGGCTTGCCCAAGAGCCTCAGCAAGGTGGTGTTCTTGTTTTTGGTCGAGGTGGAGACAGTGTTTCTCTTGATCCCGCCCATGCCTCCGATGGTGAGAGTTTTTATGTCAGTGAAGCAGTTTATGATAAGCTGGCCATGTTCAAATACGGTTCTACCGAAGTTGGACCCGGTTTGGCGGAGTCTTGGGATATTTCGGACGATGGCTTAGAATACACGTTTCACCTGAGAAAGGGTGTACATTTTGCACCGACAAAATTTTACAAAGAAAGCCCCGAATTTACATCAAAAGATGTTGTCTTTTCATTGAAACGTCAATTTGATAAAAACAACCCATACAATAAAATTGGTGGTGCTTTTAAGTATTGGGCCGCTATGGATATGAATAATATTATTGAAGATGTGACTGCTGTTGATAAGTATACGGTTAAGATTACATTAAAGAAAAAAGAAGCTCCATTTATTGCCAATATCGCGATGGAGTTTGCATCCATCCTTTCTAAGGACTACGCTGATTACTTATTAAAAGAAGGTAAGGCGGATGAATTGGCGAAAAAGCCCGTAGGAACTGGCCCGTTTGTTTTCAAAAAGTGGTTAAAAGACGATAAAATTATTTTTACTGCAAACGATTCATATTGGGGCGGCAAACCATACCTAGATAAGCTTATCTTCAAAGTGATTCCCAATAACTCGGTACGTGCGGCAGAGCTAAAAGCTGGCTCCATTCATGTGATGGATCAACCAAATCCATCAGAAGTTAAGGGGCTTGAAGAGGATGCAAGATTTAAGGTGGCTAAACAAGAAGGCCTAAATGTTGGATTTTTGGCTTTCAACACAGAAAAAAAACCATTTGATAATAAGTTAGTTAGACAAGCTCTATCACATGCGATTAATACAAAAGGCATTGTTGACTCAATCTATGAGGGTTTGGGTACAGTAGCAACTAACCCAATTCCACCAACCATGTGGTCTTATAATAAAAATTTAAAAGGCTATGATTATGATCCTGAAAAAGCGAAAAAGATGCTAGCGGAAGCAGGTTTTGAAAATGGTTTTGAAACTACTATTTGGGCAATGCCAGTGCCTCGTCCTTATAATCCAAATGGTCGCAAAGTGGCGGAAGCGATGCAAGCCGATTTAGCTAAAATTGGTGTAAAGGCTAAGATTGTTTCCTACGATTGGGGTACTTACTTGAAAAAAGCTTCAATGGGAGAGCACGACATGGTGCTACTTGGTTGGAGTGGTGATAATGGTGACCCAGATAATTTTTTAAATGTTTTGTTATCTAAACACTCAGCAATGAACAAGCCATCACAAAACCGTGCATTCTGGAAAAATGATGAGTTTACTCAATTGATTGACCAAGCTAAAGAAATCACGAGTGTTGCCGACAGAACAAAGTTTTATGAAAAAGCACAGCTGATTTTTGAAGAAGAAGCACCTTGGAAAACCATTGCACATTCAATCGTTGTTGTACCGATGAGCAAAAAAGTTCATGGCTTTAAAATTGACCCAACAAGTGCAAGACGTTTCCACAAAGTTTGGATCGAAAAATAAATCTTAGTTATTTCTACCGGAGCTCGCCTAAGTCTTAGGTAGCTCTGGTTTTTTTCAATTCATAAAAATTAAGGAATCTGATTTGTTTAGCTATATTATCAAACGATTATTTTGGGCGATGCCTACCTTATTAGGTGTGTCAGTTTTAGTCTTCTCCATGGTCCATTTAGCACCAGGTGACCCGGCACTTGTTATTTTAGGTGAACATGCAAGCAAAGAAAGTGTTGAAGCTCTGCGTGAACAGATGGGACTAAATAGACCATTAATAGAACAGTATTGGTTATTTATTTCCAATGCAGTACAAGGTGATTTGGGGATGTCTGTTGTTTCTGGGGACAATGTTTTAGACGAATTTTTACAGCGCTTCCCCGCGACAGTTGAGCTTTCTTTAGTCGCAATGACATTTGCTATTATTGTTGGATTATTCGCTGGTATATTGTCTGCTGTTAAACGTTACTCTATCTTCGATTATACTGCAATGGGTACTGCCTTGGCCGGTGTTTCCATGCCGGTTTTTTGGCTGGGGTTAATGCTTATTTACTTCTTTTCAGTCAAATTGGGTTGGTTACCTGTTTCAGGACGTTTGGGTTATGAATTTGACATTGATCATGTGACCGGATTCTACTTAATTGATTCTTTCTTGGCAGGTGATTATGAAGCTTTTGCTGATGCTGCTAAACATTTAGTGTTACCAGCCATTGCTTTGGGGACTATCCCTATGGCAATTATTGCTAGGATGTCTAGAGCCTCCATGATTGAAGTGTTAAAAGAAGACTATATAAGAACAGCAAAAGCTAAGGGTTGTTCCAAAAAACAAGTGATTTTGGTACATGCATTAAAAAATGCTTTATTACCTGTTTTAACGGTTATGGGTTTGATGCTGGGTTCTTTGTTTGCCGGTGCCATTTTAACGGAAACGACTTTCTCTTGGCCAGGTATTGGTAAATGGTTGGTTAATGCCGTTAACCAAAGGGATTTGCCAACAATTCAGTCAACGACATTGATTATTTCTTGTATTTTTGTCGTTATCAATATTGTGGTCGATGTTTTATATGCAGTAGTTAATCCACGAATTAAACTCTCTTAAGTTTTATTACCTCTATTAGTTATGCGAAAAGAAAATACATTACTTGCATTTTACAAACTGTTTAGTAAAAATCGTTCAGCCCTTATTGGGTTTTATATTGTTTTATTATTAGTTTTCTGTGCTATTTTTTCTCCATTATTAAGTCCTTACTCACCTATTATTCAAGACTTAAGTAACCGATTAATTCCACCTATTTGGGATGCAAGTGGCAGCAGTGCGCATATTTTAGGCACGGATGATTTTGGTCGGGATTTGCTATCACGAATTATTTACGGTGCCAGAATTTCATTAGTGATTGGTTTGATTTCAATTGGGATAGCCATGTTTTTTGGTGTACTGATGGGAGCGATTGCAGGATTTTATGGCGGTATTATTGACCTATTGATTATGAGAGTTGTCGATATTATGTTGTCTATACCAGCCATTCTATTAGCCATCGTGATTGTCGCCATCTTGGGTCCCGATTTGTTTAATGCAATGATTGCTATTGGTATTGTTGCGATACCGACATTTGCCCGTATTGTTCGTGGTTCAGTTTTAGCAGAAAAAGAAAAAGAATATGTTATTGCCAGTAAGACCAATGGCTCTAGTTCATTACGATTAATTTTTTTTGTGATCTTACCCAACTGTGCTTCGCCAATTATTGTACAAGCAACTATGGGGTTCGCCTCGGCTGTTTTAGAAGCGGCGGGACTGTCTTTTTTAGGGCTTGGTGCTCAGCCACCTACACCTGAGTGGGGAGCAATGTTGTCAGATTCTCTACAGTTTATTACGACAGCCTACTGGATGATTATTTTCCCTGGGATTGCTATTTTCTTAACAGTAATGGGTTTTAATTTGGTTGGTGATGGATTAATGGATGTACTTGACCCTAAAATGAAAGATAAATAAGAGGCTAAGTCATGTTGCTACAAGTTAAAAATTTAAGAACACAGTTTTTTACAGACAATGCGGTTATTACCGCTGTTGATGGTGTAAGTTTTTCTATTGAGCATGGGGAGACTGTTTGTATTGTTGGTGAAAGTGGCTCGGGTAAATCGATTACTTCCTTATCTATTATGAGATTACTAGAATCAACAGGTAAAGTAACGAACGGAGAGATTTTCTTTAACGGGCAAAACTTGCTTGATTTAGATGAAGCGGCCATGCGGGATATTCGAGGTAAAGATATTTCTATGATTTTCCAAGAACCAATGACATCACTAAACCCTTCTTATACCGTTGGCTATCAGGTAGATGAAGTACTTAAATTGCACCAACGAGAGTTAAATAAAAAACAGCGTTATGAAAAAGTTATTGAATCTTTTGAATTAGTTGGTATTCCTTCGGCTAGTGATAAATATAATGAATATCCATTTAAACTCAGCGGCGGACAGAGGCAAAGAATTATGATTGCGATGGCGATGGCGTGTGAACCTAAATTATTAATTGCCGATGAGCCAACAACAGCATTGGATGTGACTATTCAGGCACAAGTTTTAGACTTGATGAATGAGTTGAAAGAAAAAAAAGGTACTTCAATTTTATTTATCACTCATGATTTGGGTGTTGTGGCACAAATGGCTGACGAAGTGGTGGTTATGTATCGTGGTCATGTTGTTGAGCAAGCGAGTGCTAAGGAGCTCTTTGCTGATCCTAGACATCCTTACACGAGAGCCTTGTTGAATTCTATTCCAACGCCTGGAAAAGTAGCAAGAAAATCTCGTTTAAGTACCATAGATGATAAAGTTGACTATTTGCAATTTCCCAAAGAGATTAGATAAGTCACTAATAGGATAATGAATAATGAATACAAAAATACCCAATGATATTATTTTTGACGTTAAGAACTTAAAAAAAGACTACTTTATTTCTCGTGGTTTGTTTAAAGAAGCGAAAAAAATAGAAGCTGTTAAGGATATCAGTTTTCAGGTTTTTCAAGGAGAGACGTTAGCTATCGTTGGAGAGAGTGGTTGTGGTAAGTCGACAACAGCCAATATATTACTTAATATCGAAAAACCAACGGCTGGTAAAATTTTTTATCGTGGTAAAGATATTGCGACGTTTACTAAAGAAGACTGGCGTATGTACCGAAAAAAAGTACAAATTATTTTCCAAGACCCTTATTCTTCCTTAAACCCTCGTTGGAAAGTTGGTAAAATTATCGCTGAACCACTTAAGCTAAATACAAACTTATCAGTTGCAGAAATAAAGGATAAAGTTTATCAAATAATGGAAAAAGTTGGCCTAGAAAAAGACTGGTATCATCGTTATCCGCACCAATTTAGTGGTGGTCAGAGACAACGTATCGGTATAGCTAGGGCATTGGTACTAAATCCAGAAGTTATTATTTGTGACGAACCCGTGTCTGCTTTAGATGTTTCTATTCAAGCCCAAGTGTTAAATTTGTTACTTGATTTACAAGATGAGTTTCAATTAACTTATATCTTTATTTCTCATGATTTGAGTGTGGTAGAGCATATTTCAGATCGTATCATCGCTATGTATTTTGGTGATATCGTTGAGAGTGCCACTGTAGAAGATTTGTTTAATCACCCTCAACACGACTATACAAAAAAATTATTAGCGGCAATTCCTAAAATTTAGTGATTTGATGAATTGATAGGATTTTTTAAAAAGTAAAAAATAGTACCGTCATTCTAGGATATGGAGTGACTATTATAATGCTGTGAACAATCTAATTTTACCTAGACATGATTTTAAAAATTGGTATGATTGCCGATAATCGAATATACTGACCTAACTGGGTAGGTTTGCTGTTATGAAAATAATTTTTTGGTATATATTGGCCGTTTTTTGGTTAATTGCTGATCAGTGGAGTAAGGCTTGGGCGGTTGCCGAACTAAAAGATAAACAGCAAGTAATTGATGTAATGCCCGTATTGCGTTGGTTGTACGCAGAAAATCATGGTGCTGCATTTAGTTTTCTATCGAATCAGGGCGGCTGGCAAAAATGGTTCTTTCTGGCCATCGGTATTGCTGCTGTGGTTGTACTAACTATTGTAATTATCAAATCGCCTAAAGGGCATTTTTTTGCACCTTTTGGCTATGCGTCAATTTTGGGTGGGGCATTGGGTAATGTTTATGACCGTGCGACTTTGGGCTATGTTCGTGATATGATTAGTGTTTATTATGAGCCTATTAATTTCTACTTTGCCGTATTCAATGTTGCCGATGTGGCGATTTCTATCGGGGTGGGTGCTTTGATTATTGATTGGTTATTATCACACTTTGCTGAGAAGAAGAGCTGATGACAAGCTCAGAAAAAACTGTTGCACTGGCAAACCCGCGCGGGTTTTGTGCTGGTGTGGATAGAGCTATTTTAATTGTTGAGCGGGCGATTGAATTATTGGGTGCACCGATTTATGTTCGTAATGAGGTCGTGCATAATAAATTTGTTGTTAATGGCTTGCGAGAAAAAGGGGCTGTTTTTGTTAAGGAATTAGACGAAGTTCCCGATGATAGTACCGTCATTTTCTCGGCTCATGGTGTGTCTAAATCCGTACAGTTGGAAGCTAGAAAGCGTGGACTTAGAGTGTTTGATGCGACTTGTCCTCTGGTGACGAAAGTCCATATCGAGGTGACGCGCTACAGTCGTAAAGGTTTTGAAACCATTTTGATTGGTCACGAAGGACACCCTGAAGTCGTTGGCACAATGGGACAATACGACAATCCAAAAGGTGGCATGTATTTGGTAGAAACCGAAGACGATGTTGCCAGAATGACGGTAAAAGATGAGGATAATCTTTACTACGTTTCCCAGACGACCTTATCCGTTGATGAAACACGGACAATTATTGAGGCATTGAGAAAAAAATTTCCCAATATTAAAGGACCAAGCAAAGACGATATTTGCTATGCAACACAAAATCGCCAAGATGCCGTACGTGATTTGGCTAAGGCGTGTGATTTGGTTTTGGTTGTGGGCTCAGTTAATTCTTCAAATAGTAATCGCCTAAGAGAGTTGGCAGAATTAAATGGGGTGACAGCATACTTAATTGATAATGCGGATGAAATTCAAGATAAGTGGCTGGACAATGCAAAGCGTGTTGGTGTGACTGCAGGTGCCTCTGCCCCTGAGTTGTTGGTACAAAATGTGATTAAGCATTTGCAAGATTACGATACGTTTGATATTGAACAATTAGACGGACGAGAAGAAAAAGTGCATTTTGCTTTACCCAAGTCGTTGCGTAGAAGAGAAGTCTAATAGGGCCGTGTTTTGAATATTATCACCATCATTTATTTACTGCTGATTGCTGTTGGCTTTTATTTTGGTAAATGGCTGGGTGCAGTTGGTTTGGTGCTGATTTACTTTTTCTTTTTCCACCAACGCCAGTTAGCTCGTGCTGCCTCACAAAAAAAGCAGACCCAACAACAGCGACAAAGCAATCAAGCTGCTAGGGAGCTAGACTGGGCGTGTCGTGAATTGGGTATTGCACAATCAGCTGATATGGCAACGGTAAAAAGTGCTAGAAAAAAATTACTCAATCACTATCACCCCGATAAATTAGGGCAAGCGACGGCAGCAGAAAAAAAGGCGGCTGAAGAAAAAGTTAATCAAATTAATCGT
>PDWI01010254.1_pt1 | contig 10530 bp, 13 predicted proteins | sample 1430891 | NCBI WGS metagenome assembly PDWI01 (sample SAMN01162508, study PRJNA174530) | Oral metagenome, whole genome shotgun sequencing project. | biome: Marine environment; feature: Marine mammal; material: Swab sample of the gingival sulcus; isolation source: swab sample of gingival sulcus... | reverse complement strand
CCCTCGATATGGTCGATTTCGGGCTTGTCCATCATTGATAAGAATTGACGAGCATATGCCGATAAACTCTCGACATAGCGGCGTTGCCCCTCGGCATAAATGGTGTCAAACGCCAGCGAAGATTTCCCCGACCCCGATAGCCCAGTGATAACAATCAGCTTATCGCGGGGCAAATCTAGGTCGAAATTTTTTAAATTATGGGTGCGCGTGCCTTGTAATCGAATCATTTTTTCTGCCAAAATTAAAATAAACAACTCGTCATTCTAGCAGAAATTGCTTGACATGATTTAACAAAATGACCAGAAAAAAATCATTTATGCTTCATGCAAAAAATACGCCTTTTTGACTATCATATAGGTAAAGCCGTTATCGCTTGGTGTTCTGTAAGCACCAATGGCGTTCAATGCTTCGGCCATGATTGAGGTCATTTCCCAACCATCGACTGAATCGGCTTCCCACAGTCCAGCGACTAAATTGACAAAGCCCAGTTCTTCACCTAACGCCAGTATTTTCTTGGCATCGGCCTTAACGAGTTCTAACAAAGAATCATTTGCCCAAGCCCACATCCAAGTATTGGATTGAGTGGAATTGACTGGGACACGTCCTAAGGCCGCTCCGTCATCGTCGTCGGCAACCACGTCACAATCTCAGGAAAGACAAAGATAATCACAATCGCCACCGCCATGAGGCAGAAAAACGGCAAAGTGTATTTGGCGATGCTCAAAATGTCTTTGCCGGTGAGGGCTTGCAACACAAAGAGGTTAAAGCCGACTGGCGGTGTGATTTGCGCCATTTCCACGATAAGTACCAAATAAATGCCAAACCACAACAAGTTGATGCCGGCGGCCTCGACCAAAGGAATAATGGTCGCCGTGGTCAATAAAATCACCGAAATGCCGTCCAAAAAACACCCCAAGATAATAAACGCCACACTGAGCGCCAAAATCAGCGCCACAGGGCTTAAACCGAGCGTGGCAACGTAATCGGCCAGTGCGCGCGGAATGCCGACAAAGCCCATGGCGTTGGTCAATACGCTAGCGCAGACGATGATAAACATCAGCATGGAGGTGGTTTTGACGGACGACATCAAACCGTCGATAAAGGTTTTTAGGGTCAAACTGCCTTCTACTTTAGAAATAATCAGCGCCCCAAATGTCCCCAGTGCCGAGGCTTCGATAGGCGTAGCATAGCCGAGGTAAATCGAGCCGAGCACGGCAAAAATCAATCCCAAAATCGGCAACAATTTAATGGTCGCCTGCCACTTGTTGATGTGCTGTTCGCTAGTTGTAGGCGTGGCGTCTTTGTTAATCACACTATAAATCATGGTGTAGCCCATAAACAGCACAATCAGCAAAATCCCCGGCAACACGCCGGCCATAAACAGCCGCGCCACCGAAATTTCAGCCGCCACGCCGTAAATAATCATCATAATCGAGGGCGGAATCAGCAATCCCAACGTTCCCGAGCCGCCCAGCGTAGCGATAGAGAAACTCTCTTTATAGCCCAAACGTTTGAGTTGCGGCAAGGTAATATTGCCAACTGTAGCCACCGTAGCGGCAGACGACCCCGAAACGGCGGCAAAAATACCACAACTGAGGATGTTGATATGAAACAATTTTCCCGGTACTCTGTCCAACCACACCGACAGGCCGTCGAATAGGTGTTTGGACAGTTTGGAGCGGAACAAAATTTCCCCCATCCAAATAAACATCGGCAGGGGCGCTAGCGTCCAGTTGGCAATCGAGCCCCAAGCGATAGTGGCCGAAATGTTTCCCCAGTTGTCGTTGCCAATCAGCAAATAGCCGCTAATGGACACGACCAACAAGGACAGCGAAACCCACAGCCCGAACCCTAGCGTTAAAAATAAAATGGCAATTAAGATGCCGGCAATTTCGATGTGGCTCATTCGATAATCTCCTCAATGTGGTCGGCTTGGGCAACGCCGGCTGCCACTTGGTAACAAAAATCCAAAATTGACAGCGCAAACAACACGCAACCGACACCCATCGGCAATTGCATCAACCACAAGGGCATAGAGATTTCGCCATCGGTTTGGTCATCGTATTGATAAGATTCCATAATCAACGCGATAACAAAATAGCAAAACACCGCCACCAACACAAAAGCACACAACCCCACGACCACGTCTAACCAACGGCGGTTGCTGTGCGACAGCCGGCTGACAAATAGCTCGACGCGAATGTGGTGATTGTGGTGCATGGTGTAGGCCAGTCCCAAAAACGACGCCCACACCACCAAAAAGCCGATGATATCGCCCGATGACGGAATGTGGCTGTTGAATTGTCTGGCAACGATTTGGGCGATAACGAGGAGCATAATGGCGACTAAGGAACATGCCGCCAACGCCCCCGAAGTTTTATATAAGAAATTAAGTAGATTGCGCATGGAAAATTGAAGATTTTTGAAAAAGAAAAAACGTAGGTACGATTAGCCCCTCACTGAGCGCCGCGTGAAATGTGGCTAGCTGCTCGGTGAGGGGGCGTAATCGTACCTACGGTGGGTGTTTTATTGATTACTTTTTATAAGCATCTAAAACCGCTTGGCCGGCTTCGCCAGTGCTCTTCAACCAAGCCGCTGACATTTTTTCGCCGATGCTGTTTAGCGTTGCTTTTAGCTTATCGCTGGCGTCGGAAACGGTGATGCCGTTGTCGGCCAAGACTTTTTCTTTCTCGGCGTTGACTTTTTCTGACAATTCCCAGCCGCGCTGTTCAGCTTTAGCGGCGGCGGCTAAAATGGCATCTTGGGTGGCTTTATCCAAACGGCGCCACGTTTTTTTGTTCATAAACACCATGTTTTTCGGCAACCACGCGTTGACTTTGGTGTAGTGTTTGATGAAGTCCCAAGACTGCGAAGACACGCCAGTCGAACTAGAAGTAATCATGGCATCAATTTGACCGGTGGCAAAGGCTTGGGGAATGTTAGAGGCTTCGACAGTGGTCGGCGCCGCGCCTAGTTGGGCAGCAATTTCGGAAATCGAGGCGTTGTAAGAGCGCAATTTTTTGCCTTTGAAGTAATTGGCATCGGCAATGGCTTCTTTAGAGTAGAAGTTTTGCCCCGGCCACGGCACGGCGTACAGTAATACAGCGCCTTTTTTGTCCAAGGTTTTGGCGATTTGTTCTTTAGAAACTTGCCATAATTTTTTGGCGCTAGGGTAGTCGGTAGCGATAAACGGCAAGGTATCGACTTTAAAAATCGGGTCGTCGTTGCCCAAGCTAGAAATCAGCAATTCGCCCATCTCGACTTGGCCACTGCGAACGGCTTTGAAAATTTCAGGGGCTTTGTAAAGCGACGCGCCAGAGTGCACGGTAACATCGATTTTGCCGTCGGTGGCAGCGTTTAAGTCTTTCACAAACTGTTGAATATTTTGGGTATGGAAGACGCTCTCACCATACGGTGTCGCCATGTTCCACTTGCCGCCGGCAAAGGCAGTGCTAGCCATGATGCTAGCCGCTAAAAGTAATTTTTTCATTAGGTTATCCTTGGTTAATTGGTTTAAAATGGTTGGATTTAAAAGGGGATGGCGTAATAATAGCACAAATAAGCTGGCGCGGTATAGCTGCGATAAAAATAAATCGTAACAAGACGCATTGAGTGCGTCTTGTGGCAGTGCCATGTTGGGATTGGGGACACGCTCTAATGGAGCGACTTGAGGTCGGGCCACGCCCTAACGGCCTCGACGGAAAAATTCGGCGCAATCGTGGTTTCGGCGGTGAGTGTGAGCGCGGCAGCCGCACTGGCAAAATGCAAAATGTCTCGTGCCGATAAGTCGTTGAGTATGCCATAGGCAATGCCGGCTACCATCGAATCGCCAGCGCCGGTGGCGTTTTTTACCTGCACCGGTAGGGCAGGATAGTACGCTTGTTGCTGGGCATTGCCGTAAAGCGTGCCTTGTTCGCCCAAGCTGAGAAAAACGTGCGTTACGCCTTGATCGATCAGTTTTGCGGTGGCGCGTTTGGCATCGTCCAGCGTTTTGATGCGGATGCCGGTTAGGTATTCGGCTTCTAAGCGGTTGGGTTTCAACGTGTCGATGTGCGCTAGCAACGGCGCGATTTTTTGCGCCTTGGTGACTGAGACGGGGTCGATAAGAAAGCGTGTTGAAGTAAACGTCGTCAACAAAAAAGCCACGGTTTCAGCCGGTATATTGGTATCGACCACCACCAAGGTGGCCGCCTCAATGTAGGCCGCGAGGGCTTCGACGCGTTGAGGGCTGAGTAAATCCATGATACCCATATCGGCAATGGCCACCGCCATATCATTACCGTTCATCAGGGAAAAATAAGTCGAAGTGCGTTGGTCGGTCAACCGCGCGACTGCCGAAATGTCAACGCCAGCGCGCGCGGTGGCGGCGAGTAATTCATCACCAGCGGCATCGGCACCGACCAATGACAACAACTTTGTCTCTACCCCCAAACGCGCGAGGTTTTCGGCGATGTTGCGCCCCACGCCGCCGGCGCTGGTTTTAATGATGCCGGGGTTGGAGTCGTGCCAAACCAACGACGCTTGCGGCAGGCCGACACAGTCTTGATTCATGCCGCCGATGACGAGGGCTGTAGTTGGCATAAGAAACTCTCCAGAAAAGGAAAACGCCAACCCTAGGGCAGGCGCTAGATGATGACATTAGGTAGAATGGGGGCGCACGGATTGCGAGAGCTAATCAGTGCTCCCTATTTCAGCGCCATCCTCTGACGCTAAACCATAGATGCGCTGGTAAATCTCTTCGCGGTGGACTTCGACATCAGCAGGGGCATCTATACCCAGTCTGAGCTGATTGCCCTTGGTAGCCAACACGGTGACCTTGATATTGTTGTCGATGATGATAGTTTCTCCGACGCGACGAGTCAAAATAAGCATAGTTAAAACGGGTAAAAATGAATGAGTCCTCAAGTATAAAGAATATGACTTGATAAAACAAGCCATATTCCTTTAATATTTGATACCAGAAGGTTATTCGCTGCTAGTGGCGCTATGTTTGAATTGGGGGTGCGGCTTGTCGTGATAGGTTTTTCTGCGCTTCTTCACTGTTCAAAAACCAGTGTGCCCTTGTCGCCACTCAGCGTCAAACGGCTACCGCTTTTTTGCCAACGCTTGGCCAATGACAGCTTTTCGAGATACAAAGGCTCCAAAAAACTATCCCGCCCTATTGGCATCATCAGCGTAACCGCCATGTTGTTCTGCACTTGCAAGCGACCGTCTTGGTGAAAGACCGCGCCGACGTTGAAATAGTTACTGGCCTTGCCCGACAAGCGCTGTTTGCCGATACGCAAGGTGTAATGTTGGTAGAGTTTTTTGTCGCTGGCCTTGGTGCCGTCCATATTGACGAGATGCCACGTATCTGGCGCGTCTTTCTGCACCTGCGGCGACTGTTCGCTGTTGTCGCTGCTGGCACAGCCGGTTAGGACGGCTAGCGCTAACCCCAAAAGATAGCGGCGTTTGCTTGATTTTTGTAAAAGCGGTTTTGTGTCCATTAGAAGTATTCTCCATTTAGTCTAAACTTAAAGAGTAGCGGCTTGCCTCGTCATTGCGAGTCGGTAGGGTGGATGGAGCGCAAGCGATATCCACCGTTCGCAGGCGATTAAATTTTTCTTTGAATTTTAATTCACTGCAAACGGTGGGTTTACCACAAGGGCATTAACAACGCTCGTTCCTCCTAACTCACCCCACGCGAACTGCCGTTTTTAGGATTAATGCTTAGTCACCAGCGTGTAAGTTAGTTTCGTTTCTCCTTTAGCCGGAATGTTCACCGCCCAATGATTTACGCTGCTACTGAGTTTCTTCGACGGCAATGACTGTTCGCTTATCGTCCAATTGTCAGCGAAATGTTCTTGGTAATCCACCGTTACTTCGCTATCTTTGGCATTCTTGAATACCACCTCATACGACGCCGTAGTCACAGTTTGCTTAACTTTGGCAACGGCATTTTGTTTGACTTGGCGCTCGCTTTTGTAATCGGTTTGCTTGCGCTTGGCTGTGACGTCAAAGGCTTCGCCCAATTTCAGCGTCACGCGCTCGTTTTCCGGCGTGTGTTTGATGCGGTCTTCGCCGATAAATTGGGCGTTGCCTTGGCTGTCTTTTTGGTAAGTGCGAATGGTACCGGCCGGCAACGGCATACCGAGTTGGCTCACCTTTTTGTTGTCGATAATTAACTTAGCATCGGCTTTGAGTTCTTGATAAGGTGTTTCAGAATACCAACGCTGCCAACCGTAGGGGTCGTAAGAATTAATCAGCAATTGTTTTTTGTACGGTACGTTTTTGGCTTCTAGCAAAGACACTTGTTTTTGCTGTTTATTTTTAATGGTTGTCGGCCAACTTAGGCTGTAGAGGTGATACTCAAACAGCGACTCCTCAGCGACATCAGCCATGGAAGCACTCGCCATCATCGGTGCGGCTTTGGCGCGATATTTCCCTTTCGACAAATATGCTGCCTCTGGCACTTGATTGACTTCGCCGGCCACTAGCTGTAGTTTGGCGTTTTTATACGTAGTGCCGCTACTGTTGTCTAGCGTTACCCAGCCTTTTAAATTCAAGGTGTTGTCATCGTTAATGGCGGCAACGTAATCAGCCGACCAGTTCAAACCATGTGTTAAATACGACAGCGTAATGGCTTGCTTTTCCACCGTTTTGTTGTCAATGCGCATGGTCAACGTCGGCCGGTCGCGCAAATCGTCCGGCACGTCGTCAAAAATCAAGTTATCCACGCCGCGGTGGGTGCGAATTTGGTCGCCCACTTTCAGCACCGCGCCGTTGTTATTGGCTAGCACTTCGGCGGTTTCGCGGATAACTTTTTTATCTTCATAGCGCTCCAATGTCACCTTTTTGCCTACGAATTGGTTGAGCAGAGACTCCGGCGTTAGCAAGTCGTACTCAAAATTTTGCTCTAATAACGTCACGCCGGCCGCGTCCAAAATGGCGGTGTTGGGGCGGATATTGGCGCTGACTTCTTTAAATGCCAAGGTGCTTTTGCCCACCGGCAAAGTCAACTGGCGCTGATCCTTAATCATCGCCAAGTTACTGTTGTAAATGGTTAAGTGCAGACTCGTTTGGTCTTTAGCGGTGCTTTGCTCTTCCGCACCGGCCATAGACAATAGGCCGACGCCTAGCGCGATAAGTAAAGGTTTTGTCGTTGTTTTCATTTTGTTATTCCTCGTGGTTAGGTTGTGTGAGATATCAGAGAAACCGAAGTACTCGTCATCGCGCTATTTTAGCAGATTTTCCCGACGCAAAACAGCACTAACGCGCGCGATATGGGGGGCTAAGTTATTCTTTTTATATTATTACATTGAGTACAGGTCGGCCGATATAGAGCGATTGCCGACTTTCCGGCTTTCACATTTGATTTTTATGGTAATAGAATGTATCATCTCTCGAGGTTTGGCCGACGCAGTCGCCAATCAATCATACAACATCTCACGAGAGGAAAAAATGAGCAAGTTTGATGAAAAAATTGAATTATATAGCAAATCGCTAACGGAAAAATGCGGCATCACCCCCGATGCGGATTTGTTGCGTGCCGTGACTAAAAGCCTTGGGCCGTCTATTTACAACGCCGATGCCGAAATCGTCGCCATGAGCGAAGCCGACGAAGTGGCAACGCTAAAAAATAACTTCGTTAAAAAGAAATTAGGCCTAACAGACGACGCCGAAGTCGATGCCGCCGTCGATAAAGCCTTTGAGACCATTGGTCGCTCAAATCCGCGCAAATACCGCGCTGTGATTAGCTACTTATTGGTCACGCAGTTGGGCAAAGAATCTTTATTTCAGTAAGCCGTGAGGAAAAAAATGAGCAAATATTTCACAGAAAGCCACGAATGGGTATTGGTTGACGGCGATATCGCCACGGTCGGCATCACCGACCACGCCCAAGACCAATTAGGCGACATCGTGTTTGTCGAGCTTCCCGAACTCGACGAAGAATACAATAAAGACGATGATATCGCCGTTGTCGAGTCCGTCAAAGCTGCCGGCGATGTCCACAACCCCGTCTCGGGTACGGTCACGGCAGTCAACGAGGCGTTAGAAGACGAACCGGCGCTAGTCAACAACAGCCCCGAAGCCGATGGCTGGATTTACAAAATTCAGCTTTCTGAAACCTCAGAATTAGAAGACCTCATGGACGAAGCGGCTTATCAAGCTTTTATTAATAAGTAACTAATGCCAACCATTTTGGGGTTAGCCAGTGGCTAGCCCCAATTTTTTTCATGTCGCACGATAATGAATAGCAAAAATACAAAAAGGAAATATAAAAAATTCGCAATTCTTTTACATGTCGGCGGTGATATGTAAAAAAAATCGCATTTCTTTTACATACTGAGCGTGACGTGCACAAGAAAACACCAAATCGTGTGCACGTTGTAAAAGAAAATTACCACAATGGAGACAATATGGAAACCATATCAATAGATTACCCACAATCTTTGGCTTTTTCGCTAAAAATGGAAAATACTGAATTTCAGCGCGAATTGAAAACGCTATCTCTGGTGAAGCTCTATGAATTGGGTAAAATTTCTTCAACGCGTGCCGCTGACTTGCTTAATATCAGCCGTGTGGATTTTTTAGAATTATTAGGAAAATACCAAGTCTCGTATTTTGCCAGAGGCTTAGAAAACGAATTAGAGAGTGATTTTGAAAATGCGTAAAGTCATTTCAAATACAACGCCTTTACTGTCACTGATAAAAATTAACCAACTTGATGTATTGCGCGAGATTTACGGCGAAATCATCGTCCCCTTTGCCGTTTTTGAAGAAATAGAATCAGGAAAAGATAAAAATTATTATCAAGATTTAACCGCGCAGGATTGGATTCATATAGAAAAAATCCGCAATCCTGTAACTCGTCTTTATTTTAGTGATTTAGACAAAGGCGAAGCAGAAGTTATCATTTTGTCACAAGAATTGAAAGCCGACCTTGTTATTATTGATGAAATTTTGGGACGGCAAAAAGCCAAACAAATGAATATCCCGCTAACGGGAACGCTAGGCATTCTGCTAAAAGCCAAATCCAACGGTATCATTACCGCCATAAAACCACTCCTTGATGAACTAGAGCAAAAAGGTAGCTGGTTTAGCCTCAAGTTACGGGCTAAAGTCTTAGAGTTGGCAAAAGAAGCTTAAGAACACTACACTGCGATAAATATATTTCATGCAAGCATTAATTAATTCTTTTGAAAAGTCCAACAATGAAAAAAATACTACTCGACATAGACGGTTGCATCACCGATGGCAAGGGACAACCTATCGATTTAGTCGCCCTGCAAAAGTTAAAACAGCTTATATACCAACTGGAGGCAGAGCAACACATCACAACGGCGTTGTGTACTGGTCGGTCGGCCTTATACGTTGAGGCCATTGCCCAAATGTTGGCTATCCAAGGTTGGTGTATTTGCGAAAATGGCGCTTATCTCTATCACACAGTGACGGAAGCAATGATATTTCACCCCAATGTCACCACGGCAAGTCGACAGCATTTGCAAAAAATTAAGCAACGCTTGACCACAGAAACACAATTGACTTCTGTCAGTAAAATTGAGCTAGGCAAGGAAGTTTGCATTAGCTTAAACCCAGTGGGCAACGTAACCATTGAAGCCCTTTACGAACTGATAAAATCCCACTTTAATTTAAGCGACTTGCATATCGCGCATTCTACAACTGCGGTGGACATCACGCCCAAGGACATTAACAAAGGTAGCGCGCTACAGCTGCTCTGTGAACAAGAGCGGTTAGACGTTGCCGAAATCTTAGGTGTCGGCGATACGATGGGTGATTTGAGTTTTCTACAACTATGTGGACAAGTTGCCTGCCCCGATAATGCTATCAATAAAATTAAAGCAATGTCGGCATTTTCTAGTAAACTAGATAGTACCCAAGGTTTGATAGCAATTTATGAACATTTGCATGGGCAATCGCCACAACATTAAGCAATAACAAACACTAGCATGAGTTATCACTCAAACTTAACCATTCAGTTGGAATACCTTTATCAATAGGCCTTCCAGTAAAATTACCGGAGAAAAATATGACCACAAAACGCCAATCCATTGACAACTTCAGCCGCCGTCACATCGGCCCGCGTGTCGCTGACCAGCAAGCTATGCTCGACTACCTCGGCTATACGAGTATTGACCAGCTCGCTGAGACTATCGTCCCCGACAACATCAAACGCGAAAAACCCATGGCGATTGCCGAGGGCAAAAGCGAAGTCGAAGCCCTCGCTGAGTTGCGCCAAATTGCCGACAAAAACCAAGTCAAACGCTCGCTTATCGGCATGGGCTATTACGACACCCACACGCCGAATGTCATTGCGCGCAATATCTTTGAAAATCCGGGTTGGTACACTTCGTACACGCCGTATCAGCCAGAAATTTCTCAAGGGCGGCTTGAGGCCTTGATGAACTTCCAAACCATGGTGTCGGAACTCACCGGCTTTACCATTGCTAACGCTTCCATGCTCGACGAAGCCTCTGCCGCCGCCGAAGCCATGACGTTTTGTCAACGCGCCTCGCGCTCGAAGTCTAA
>PDWI01010252.1_pt1 | contig 10531 bp, 11 predicted proteins | sample 1430891 | NCBI WGS metagenome assembly PDWI01 (sample SAMN01162508, study PRJNA174530) | Oral metagenome, whole genome shotgun sequencing project. | biome: Marine environment; feature: Marine mammal; material: Swab sample of the gingival sulcus; isolation source: swab sample of gingival sulcus... | reverse complement strand
TTTATTATTAATCTTTTTTATCATTTCCTTTTCATTCTTACAAATACATTCATGTGGTAAAAAGTATGAAAAACTTTCAAAATTATTGACTAAAACTTTCAAATTATAATTTAGTGCTTCTAATATAACTCCTGGGGTATTATCTAATTCTGACCAGTATAAGAAAGTATTATGTTTTAAAAATTCTTTTTTAATTTGCTTTTTATTAAGCCATCATTTCCATATAATTCTAGTATTTTTGGGAAATTTTATTGTATTAAATTCTTGATGAATTTTTTCTCAATTTTTATTTTTTTCATTTCAGATTATGGAGAATATAACTTTTTTATTTGGATTTAACTCTCATATTTCTTTAATAATTTTTCATAAATTAATTACTCATTTTCATTTTTTGAGAAACTTAAAAGAAGTAATTGTTAAAAAATTATATTTATTTTTTTTTGATGCTATGTTTTTTTTTTCTGTTTTTTCTATAAAATTTGGTAAAATTTCTATCTTTTTATTGTATTTTTTTCTAAATCAAAGTTTATCAGCTAAATAATAACTTGTAAGCATTATTTTGTCAGAAAACCATAAATTTAATTCTGTTAAATATAATAATTTTACTCATAGTCATTTATTTTTTCTTTCAACTTTATAGTTTCAATGTAAATTAAATATATATTTTTTACTACATAGGGGTTTAAAGAAAAAAGGAATTATGGAAAAAGTAATATCAGTTTTTATAAAATGCAACTTTATATAATCAAATAAAGAATTACAAAAAATAATGTTATATTCTTTGTTATAATTTTTAATTAAATATTCTGTTATTTTTTTGTAATAAAAGTAGGTTCATCATTTATTTTTAGGTGCTAGAAAATATACTGTTTTTTTCATTATTTTACAAATTCATATAGTTTTAAAATATTATGTTCCCAAGAAAACTTTTCTTTTACATAATCTTTGCTTTCTCCTTGTAAGTTTTTATAATTTTTGATAGTGAAAAATATTTTTTCTGTTAATTCTTCTTGATTTCAAGAGTTGAATAATAGTAAATCTTTCTGTTTGGATATTTCTGATGTTCCTCATACATCACTTGCAATTACTACATTTCAAGTTATTAGTCACTCTATAACTGTAGTTGGAAGTCCTTCTTGATAGCTTGGATTTATTACAATGCAATTATTTTTTGAAAGAAAATTGATAATATATGTTTTGTTTTTAAATCAGAGAAACTCTATATTATATCATTTTGAAAGTTTCTCAAGGTTATTTTTTTCTTCTCCATCTCATACAATGATTAACTTATTTTTTATATTACTTTGTTGGTATGCTTTAACCAATAGATCCACACCTTTCAGTTTTACAAGTCTTCCTATAAAAAGTAGAATTATGTCTCATGATTTTTTTGTTTTTTCTAGATTTTGTATTTCAAGTCATCTATAAAATACTTCTACGTTTCTCTTAATAAACTTATTCTTTATAAATTCTTTGCAGGCATTACTAATTGCTAATACTTTATCTGCTTTTTTAAAAATCCGTTTCCCAAACATTCTATCATAGAGATATGCAATTTTATTTTTAAGTGTTGAAGAAAGTTTTACATAATCACTTCCATGTTCTATATGCACCCACTGTATTTTATTGCTTTTTGTAAAAATTCATCCTATCAAACTTGTGAGAAAAAATCTCGTATGAGTGATGACTTTATACTGATTTTTATTATCTCAGACTTTTTCTTTTATATATTTTTTTATTAAACGATATTTTTTATCCCATATCTTGTATACTGGAAAATTATTTATAATTTCCAAACTAGGAACAACTAAATTTTCTGTTCAATTTTTTTTATATCAGATGATCTCTCTACCAAAGCGTATTTTTTCATTTTCTTGTTGTTCTTCTTTTTGTTCAAAATTGGTAATAATATTAATACATTTTCATAATTCTGTTTTATTTCGATATATTCATATTTCTTCAGCAACTGTTTCTAATCCTCATTTGTGTGGAGGAAAATATGGAAGGAATTGAATAATATTTAACTTATTGTCCATTTTGTTAATTAAGATACGAAATTAAATTTCTTTTTTTCTAAAATCACTGCTATTATGGGTCTTTGCTCAGAGTCCATCTCTAATTTCTATATTACAGTCTTTACACACTTGTACTTCTGGAATGTTTCCTGTCATCCTATCTCCTCATTTCCCAAAGATGATTTTTGTATCTGGTCAGTATTTCTCTCTGATTTTTTTACTTATTACTTTGATGCTCTGACAAACTGATCAGTCTTCATCAACTGCTAAAAAAACTTCATCAACCCATCTAATCGCACCAACAATTTGCATTCTAAATTGTTCATCTTGGAATACTTCTGATTTTCAAGTTTTTGCTTTCGCTTGCTCATCATTATTTACAATTACCCATAGTTCATCTCACAATGCTTTGCAGAGTTGTAGACATTCAATATGTCAGGGGTGAATTGGATTAAAATATCATGAAGTAATGACAACAGTTTTCATATTTTTTTACTTAAAATTAAAGAAAATATGTTATAGTGAAAAATTATTCAATATCTACTTTGATATGATTGGGAATTACTGCCTTAGGGATAATAATTTGTAAGATATTTTCTGGGCTGAGTTTACTATGAATTTTATCGAAATAGATATGGTTTGGGAGATTTATACTTTCACTAATTTCTCCTCGATAACATTGTTGTTTTATAGGATTTAGACTTTCTTTTACTGTTATAGTTTCTCTGATTCCTGAGATATAAAGTTTATATTCTTTGATTTCTATTTGTAATGAATCTTTTTTTACTCCTCATAATGGCATTACAACAAAAATTTCGTTTGGTGATTCATAAATATCGTATGGAATATTGATCTTAGGAGTAGTGTTTCCCATTATTTTTTACTGTGATCTAAAAGTCTATTAATTTCTTTCTTGTATTTTTCAGGATTGTGAATATATTTGAATATTATTTCACCAAGATTTCCTTTTCTATCTTTATCAGATTCAGATCAAAATCCTCATTCTGAAAGAAAAAGGAGATCTCCATTATTAAAAAGACTATTTATAATTCCTTTTTTTCTTACAGATACTGTTTTGAGATTACGGAGTTCTATAACTTTTGAACTCCTAGAAAATAGACCAGATTGGTCATATCTTGTTAAGCTGTTCGGAGTAATAATGATAAAATCTATCTTGTAGTCTAGAATTTTTTTAATGAGTGTAATATTTGCAATACATCGCATAATTACTGCAAATAAGGTCATTCGATAGAATATTTTATTAATTTCTTCTACCATTTCGTATATCAAGAAAATAGTAGCGCCTAGTAATATTGTTCGTCCAATTATGGGGAAAATTATTTTTATTCGAAGAAAAAGTTTGCTTTTTTTGATAAGAACAACATTCCCTTTCCCAAATTCTTGGATGTGTTCAGTATGTTGCTTATCTCTGAATTTTAAATCAAATGTTGATAATAATCCCATTTTATCTTATTTAACAAATCAAAAGTTTGGAAATATTCTGATAAACACTCCTCATATAATATTTTCTTTTGGAACTTCTGCTGTTTTCCCTTCTATACATCATAATGAGTTGAAACAGCATCTAGAATCTGTAGATCCTCATCTATTATCTCAGAGAACAAAAAAACCATTTTTTACAGTAAATTCATTTTTTTTGCAAGTTGCTGTTGTTTTTGTTTCATTGGGAAGATATTTTTCTTCTAATATTTTACAGTTATTTGATTCGGTTGGGCAAATTTCTATATGTCCATCAATAATTTTTATAGTTTCTCCTGGTAATCCAATAATTCTTTTAATAAACGGACGTGGTTGTTTTGGTGGTACAAATATTATCGTGTCTCCTCTTTTATATTCTTTGAAATATGGACTGATTTTATCAACAAGAATAAAATTTCCATTACTATATGTCGGTTCCATACTTGATCCTACAACAGTAAAAGGATTAACAACGAAAAATCTTATGAATAATAAAATTCCTAAGGCTAAGACAAAAAATGATAGTATATCAAAAACTTCTAATAAAAACTTTGTTATTTTAGATGTTTTTTTTCTCTCTTCCATAGTGTTTTAATTGAATAAATTTTTTTTATTTTTTTATTTAGAATGGTACTTCATCTGTTTCTAAATTTGTGTTATTATATATTTCGTTATGTTCTTCTTCAAGGGTTTCTTCACTTCCTTTTGAATCTAAGAAGATAAAATTGTCTACTATGATTTCTGTAGAAAATCTTGCGCTACCTTCATTATCTTCCCATCTTCTTGTTCTTAATCTTCCTTCGATATAAGTCCTTTTCCCTTTTGTGAGATATTTTCCTAATACTTCTGCTCCTTTTCCATAAGCAACACATCTATGGTATTCTGCATCTTCCATTAAGTTTCCTTCTTTGTTTTTAAATTTTCTGTTTGTTGCGATTGTGAAGTTTACTACAGGGGTATTAGAACTTTCAATCATTTTTACTTCTAAATTGTTTGTAGCTCTTCCAATTAACATTACTTTGTTCAAATCCATCTTCTTTTATACAATAAGTTATAAAATAGTGATATGCCTATATATTAAATATCACATACTTATGTGATAGTAAAAAAAAAGTAAAAATCAATTGATTTTATATTTTATTTTCGTATGCTATGCACTGCTTATTGATTTTGTATGCCCAGATGGCGGAATTGGTAGACGCGTTAGACTCAAAATCTAATCTCAGTAATGGGGTGGGGGTTCGATTCCCCCTTTGGGCAGATTATATTAATATTTATTACAGCGATTTGCTGTATTTTTTTGTTTTTATTTATATTTTTATAATATTTGCTTGACAAATTAAAAATAATAATTATATTCCCATCGTTAATGAACATATATGGAATAGTTTTATTTCAGTATAGCAAACAAAATGAAAGCCAAAACAAAAACAAAATTATTGGTTCTCCCTTGTGTTTCACTTTGTGCCTTGGGGATGATGTGATGTACTACTCAAGCATTTTCTGTCACTATTGAACCTGAAGATATTAAGCATAGTCTGGAATATGTCCAAGAAAGTGAACTCACATCTTCGGCGAAAGGGATTTTGTCCCAAGCTCGGGATGAGATTCATGATTTTATTGTTAACTGATTAGCTGATCTTTCTGGTCGTGATCCTCAGCATCTTGCACTTGATACGAACGAAGAACAGATTGCGTTACTTCCTAATAAACCATTAGCTTTGCATTATGCTTCGTCAGCATGAGGAGATGATGGAAAAAAAAACTGAAACCAGACAGATGTTAAGAAGTATTTTTCTGATGTAGCGCAAGATAGCAACAAAGAAGCTATTTATTTGTTGGCGAAGTATCAGTTGGTTAATCCACATGCAAAGAAATTTTATCCTAAAAATTATATTCGTTTGCATGAGTGTGTGAAGATGCTTCTTAGGGGGTGTGAGGTGCAATTAGATAGAAAGTTTGATGTGCAAGGTGGACAGGTTTCGTCAGCATTACTCCAAACGCCGAAACATTATCAGGTTGCTGATAGTCTTGGGATGTTAAAAAATATTGAGCAGGTAGAAGAATTTGAAAGAATAGTCACTGCAAAAGATCTTGCGGTATTATTGAAAAATTTTTCTTCATTGTATGCTCCATTGGGAAAACAAGCTGTTGGAGTGTGAGATCAAACTTGGGAAAAAAGCACCAGATCTGAAATGGCTGGAAATATTGTTTCGTTTTTTGATTTCCCTATGGTAGAAACTCCTCGTCAGGAATCTCATCAGAAATTTGTTGATACTGTTGATTATGATACTAATGTGAAGATATTACTTAGTCATACGATGTATCCGTTTTCAGAAATCCAGACTTGAACAGTTTCTCGTGCAGGATTTGCAAAATTTTTGGCTCAAGTGCATGCAAGTTTGTATGGGAAGAGTTTAGTTGCAAGAGGGGGAAGAGAAAAATATGTTGATGTTGCATATATTCAGCAACCGTATATGTATTATTTGCAAAAAAATGATTTGATAGATTATCTCACTGAGGTAAAGAGAGGAAAAAAATATTTTTATCCTGAGAGAGCGATGACACAGCATGAAGTGATGACAATTTTGTCTGATGCTTTTGAGAAAAAATTTGCAGAAGGGAAAGATGCTGACAAAAAAAATATAAACTATTCGGAGTTGTCTGCTTTGTTTGTAGAAGCTATCGCGACTAAGCAAGCTTCCGATTGATCGTGAAATTCTGTATCTTGAAATATTTGAACTACTACTAAGAACATAAATATTTTGGATGAAGTGATTGCGTTGTTTAGTGAATAATTATAGTGCATAATTATTGTTAATAATTATTTCGTGAATTGGTTTTTCTAGGAGTTAAAAAATAGTGATAAAAAATATTTGACCCACGAGAGTGGGTTTTTTTTGTTTGATTTTTCTTTTGATATGTGTATTATCAATACTGCCAAATTGTAATTTTATGTTAAAGTATCAAACTTGTAATAGTGAATTCTTTTATTGCTAACAAACTAAAAAAGGCGATTGACAAAATCGTCTATCTCTCTCAGTTTGTTGGTAGATAGAATTACAGTTTGGCGACTTGCGATGATGTCAGTCGTCTTTTTTAATTATTAAAAAAACAAAATGAGAAGATTAAAATGATTTACGCTAGTAGAGATGTTGATAGTAATTGTAATAATTTGAATCTTAGCAGCAGCGATATTACCAAAAATAATGGGAATACAGGCAAGGGCAAGAGATACGAAAAGAGTAGCAGATTTGAGAAATATCTCAATGGCAATACAAACCTATAAAATGGATTATGGAGAGTATCCGGAAAATCCTGAACATGATTGGAAATATGTTGGTTCTGTATGATTCTTATCAGAAAGTTTATCAAACTATCTAAAAGAGATACCTAATGACCCTCAAAAAAATAATAATGTACGAAATCTTCATGAGCTTTGTTTTCCTAATATGACTTCTAGATGTGGTGAGATTAAAAGTGTTGCAAAGAAATGAGAATATTTTTATCAGTCTTTTGAAAAGAAAGGAAGACCAAGAGAATGAATTTTAATTGCAAAAGTAGAAACTCCTAGTTCTGCAAATTTTGTTGGAGAATCTCCTGCTACAAGTTCTATACTTACTTTTTATTACTCAAAAGGTTGTTTACTTACAAATTGTACTCCTTCTTCTTATTTTGAATATCTTTGTTCAAGTGTAAAAAAATGAAATACCATGAAAATGGCAACAGCAGATAATCCTGAATGTATGTATACTGATGAAAGTCAGTTATATTATGTTGAGAAAATTTAATTGCTTATTAAGTACTTGTGTAATTATCCAATAAATTCTTTGAAATCATCAATATCTTCAAATGATTTGTAGACTGATGCAAATCTAATATAAGCGATAGGATCGTGGTTTTTGAGTTCCTCAAGGACGTCTGATCCTATTTTTTGTGAAGCAATTTCGTTGGATTCCATCGTTCGTTGATTTTCCATTTTATTGAGGATATTTTCTATCGCCTCGCTGGAAATTTCTCTCTTTGCGAAGGCGAGCATAATTGATTTTTTGAGTTTATCTCTATCATATAGTTCTTTGGTATTGTCTTTTTTTATGACCATTAAATTTGTGAACGCTCTTCTTTCAAAGGTAGTATATCTATATTCACATCTTTCACATTCTCTTCTTCTTCTGATGGTCTGTCCATCTTCGATAATTCTTGAATCTATTACTTTGCTATCAAGGGTTTTACATTTTGGGCATTTCATGGTGTATTGTCTAAACTATGGGATAAAAGGTGGTATTAATATATTTCTTCAATACTAGAAATAATTTTTAGACTAAAATCTTTAAAAACTTCTGTTATTTTGAAATCTTTTGTATTGTTAGTTATTAGATGCGTAGCTTTTGATGTAAGGGCATCTTGTAATATTTGGGTGTCGTTATGGTCATAGACATAGTGTTCATATTTTGGGTCAATTTTATCTCTTGATGCAATAACCTTACAATGCGATAATTGGACGAATTTTTCTATATCTTGTTCTGTTGGATTAAGATTGTTTCTTTTTGCAACAATAAATAGTTCAGTCAATACAAATGTACTAATTCGTACCTCATTTTTTCTAGAAAATGCAACAAAATCACTATTAGAAAAATCAGAGTTATGCTTAATCATAGCTCTAAATAGTCAAAATAATTTATTGGTATCAGAAAAAATGATAGGAGTCATAGTTTATGCTTTTGTTATGAGATTATTTCGTTGGTTAGGATTTTTTTTCATTGTTGCTTTTATAGTATCTGCCCAATTTTTATTTTCTTTTCTTCGTTTTTCTACCTCATCAATGGTTTTCTCTTTTCCCAGAAAACAAATTGTTAGATTCCCTTCTTCTTGAAGTCTATTTTTTAGTATCATCATAAAATTTGTTAGATTATCTTTATTTACTATATAATTCATAGTATAACTCATGAGGATATCTTATAAAGTAAAAGTATTTTTTTTGATATTGCTATGTTGAAAATATAGTGAATTTTTAAGCAAAATCAAATAGAAAATCTCTATATTATTTTTCTTCCTAACTCGGAATAACATGTCTTTTGTTGTAGCTGTGTAGGGTTTGGAGGAGGCCTTTGATTCGGACAATGTTTTCGTTGTTGAGGGTGATTTTGTCGTTGGGAGTTTTTGCTTCAAATTTTTTGAATTGTTTGATGATGATGGCTAAGAATTCTCTATTATCATCCAGATGAAGTCGTAATTGGAGGAGTTCCTCATATTCTTCAAAGAGATTGAGAATGCTAGTTTCTATAAAAATTCCAAGTTCCCTTTCTATTCCCAAGATACGATAGGTGTATATTTCCATGAGCGGTTTGATGAGATGGTGATAATGATTAGTTTTGAAATATTGGATGAGGATTCCTAGTCCAAGTAGGGTTTCTCTCATGAGTGTGATAATCCCTATTGTGGTTGCATCATCAAATTGTGCATGTGGGTGGGTATTTAGGAGGGTTTGTATTTTTTGTAAAAGTGTTCTTCGGAGCCAAAAATCTAGGGTATAGAGATTTTCTTTCAGATTAAACAATTCTTTTTTTGTGATATGTCTTTTTAGGGTATGGGTTAGTATCTCTGGATGTTTGAGTAGAGCACCAATATCATGATACATCGCATCAATAAGGTCGTTTCCTGTGTTTTCCAACATTAAACTGATAGCATTTCCGAAATAGCTTTTGAATACTTCAAGCAATACTGGGTTTTTGATATAGAGTTTGGTATTTTGAGGATTAAGTTCTTGTAAGAGGTTTGCGACAAAAGTTTCTTGAAAAATTGCGATAAGTCCTCTTGGAATGAGATTACTTTCTACATCGTGATATCTGAAAATAATTTTTTTCTTGTTTTTTTTGATGCCTTCATAGATATTATCGTAATATTGGTCATTTGTAGTGTAGAGTTGGTGATAATTTTTCCAAAAATAGTTGTTATTATGCGGAGTATTATTGTTTGGGGTATTGTTTCTCAGCTGTGTAGTTATACTGTTGAGTAGTTCAGGATGATAGACTCTCAGGTAAAAACTATCAGATTTAGAACTGGAAAATCCCGCAAGGAGGGTGATATAAAAATTCAGTAATTTTTCCATAATTTTGGATTCTTGTTTGATACTTTCTGGGATTTGGAATTTTTCTATTCCATTAGGATTTTCTCCGATTTCTGAAATAATGTCTTCAATATCGTGTCCGATATCTCCTTGAAATTCATTTTTGTGGAAATGGTCGATATATTTTCTCCCCCCTGCAAAGAATCCTTTTTTCAGATGATTAATATCTGTGATATACGAAATAAACTCTTGAATTGGGATGTCTTGGTCTTTGATTTTTTTTGCGTAGTCTTGGAGGGTTGCTTTGTCATAGATTTCTTGGATGATAGTTTCTACCACGGCAAAGCTATTCATATCTTGAAAAAGATATTTTGGCAAAATGTCGTTAGGAAATACTTTTGAGAGGAGATGTAATTCCTCGTCATGAAGATTGGTATCATAGCAATGGGTGCGGAATTTTGCTCCTTGATTCATCCGTGAGAGGATGGTGGTATCTTGTTCTGATTGAGAAAATTCAGGATTACGAAGTAAAATATGTTGCAAATTTTGGAGTAAATCTAAGATTACAAAGAAAATTGAAGGATGGGAAAGTACTTCTTTTTTGAGTGCTTCTATTTCTTTTTTTTGTTTTTTCTTGCTCGTAGCTTTGTAAAAATCAAAGGTCAATTCTACCAGCCAATTATAGTTTTCTTTCCTCTCATCAGAGGGAAATTTTTTTATTCCGGTGCTGAAAATATAAGGGAGTAAATACAGGGTAAACAGAAAATTCGTGAATATCTTTTCGTCATAGGGTTTGAAAATATCTTTGAGTAACACCGCACTTGTAAGCGTCATACAGCAGGAAATATTTGAGATGTTATAAAAGGTATAGCCATTGATATTTGCAACCGAGCAATAGGCATAGTAGTTATTGATTTCTTGTTTGCTATATTTGATAGTGTGGTCAATTCAGATTTGTGCTTCGAGGGGT
>PDWI01010251.1_pt1 | contig 10531 bp, 7 predicted proteins | sample 1430891 | NCBI WGS metagenome assembly PDWI01 (sample SAMN01162508, study PRJNA174530) | Oral metagenome, whole genome shotgun sequencing project. | biome: Marine environment; feature: Marine mammal; material: Swab sample of the gingival sulcus; isolation source: swab sample of gingival sulcus... | reverse complement strand
ATGAGCAATACGGCCCATGATAATTCAGACTATACGGGGCATACAGGACAAGTTGATAATGTGCTGTCTGCCATTGAACAGCAGCAAGATATGCTAATTGATGGGGGGAAGGCCGGAAAATGCTCGAATTCATTACCGCAAAACTTTTCGGAGAGAATACAGAATGATAACGTAACGATGGAGGACATTAAGAATATGCAGAGAACGGATGGAATGAACTATGCACCAACAGGTAAATCCAATATTGTGTGCGGTAAGGGAGATTTTCGTTTTGCCGCTATTGGTCTCGACCACGGCCATATCTATGGAATGTGTAACGGCTTGCTCGAGGGTGGAGCAGAACTTGTCAAAGTCTATGATCCCGATCCAGAAAAGGTCGTGGCTTTTTGCAAAACCTACGACCATATCGAGATCGCTTCGTCTGAAGAAGAGATTCTAGAAGATGCTTCGATCCACCTAATAGCTAGCGCAAGTGTCCCTTCAGAGTGAGGTACTTTGGGGATTCGGGTTATGGAACGCGGGAAAGACTTTTTTGCTGATAAACCAGCTTTTACGCGACTGGATCAGTTAGAGCTCGCTCGCCAAAAGACCGCTGAAACAGGCCGAAAGTTTTTCGTCTATTATGCCGAACGTCTTCACGTCGAAAGTGCGATTTTTGCCGGACAACTCATCGAACAGGGTGCGATTGGCCGTGTGATTCAGGTTATCGGTTTTGGCCCGCATCGTATCAATATCGAAAGCCGGCCGGATTGGTTTTTTCAAAAAGACAAATATGGTGGTATTTTATGCGATATCGGCAGCCATCAAATAGAGCAATTCCTCTCTTTTACCGGCGCCAAAGATGCGAAAGTTCTTCACAGTAAAGTCGCCAACTATTTTCACAAAGACCACCCGAGACTCGAAGACTTCAGCGATGCGACCCTGGTTGCTGATAATGGGGCGACTCACTATTTCAGAGTCGATTGGTTTACGCCGGATGGCCTTGGCGTCTGGGGAGATGGACGGACGATTATTCTTGGAACCGACGGTTATATCGAGTTACGGAAATATTGTGATATTGCCCGTGATACCGAAAGCGATCACGTCTATCTGGTCAATCACCAGAAAGAACAGCATTTCCCGGTCAAAGGCCAGGTTGGGTTTCCGTTTTTCGGCCAACTGATCCGTGATTGTCTGGATCAGACTGAAACAGCCATGTCTCAGGAGCACACTTTTAAGGCAGCGGAGCTCTGTATCAAAGCCGAGGAACAGGCGATACGTATTGAATAGACATTGAGGAGCGTCAGCGCTATCAAAAGGAGTGTTTTCCCTCGATTGAAGGAATTTTGCTGCTCGATGATATTGTGGGATTTATCAGCCGGCGGGACTTTCAGAAATTCGGCATGTCCTATTTGAAAAAAGTGTACGACAGCCTCAATGTGCCGGTCAAATTCTTCCACAACGATTCGCCCTGTAAAGCTTCGGCTCCTCATCTTGCTGAAGTGGGGATTAATCTGCTGAATTTCGGCATTCAGCACTCTTTGAGTGAGATGAAAGAGTGGACGGCTAACAAGAGAAGAGCACACTCGTCGGAAATCTGCCCCCTCGTGATGTCCTTGCAAAAATGGTACGCCGGAAGAGGTCAAAAAGGCCACAGGCGGATTAATTGAAGTGCTGGATGACCGGAGCCGGCTCATCTTGTCCTGTGGAGGCGGTATGCCTCCTGGTGTGACAACAGAGAATATTGAGGCGTTTATTCAGACTGTGAAAAGATTGACGGTGTAGGGGATTTCTGAACTGGCTAAAAAAGAGGTTGACTCGAATGGAAGGAAGGAGAAGTATGGGACTTTACGGGTTTTCTGGAAATACGTGAACAACGCGTCATTTTCATGTCAACATCATCTTAATAAAGGATTGTACGATCATGCAAACTCGGCAAAAGCTGTCTGTAGCGATTATTACGTTTAATGAAGAAAATCGCATCAGGGATGCACTGGAAAGCGTGACGTGGGCCGATGAAATCGTGGTGGTCGATTCGATGAGCACAGACAGAACCGTCGATATCTGCTGTAAATATACTGAGCATGTTTATCAAATACCCTGGCATGGGCATGTGAAACAAAAGCAGATCGCGACCGATAAAACCTCACATGATTGGGTGCTCAGTATTGATGCAGATGAGCGGGTTTCGCCGGAACTGGCCAAAGAAATTCAGCAGGCTTTAATTGGAACACCTCGGTATGCCGGCTATTATATGCCGCGGAAAACCTATTATCTTGGCGACTGGATTCGGCACTGCGGCTGGTACCCGGATTATAAACTGCGGGTCTTTCAAAAACAGAAAGGCGGCTGGGCCGGAAAAGATCCCCATGATAAAGTTGAGGTGCAGGGACTAACAACACATTTTCGGGGGAATCTCTACCATTATACCTATCGCGATATTTCACATCATGTGCAAACCCTGAACTCCTATTCCAGTATTTCCGCTGGATTAAAGACCGGCAGTGTCAGCGGAGCCGGAATTTTCTTCCATACCGTTTTTACATTTTTTAAAAAGTATATCCTCAAACAGGGCTTTCGCGATGGAACTCGAGGTCTGATTGTGTGTCTGCTGGCTTCATTCACGGTGATGTTGAAATACGCGAAGTTATGGGAACGGCGCAATACCTGATGAAAACCCGCCGCAAAGACGCGGAGACGCAACGTATCGCAAAGTCGCTTTGGATAGTTGGAAATCCTTGTAGTTTTGGAGGAGTTATTATGAGCGGAACGTTCCCTCCCTCGGCATGATGAAACGGGCTCAGGGAGATTCTTGCTTATCCTCAATTCCTGTAGTTTCAAAGGAGGAAATATTCGATGAATAAACAAGATTTTATCAAGCAGATCGATGTCAACAACAAGCCATATACAATTTTTGACATCACAATACTCGAAGAAAAGGGGTTGGCTGACATTCAACGCCTGCCATTTTCGATTAAAATTCTGGTCGAAAATCTCTTACGCAAGATGGACGGTCATGTTGTGAAAGAGGGAGATGTGCTCAACATTGCCCGCTGGCAGAAAACCTACGAGAAACCTGTTGAAATCCCCTACCATCCAGCTCGAGTCTTGATGCAGGATTTTACTGGTGTGCCGGCAGTGGTCGATCTGGCGGCCATGCGTGAAGCGGTTAAAACCCTGGGCGGTGACCCCAAAAAAATCAATCCCCTCGTTCCTGCGGAACTGATTATCGATCACTCCGTACAAATCGACTATTTTGGCACGAGCGATTCGCTGCGCAAAAATGTGGCAAAGGAATACGAACGGAACAGTGAGCGCTACAAGCTCCTCAAATGGGCACAGACGAGTTTCGATAATTTTAAAGTTGTGCCGCCGAATTCAGGCATCTGCCATCAGATTAATCTGGAACATCTGGGGCGTGTTGTGATGACGGAAGAGGTCGAAGGCCAGACCGTCGCTTACCCGGATACGGTTGTAGGAACGGATTCTCACACGCCGATGATCAACGGTATCGGAGTTATGGGATGGGGCGTCGGCGGTATCGAGGCCGAAGCGAATATGCTGGGACAGCCCTATTATATGCCGATTCCCGAAGTGATCGGTGTCAAAGTGATTGGTGAGCTTCAACCAGGGGTCACGGCAACCGATATGGTGTTAACCGTCACAGAAATGCTCAGGAAGTATGGAGTGGTCGAAAAATTTGTCGAATATTTCGGTCCGGGCGTCAGAACCCTGCCGGTGCCGGAACGCGCGATTATCTCGAATATGACGCCGGAATACGGTGCGACATTAGACTTATTCCCGGTCGATGAAAAGACGTTGGACTATCTTCGTTTGACCGGTCGTGACGAACGCGCTGACGTCGTCGAAGCCTACACCAAAGCGGTCGGTTTGTTTAACAGCGGCGACATCGAGCCTGACTATACTGATGTACTGGAACTCGACCTGTCGGAGGTCGAACCTTGTGTTTCCGGCCCGAAACGCCCGCAAGATAAAATCGTGGTCGGCAGCTTGAAGACGAAAATGCGGGAGATCGTCGGCAAAGATGAACAAGCGATGGCCAGAAAGCATGCCATTATGCTGCACGATAAAGAAGTGAAAATTGGCGATGCAAGTGTGGTGATTGCGGCGATTACTTCTTGTACGAATACCTCGAATCCGGCTTTGCTTATCGGAACCGGCTTGTTGGCGAGAAATGCGGTCGAATGCGGATTAAAAATTCCCGCATACGTCAAAACCTCATTTGCTCCAGGTTCGAAAGTCGTGCTCGATTATCTTGAAAAAGCCGGAGTCGTTCCGTACCTGGATGCTTTGGGGTTTCATTTAGTTGCTTTTGGTTGTACGACCTGTATCGGAAATAGTGGCCCTTTACATCCGGCGGTGGAGAAAGCCATTACCGACCACAACTTAAATGTGGCAGCGGTGGTGTCCGGCAATCGCAATTTCGAGGCTCGCATCCATCAGATGATTCAATCGAATTTTCTGATGTCGCCGATGCTTGTGATTGCATACGCATTAGCCGGACGAGTCAATATCGATCTGACGACCGAGCCGTTGGCTCTGAATCCGAACGGAGAAGCGGTGTATTTGCAAGACATCTGGCCTGCCCCTGAGGAAATCATGGAACTGGCTCAAAAAAGCGTCGATCGCGAACACTTCGAAACCGAATATGCGAAAGTGTTCGATGGCGATGAATTTTGGCATGCGCTGCCATCGACAGAACGCACGACTTTTGAATGGGATGAAGACTCAACCTATATCAAAAATCCGCCGTTTTTCGAGAATTTTCCATTGGAAACACCGCAATTATCAGATATCACTGGCGCTCGTGTGATGGCGGTTCTGGGCGATTCGATCACCACCGATCATATTTCTCCTGCCGGAGCGATTAAACCCGAGTATCCGGCAGGCCAATATCTGCAAGCCAAGCATGTGAAACCGGAGGAATTTAATTCCTACGGATCGCGGCGCGGCAACCATGAGGTCATGATGCGCGGCACCTTCGGGAACATTCGCGTCAAGAACAAACTGGTCGGCTCGAAAGAGGGAAGCTTCACCAAAAAATTCCCGGAAAACGAGGTGATGTATATTTACGATGCGGCGATGAAGTATATGGAAGAAAGCACTCCATTACTTGTCTTGGGCGGAAAGGAATATGGTTCCGGATCGTCAAGAGATTGGGCGGCCAAAGGCACGAACCTGCTCGGTGTGAAAGCTGTGATAGCTGAGTCGTACGAGCGCATTCATCGCAGTAACCTGGTTGGCATGGGCGTCCTGCCGCTCGTGTATCAATCCGGTGAAACTGCGGAGAGCCTCGGATTGGACGGAACGGAAATCTATTCGATCTCCGGAATTGAAGGTATCACGCCTCGCAAACGACTTCAGGTGAAGGCAGTGAAAGCTGATGGGGTAGAGATCACATTTGAGGTCATCGCCCGGCTGGACACAGACGTGGATGTCGAATATTACCAGCACGGCGGAATTTTACAATATGTGTTGCGGAAATTGATGAAGTAGAGACAGCCCCATGTCTCTGCTTGGGTCGTGGAGTATTGGAGGGGTGGAGAATTCTTGGAGGTGTTCCATCACTCCATCACTCCAATACTCCATCATTTAGAACGGGATATCATCTTCAGGCGGTGCGGCTGGTGCGGATGAGGCTGTCGGAGGACCGGTATGAGTCGGAGTCGCCGGAGCCGCTTGGGGTGATCCTGGAGAAGGTGGCGCAGCATAGGTCTCTGCCGGATGTGGCGGATAATAGCCAGAAGGCGCGGAATCCCCTCGTCCGCTCAGTAAAATTAAATCCTGGGCCACAATTTCAGTTGTATAGCGTTTATTGCCATCTCGATCCTCCCAGGAGCGAGTTTGTAAACGTCCCTCAATGTAAGCCTGACGGCCTTTCGCAAGGTATTCTCCCGCGATTTCAGCCAATCGTCCCCAGAGAACGACTCGATGCCATTCGGTTCGATCCTGCCATTCATCGCTATTTGCGGGTTTATACCGTTCATTGGTTGCAAGGTTTATCGTTGCTACAGCCGTTCCACTTGACGTATACCGAAGCTCTGGATCAGCGCCAAGATTTCCGATGAGTTGTACTTTATTGAGTGATTTTCCAGCCATTGCCCCCTCCTTCTTTCCGACAGTCTCTGATTTTTCATGGATCTCTTCTGTATTACTCTTCCCTTCTTCGTCTATCATCTTCCTTGACTGCCTTTAAAAAGTAAAGGATTTTTTCAAAAATATATTGAGAAGGTCGAAAAAATTTTTGAGAGCAAACTCCGGAACTTAGAAGAAACCCCAGTTCTTCCAAAAATATATTGACAGATATGAAGATCTCATCTTCCCCTGCTTGGTGGGCAACTGTTTTTTTGCCTTTAGCCCTTTTTTAAAAATTTTCCTCTCCAAACAAAAAAAAGGTGTTTCGAACATTCCGAAACACCTTGTCATAAAAATGCCGGAGGTCGGACTCGAACCGACATGGAGTTGCCCCCGCGGGATTTTGAGTCCCGTGCGTCTACCAGTTTCACCACTCCGGCGTTTAGTATTGTGTTTATGTACTGAAAGGGCTATAATCTTGTCAAGAAGATTTTAAGAGTTTTTTCTTAAAACATGAGTGAAAGGTAAAGAGAAAAATACGAAAATTTCGTAAGATTTTTATTGTCTGGATGTAAGGTCTTTTCATAATGTGACAATTTACGTCTAAGAGAAGAAAATATTGATAGCTTGAGTTGTAAGGAACGACAGAGATTGCAGAGCAGCAAGACACGTTCGGAAGCCTGCTACGTTATTCTCTTTACTGCTCTGCAATCTCTGTCGTTCCTTTAGCTTGTTGAGAAGCCTGTATGAGAGAGTGGATTAGAGTGTTTGCTCCGGCGACAGTTGCCAATGTCGGCCCGGGTTTCGACATTCTCGGTTTTGCAGTCAGTCGGCCCGGCGATATTGTCGAGGTTCGAAAAATAAATATGCCTGGCGTTCATATCAGCGATATCCATTATACCCGCAAGCGAGACCGTGGAAAATTACCGGCGAGTCCGGATAAGAACACCGCTGGGGTTGCAGCAAGAAATGTGTTGCATGTGCTCCGTAAGCAAGGAGTGATTGATAAACAAACGGGAGTCGAGCTCAAACTACACAAAAGTATGCCTCTCGGAAGCGGGTTGGGAAGCAGTGGCGCGAGCGCTGTCGCTGCTGCATGGGCAGTGAATGTGCTTTTTGAGACGCCCTTGCGGAAAGATGATACAAATCTGATTCTGTCCTGCGTCAGAGCTGAGGCGACGCTCAGCGGGTTTCATGCGGACAATGTCGCGCCGTCGATGCTGGGAGAATTTGTGCTGATTCGAAGTTACCAACCTCTTGATATTATCCCCCTCAGTGCTCCCAGAAACCTTGTGTGTACGATCGTGAACCCATATTATAAAGTCTCTACCCGACGAGCTAGAGCCGCTCTGCCGACTCATGTACCGTTTAAAGATGTTGTTGTTCCGCAGTATGCTAATGTCGCTGGTATTGTTGCTGGAATTTTGCAGCAGGATATCGCGCTGTTAGGACGTTCTATCGAAGATAAAATTGTCGAGCCAGCCCGTGCTCCTCTGATTCCGGGATTCATGGATGTCAAACAGAGCGCATTGAAACACGGAGCCTTAGGGTGCTCGATTAGTGGGGCCGGCCCATCGATGTTTGCCATCACGGATAATATTGATAAGGGGCACGAAATCGGTCGGGCAATGTGTGAGACCTTTGAAAAACATGGTCTGACAAGTAAGATTTATGTGTCATATATTAATCGTGAAGGTGCAAAACAAGTGGATTAAACCCATTGTACCTGTATTGTATCTGCGGACTTCTTTGTTCGCAGGTACAATGGGTTTACCGATAGGGCGGGGTTCCGTCCCCGTCAATCAGACGTTAACAATTAATCATTGAGCATAACATGGGAGATACCGCATGAATGCACTCAAGTATTATTCAACAAATCTTCAGGCAGAACCGGTTTCTTTTCGAGAAGCGTTGTTAAAAGGATTGGCTCCTGATAGAGGGCTCTTTATGCCTGAGGATATTCCCCAAATCGCGACGGATGAGCTGAAAAGCTATTCCAATATGGACTATGATGAGATTGCGTATGCTGTGCTGCGAAAATTTCTCCATAATGAAATTCCCGATGATGAACTGCAGGCGCTTGTCAAAGACGCCTATGATTTTCCGGTGCCGTTGGAACAGGTGTATGAAAAGAAATATGTCATGAGGCTGGATCAAGGCCCGACAGCATCATTTAAAGACTTTGCTGCGCGGGTCATGGGGAGACTCATGCAATATTTCCTCAAAAAAGAACAACGGAGTTTGCTCATTTTGACCGCGACCTCTGGTGATACGGGAAGCGCTATTGCCAATGCCTTCTACGGGCTGGACAATATCAAGGTACTCGTTCTGTTTCCTGAAAAAGAAGTGACTGACCGGCAGCGCAAGCAAATGACGACATTGCATGATAATATTCACATCATCGCCCTGGATGGAAAATTTGATGATTGTCAGGCATTGGTGAAACAAGCCTTTTCAGATTTAGACCTCGACGGCCTCAACCTCTCGTCAGCGAATTCGATTAATATCGGACGACTGCTGCCGCAAACGCTCTATTATGTGTACGCCTTTGCCAAACTGAGAGAAGGAAAATCAGACGATCAGATCGTGTTTTCCGTGCCTTCTGGAAATTTTGGGGATTTAATGGGTGGCTTGATTGCCAAAAAAATGGGGCTGCCTGTGAAAAAATTCGTGGTGGCGACCAATGAAAATGACGAGTTTCCCAAATATTTAGCAACAGGAGAATATCATACCATCGTCCCGTCCCGCGATTGCCTTTCCAGCGCCATGAACGTCGGACATCCAAGCAACGTTGCGCGTTTGATCGCATTGTATGGCGGACAAATGGATGAAACCGGCACGATCGAAAATGAACCGGATCTCGCACAGATCAGGGAAGATATGTATGCCGTCAGTGTCAGCGACAATGACACAAAAGCGATGATTAGAGAGGCATACAACACGCATACCCTTCTCTTAGAACCGCATGGTTCCGTGAGTTGGGCAGGTCTGATGCGTTATTTGAACGAAAACAGTAGCGATGATACAGCAGAGCAAGTGTGCGTCAGCCTGGAAACAGCTCATCCAGCGAAATTCCCAGAAGTAGTGCGCGAAATTCTCAATATTGATCCCGATCTGCCCCCAAGTCTTGAGGGATTGGACGCAAAAGAAGAAATTTTCGCGACAATGGGCAACAACTACGAGGAATTCAAACGCTATTTGCAAAAACATTATTGATTTTGCTTGATCACAAAGACACGAAGAAAAGTGACTAAAGTGGTATGTGAACTCAAGAACTTAAAGTTTAGTCGTTATAACTCCAGCATTGATCAATGACATTTTAGGTGTGCTTTCTTCCCCTTCGGGGCAAATACGATACAACTTGTAACTTGTAACTTCCAACTTTTCCTTCTTCGTGTCTTCGTGGTAACATTTCACCATGAAATATATCATTATACTCGGTGACGGCATGGCTGACCATCCGCTGGACAGTCTCGGTGGGAAAACTCCTTTAATGGAAGCGAATACGCCACACATCAATGCGTTATGCGCCAAAGCCAATACCGGACAATTACAAACCGTTCCCCTCGATATGCCTCCGGCCAGCGATGTGGCGAATCTGGGGGTATTGGGATACGATGTCCACAAAGTCTATGAAGGGCGCGGCGTGCTGGAAGCCGCCAGCATGAACATCGATATTTTGCCCGGCGATATGGGGATGCGCTGCAACCTCATCTGCATCGAAGACGATAAGATTAAAAATCACTCCGCCGGACATATCAGCTCCGAAGAAGCAGCACAGCTTATTGCAACACTAGAACACGAACTCGGCTCAGGCACTGTGCAGTTTTATCCGGGTGTCAGCTATCGCCACCTGCTCGTCATGAAAAACGGTGTGAAAGATTTGGCATGTACGCCGCCTCACGATGTGCCGGGGACGCCTTTTAAAGATGTGCTGATTAAGGCTGCCAGTCCGCAAGCAGATGAAACGGCACGTACCTTGAACGAGCTTATTATAAAATCTCAGGAGATTTTAAAGAATCATCCGGTCAACCAGAGGCGCGTTGCTGCCGGTAAAGATCCGGGCAATTCTATCTGGCCCTGGTCTCCTGGTTATAAGCCCAGTATGCAAACCTTCGAGGAATTGTACGGCATTACGAGCGGCGCTGTGATTTCGGCCGTTGACTTGATCCAGGGACTCGGTAAATACGCCGGATTTCAGGTTATCCATGTCGAAGGCGTAACCGGTTTGTACGATACGAATTATGAGGGGAAAGCCAAAGCCGCTGTCGATGCATTACAAGAAGTCGATTTCGTCTACCTGCACATCGAAGCTAGTGACGAAGCCGGACACGAGGGGGATGAGCAGTTAAAAATCAAGACCATCGAGTATCTGGATCAACGTGTCGTGAAATATATTGTCGAAGAAACCAGCAGGATGGATGAAGAGGTGGCCATTGCCATTTTACCAGATCAT
>PDWI01010250.1_pt1 | contig 10531 bp, 10 predicted proteins | sample 1430891 | NCBI WGS metagenome assembly PDWI01 (sample SAMN01162508, study PRJNA174530) | Oral metagenome, whole genome shotgun sequencing project. | biome: Marine environment; feature: Marine mammal; material: Swab sample of the gingival sulcus; isolation source: swab sample of gingival sulcus... | reverse complement strand
AAGGAGCTCTGAAATTAAAAGAAATTAGCTACATTCACGCCGAGGCTTATGCCAGCGGAGAAATGAAGCACGGCCCACTGGCTTTGATTGATAAAAACTTCCCAACCTTCGCGCTGGCTTTAAGCTCAGACATCGCTGAGAAAAACGCCAGCAATATCCAAGAAATTAAAAGCCGTGGCGGGCCAATTATCGCCGTGGTTGATGACCCGGATAGCGAAGCTGCTAAACTGGCCGACGACCTAATTGTAATCCCTAAAACTCTGCCGCAACTGCAAGCCATTCCAGCGGCGCTGGTTACTCATTTATTCGCCTACCATATCGCCAAAGAACTGGGGCGAGACATTGATAAACCGCGCAATTTGGCTAAGAGTGTCACTGTTGAATAAATTTTAAGCTCGACCAAAATCATCCATTAGGCGGACGATGTCTTGCTCGTCGCTAGGATGTTTTGGATCAATATGCTGCCAGACTTCGGCGACAACAGACCATTCTCCACCCGCAGGTGCACCGGCTCGATGGCGAGCTTGGACTGGACAATAAATTTGATCACCCGGCTGAAAAACCCGATATTCGCCGGGGTGGTCTTGATCGGTAATCGAAGCCTCTAGTTTGCCGTGGAGCACTTTCCAAATCTCTGCGCGGCGGTGATGATATTGAAAACTGAGCTTCTTTCCGGGTTGGAAAATCAAAAATTTTGGACTAAACGAACCAGCTGTTTTTTGTAGATCTTGATCGGGAAAATAGTCCTTCAAAAACTGTTTGCTGTGTTGGTCTCTAAAACGATAATAAGCGCCCCAAGGTTTTTGCTCATCAGCATCAGCAACAATAAAACCCTTTTCTTTAATGAGTTGTTTGACCCGCCGAAGAACTTCAGTTTTGCTCAGACTTGGGTCTAGGGATAGTTTAAATTTATTGTTCATAGCCGGTGGCCTGGTTGATCCTTGTAGAAGAATCTCGTTTAACAACCTCTTCACTGCCAACACCAAACAACATTTCTATGCCCAATTTTTGACAAACAGAAGTTTCCGGAACAATTCTCGGGCCACTGCGATCACCACCATTTGCAAAAATCATCTGATCTTCCGGATATTTTTCAGAAACCTGCTGAACGGTTTGGCACACCGAAGGGTCTTGATCGGTCGCCAAAACAACCTCATCGACATTTCTCAGAGCTTTCATTAAACGAACTCTGTTGTCTTGATCTAGGATAACTTTGCCCTTTTTAAGAACTTGTTGGTGATCATTATTAACAATCACAATTAAATAGTCCCCTAGTTTTTTGGCGGCCTCAATCATGTCTAGGTGTCCGCCGTGTAAGGGGTTAAAGTAGCCGCTAACTATTACTCTTTTCAAATTTACTCCTTTGGATATTCCGTTTTTAAATTAGACATCTAAGATTATTCTTGAGACTTAATGACAATGTGGCGGTCTGGTCCGGTTCCTTCGGACTCTGAAAGCAAACCGTGCTCTTCGGCTAATTTATGTACTGTGCGACGATCGGCAGCATTCATCGGCTTAAGAGCTTTGTCTTGGCCGCTGGTTTTAACTTCTTCAATCCAAGATTGAGCTTTTTCACGAAGGCGATCAGCGCGATTTTTCTTATAATCAGCAATATCAACGTTAACCCTACTAATTGGATATTCCTGGGTTTTTAGCGCCATACTAACCAGAAACTGAAAGCTGCGCATCGTGTCAGCGTGGCTACCAATCAATAAGCTGTTCATATGTGTGCTAGGCACGTGCAGCTCGATAACCTCTCCATCTTCAGTAGTGGCATAAACATCGGTGTTTAGGCCAAAAAAGGACAATAAATCCTCTAAATATTTTTTAGCAAACTGAATGGCTTCCTCTTGATTTTTCACTTCTTCCTCCTTTTTTTAGTATGCTTTTTGGTTTTAGAGGAGTGTTTGTTTGCATTAGAATGTTTAACAACCCGCGAGATTTTAACCCCGCTTTTAGTGGTGGTAATATGCTCGACGCTTTCTGCCCGCTGTGAAGAGCTGTTAGGTGATCTGTTTTTGCCCGGTTTTTGGAGAGGCTTTTTAGAAACAACCTCAGCAGTAGCAACCTCTAGGCTATATTCGTCTTTTTTAAGAAGTTTACGCTGTTGCAAATAGGCTACCAGTCCGCTAACCAACCAGTACAGTGGAAGGGCGGCAGCGAAAGGCATAGAAATCACCAAAACCATAATCGGCATAACATAGGACATATTTTGACCGACCGCAGCATTGACCTCGCTGGAGTCGGCTGTTTTTTGCTCCTTGGCAGCATCGCGGAGAATCTCCTTCAGTTTGCGAGAACGTTTTGGCAAAGTTTGCTTGGTTTGCAAAAACTGAACAAAGGCCGAGGCCACCACCAACAACAAAGCTGGTGCATACCAAACACCCTCGCTGTAGGCTGGCTTAGACATATCAATTACGCCCACTAAAGTATTGTCAAAAACCGAACTATCTTGATTAACTTTTTGCAACTGTGGAAGTTTTTGAACAACCGAGTAAGAGTGGCTGTAAACCTGGGTGGCATCGTTTACGATTCGCCGAATCCCGTAAAACAGAGAAATAAAAATCAAAAACTGAACAACCAAAATACCGATAAAAGCCATTGGGCGAACTTTGTGTTCACGATACAACTGGCCCATCATTAAAGCTTCTTTTTGACGATCACCTTTAGTTTTGGCTTTGATTTTCTTAATTTCAGGCTGCATCCGACGCATCGCAACGGTATGCTTAAGTTGGCCCTTAAGCATTGGGTACATCAAAAATCGAATCAAAACCGTAAAAACGATGATCGACAGCCCAAAATTATGACCCGGAATCAGAGCATAGATAGTGGTCAGCAGGTTAAAAATTGGTTTAGCAATAAAATCCATAAATCCTCTTTTTTGTCAGTTTCTAATCTTAAAAATTTCTGACTATTGTCTATAACTATAGCATGAATCGCTAAACAATTGCTGGATTATTTGCGCTGTTTTAGGCTTTTAGCTGGAGTTTAGACTTATTTTATATTCAGCTGTTCTAGCTTTTGAAAAGCTTTTTGAAAATGAGCTTGAAGTTCTGGTGCTGAAATCGTTGCTAAAGCGGAGTCGTAAACAACGCAAACAATGTCAGCATTTGGCAATCCGGGATGTTGGTCGTAAATTCGAAACTGTTCGTAAATTCGGCGGCGGATCCGGTTTCTAACAACCGCTGATTTATGAACCTTTTTACTAACCACTACAGCGGCGCGCCAAGTTCGGCGACCACTAGCAACATACAGTCTGAATCCGGACATTTTGATGGCTTGGCCTCGGACCCGCGAAACAGAGCGATGACCGCGAAAACGATGTTTTTGTGAAATCATATTCTTAATTTTAACAAATTCAAAAGCCAGCCGCTTGTTATAAAGGGGCTGGCTAGGCTTGTTTGGCTTTAAAATTAGCGAGACAAGATTTTGCGCTGTTTGTTGCGGCGGCGCTTCAAAACTTGCCGACCCTGACGAGTTGACATCCTTTTAAAGAATCCGTGTACGCGGGCGCGTTTGCGCTTTTTTGGTTGATAAGTTCTTTTTGGCATATTCGTGAATTTTAACATTTTTACACCAAGTTTGTCTAGAGTATTAATCACCGGAAAACTCCACGGGACTATTATTTTGTCAAAATTTCTATTTTATTTTTTAGCTTATCCACCCTTCCACAGACTTTATCCACATAAATAACTGTTTGTTTGCGCTTATTGTGGAAAAGTCTAACTGTGGTTGGCGCTGCAGCGGTTCTAGAAAGTGTTGTAAAAGAAGCTGTGGAAAAGTCCAGAGTGAATGGCTTATTATAGTTGTATTGTTTTGGAAGTTTTAGAGACTTAAACCAAGGTTTTTACTCAAAAATAAAGGAGAGTACGTAGGGCAAAATGCAAGATTTAAACAAAGTTTGGAAGGCCGTTTTAGGCGAGCTAGAACTAGTTCTCTCTAAAGGTAACTTTTCAACTTGGTTTAAAAATAGTTACTTGCTGGAGGCCTCTGGGGGGCAAGCGGTAGTTGGTGTTCCAAACGTTTTTATTAAAAACCAGATTGAAAAAAAATACCTCCAGCAAATCAGCGAGCTGTTAAATAAAAATAATATTGATTGCGAGCAGGTGGTTGTTGACGTTTATGAACCGCGCTCCCCGAGCAAAAAAGATAATGATGTTATTTTCTTAGCCAATCAAACCCTTAAAAAATCTGCTTTTAAACCCAAAACTTCAGCGATTGCCCACAAATATCGGCGAGGACTAAATTCGCGCTATACCTTTGAGAATTTCATTGTTGGCTCGGGTAATGATTTTGCTCACGCTGCTTGCCAAGCTGTCGCCGCCAATCCCGGAAAAAAGTACAACCCTTTGTTTATTTATGGTGGAGTTGGGATTGGTAAAACCCATTTAATTCAAGCCGTCGGAAATCAAATCATCAAAGACAACCCAACAGCCGATGTGGTTTATGTCTCCAGCGAGCAATTCGTTCAGGAATTTTTAGACGCCATCAGATTTAAGAAAAATGGCAATTTTGCCGATCATTACCGCGGAGCCGATGTTTTAATTGTGGACGACATTCAGTTTATTGCCAACAAAGAAAAAACTCAGGAAGAGTTCTTTCACACCTTTAATGCCCTACATCAGGCCAACAAACAAATTATTATCAGCGGCGATCGCCCTCCACAAGATATCCCAACCCTAGAAGAACGCCTCCAGAGCCGTTTTGCCTGGGGGATGACTATCGATATGCAGGTTCCGGACCTAGAAACTCGTTGTGCCATCATTCAGCAAAAGGCCGTTCAGAACAACTTTAAACTACCCCCTGATGTTGTAGATTACCTAGCTAGCCTAGTGGCTAATAATATCCGCGAGTTAGAAGGGGCCCTGAATCAGTTGATTGCTTTTTGTGAAATGCGCAATATTCAACCAGATCTGCAGGTTGCTAAAACTCTGCTCGGCAGCGCCAAAACCCGTCCTAAGCACCTTAATCCTAAGAAAATCGTTGATCAAACTGCTAAATATTATTCCGTTGGCATTGATGAGCTGCTTAGTCCGAGCCGCAGTAAAGAGATTGTCTATCCACGACAAATCGCGATGTATCTACTGCGCAGCGAACTACATATGAGCTTTCCAAAAATCGCTATGGAGCTTGGTAGAAAAGATCACACCACGGCAATCCACTCCATTGATAAAATTGAAAAAAACATCGGTAGAGACCCGGCTGTTCGCCAACAACTCTCAGAATTAAGGAGCCTCCTATATGTTTAATTTTGTTGTGGAAAAGCTGTGGTTTGGGACTGGAAAAGCTTGGGCTAAAGTGTCGATAAGTCTGCCGAATTGCTGGGTTTATTCACAGCCGGCCTTTAACTCAGTGGAGTTTAGCCACAGTCTGGGCGGAATTATCCACGACGGTTTTACACTACCAAAAAAGGGTTTTGCTCCCCTGTTGAGGCAAGCCTTTTCCACAAAATCCACAAAGCCTATAAAAACAATAAAGATATTTAATAATATATTTTTTAATACGGTCGGGAGGACAGTATGAAAATTACCCTAACACAAGAAAATTTAGCTAAAGGACTTTCTACCGTTGCTAAAATTGCGCAATCGCGAGGATCATTGCCGATTTTGGCTCACGTTTTACTGAAGACTAAAGACAATCAGCTCTATATCGCCGCCACCAACCTAGATATTGCCATTAGCGAAGTAATTGGCGCTAAGGTTGAGAGCGAGGGCGCAGTTACTGTTCCGGCTCGTCTAATTCAAGACTATGTCTCCTCTCTACCATCCGGAATTATTACTTTAGAAACCGAGGGCAATAACTTGCATATTTATACTAAAGACAAAAACTATACTTCAACGCTAAACGGGGCTCCTGTGGACGACTTTCCGGAAATGCCCGAAGTTCAGTCTAACCACAAAATACAAGTTAATAGCGGCGAATTATCTCAAACATTGAGTCGGGTGTTGTTTTGTTGTTCAAGTGATGATGCTCGCCCAGTTCTAAACGGCGTTTATATGCACAGCGATGATTCTGGTAGGGTTTATTTTGCCGCGACAGACTCTTATCGGTTAGCTCAGTGTCGTTCGTCGATCAAGTCTAAAGATTCGATTAGTTTGATTTTTCCCGCTGTGGCCATTAACGAGCTGATGCGAATTAGTAAGGACGACAGCCAAGATGTTCAGATTGTCTATGACCAACAGCAAGCCGTATTTGAGGTTGGGTCAGTCCAGATTGTTACTCGACTAATTAGCGGTAAATACCCGGACTATCAAAAGATTCTACCTAAAAAATTTAGCACAACGGCCAGTTTAAAACACCAAGATCTTCAAGAAATTACCAAAATATCTAGTCTGTTTGCTCGAGAGGCTGCCGGAGGGGTGACACTATTATTTGCTAAAGACGATAACACTTTAAGTATCAAGTCAATCGCCTCGCAGGTTGGTGAAAATACGGCCACCGCTGAAGCAGAAATTGACAACGACTCAGAGATAACAATGAATTCCCGCTACATCTTAGACGCTCTCTCGGCTTTCAAAGGTCAAAAGTTAAAGGTTCAAACCAACGGCAAACTAGACCCTTGTATGTTGAGTGATCCTGAAGACCAAGACTACCTACATATTATTATGCCGGTTCGCAGCTAGTAGTCGGGAACTGTTTTTGAAGATAGAGTAGAATGGTAATATGCTAAACACTCTGCAGCTGAAGAATTTTCGGAGCTATCAAGATCAGATTTTTGAGTTTAAAAACGGCGTAAATATTATAATTGGCCCAAATGCTAGCGGTAAAACAAATTTGTTACAGGCGATTCATTCGCTGTCGACAATGAAAGCTTTTGGCTCACCAACAGAACTGTTGAAGCATGGTTGTACAGAGGGTCGAGTTCAAGGTGTTTTTAATAATCAGACTCGTAATTTAAAATTAAGCCAAACCCAAAATCAGATTAGTATTGATGGTCGAGAATACCGTCGTTTACCGCAAAATTTAAAGTTGCCAGTAGTTGTTTTTCAGCCTTCAGATATGTTGACCCTTTCCGCTCAACCGGAGTTGCGGCGCAATTACCTAGACACAATTATTCCGCACCTTAACAAAACTTATCAATCTAAACTGCGCAATTATAAAAGGGTTTTGGTGCAGCGCAACCAAATTCTTAAAAAACCAAACCCTAAACTAGAAGAAGTTTTTGTTTGGGATGTTCAGTTGGTGGAGTTGGCGGCCCAGATTGTAATTGAGCGTCAGAAGGCCACAGAAGCTCTGAGCGAGTTTATTCAGTCTAGCTACAGTTCTATTGCCCAAAATAGTATAGATCCGGTCAGCGCCGAGTATTTTGTTTCTAAAATCAAATCAACCAAAAACTATGCTAACCAGCTGCATCGAGAGCTAAAAAAAGCTTGGCCGGAAGACAGACAGAGGGGTTTTACGGGCGTTGGTCCGCATCGCGATGATTTGTTGATTACAATCCGTGGCCGGCTAGCTAAGGATGATGCTTCACGCGGAGAGTTACGTTCTTTGATTTTGAGTTTAAAACTTTTTGAACTGAAATTAGTTCAGGAATCTTTTGAAGAATCGCCAATTTTACTTTTGGACGATGTTTTTGGTGAATTGGACGGCGCTAGGCGGAAGGCTTTGGCCAAAAATCTCTTAAAGGTTCAAACCTTTATAACCTCTACCGATGCGGATGTTGTTGTTGAGCACTTTGCCGATCACAACATCATTCCGTTGTAGTTTCAAAAAACTACTCAAAGACTTGAAAAGAGTCAAAATAGTATTTTGTAAATTTGCCTTTATCAAACCCGACCATTGAAAAATTATACTCAGAAAGGTCTTTGGGGAGCTTCTCTTTAAGATATTTCTGTACGGCTTCAATTTTGGCGCCGTTAACCTGACCATTAAAGGTGACGTAGAAAGTCTCAGATCGTTCTAGGTAATCAACCGTAAAATCCTTTTTCTTTTGAGGCAGAGATCCTATGAAAGCTTCGGTTTTACCAAACGAAGGTAGCTCTAAGTTTTGAGAATTGGTTCCAGCGGCTTCGATGTAGGTTTGAATAATCTGATGGTTTAGTTTTTTGATAGTAATTTTAGCCGGCTGTTTTTTTAGTAGTTCAAATTTTCCATTGATGACGGTTTGTTGTTCGTTGTTTTGAATTCCTTCAACGATAAAGACAACTTCTTTAGAAAAATCTTTATAAACATCGAGACGTTTGCGGGCAAAAAACTTGATATCTTTGCGCAGGCTTGCGGTTCTAGCTGGACCGATGGCTTTGTATAATTCTTCCCCGTTGATTAGGGCGGCGTATCCGTAAGGCGGAATATAGTCGTGATATTCTTCGTCTTCGGCGCCCCCTCTGAATAACATAAAAAACAGGAAAACAAAAAAGACGACACCAATAATTATTAAAACCTGTTTTTTATATTCTTGAAGAAATTTAATAAAGACTTCCATATTTATTTGATTTTATCGACCCTCCAGGCGCCCTTAATTGAAGTTATAAACTGATCCATTCTGAGCGGCGTATCGTTTTTAGATTGACCATTAAAGGGCTCCTCATCCTTTTTGTAATTGTTGGGGTCGGCAAATAAGAATCGGCCATCATCGGTGACGGCTCGCATTACCAAAATATGGCGATTGGAGGTAAAAGGCCCTTTGTTTGCGGAGAGAAGAATCAGGGATCCAGATTTTAGGGCTTCAGAAAATTGTTCGGGCTTTCCAAGGTCTAGTGCCGTGGCTTTAACACCCCAGCTCTCCTCGGACCTTGGAACTATGCCCACCCACCACCACATCGATCCACACCCGGGCTGCTGTTGGTTGTTGGCGACAGCCCAGTCGGCTACATCCTTGGGGGTGGTTTGATTACCTGTTAAGGTGCTTACGATCATCGCCCAAGATGTTGGACCACAACCACATTTAGAAATTGACCCGTTCCCGTAGCTTTCGTTTCCGTAATAAACTTTATGTTCGTCCTCCGAAGCGGGTCCACCCTTTCTTTGTTGATAGTAGACCATTGGATGAGCGCCTTCACCGGGCAAATCCCAACCGTTTTTACCGGCCGACAGGCCCTGACTACAGTCAACCCCTCCCCCGCTAATCTGACCAGCAAAACCTTGATAGGCTTGATAGGCTTCTAGGGCGGAGCTAATTCTTTTTTTGTTGTTTTCACCGTTTGGGTCTTGAGAGCCTGTAAACATTTCAAATTTTGATGCAAATAAATAAGTCGCCTCTTCGACACTAGTAGCCGCAAAAATTAAATCACCAGCCCTCTTAGAATTTGCTACATTATTAGGATTTCCTCGCCAGGGTTCTCCTTTAAGTTGGTGGTATAAAAAGTCTAGCTGAAATTCTAGCGTACCAATTTCTTCGCTTGAAATTCCGGCGTCCATAGCGGTTTTAATAATTTTAGCGTTAGAATCCCACTGAACGATTCCCCAAGCCCTACCTCTCTCATGGGAATATTTTAAAGCTTCTTCAGCAGAAACCTCTCTGTCTAAAACTTTCTGTAAAATTTTAGTTTTAATTTGGTGGATATCGCCACCACCGGTTTCACTAGCCATATTGCCGATAATTCCAGCTGTAATTTCCGGAGAAATGCCTCTTTTGCCAACAAAATAATTAAAAATTTTCTGAACTATATCGCCCGACCCTAAATCTGCGTGGCATTGACAAACTTCAGAGTTTGCAGGGATTTCTACCTTTTTGTAAGAAGAAATCAAGTTTAAGTTTGAACTAACATCAATTTGCCGGTCTTTAACCGCCTGGATAATGGCTTTTAAGTTTTCTTCTCCAGTGTATGCAAAAAGCGGCATAGTGACGCCAGCCTTTAGTGCTGCCGGCACGGCTACAGATAAGTCACCAACGTTATTTTTAACAGCCGCCGCATTAAGGTCATCGGTAACTATCGGCCCAGAAAAAGCATATTCGTTTCGGAGCAAATCAATACCAGCCTTAGATGTTCCAAAAACCTCTTTATCACCGGTAATCCCGGGAACTTTAGCACTATTAACCATTACCATTGGGTTGTTCTCGCTGAGAACTTTTTTATAAACTAAAAGATCTTTTTGTCTAAGCTGGTCGATATGTGGAGAGGTGGCGGTCTCGTGGTCGGTGTGATTGGTGGTTGTTCCTAGGCCCGGAAAATGTTTAATAGTGGGGTTAACTCCGGCTGCTCTCAGGCCGCGACCAAAAGCATTAACTTTGCTGGCGACGACTTCGGGGTTGTCAGAGAAGCCTCGATTGGTTGCAGCAACCGCTTTGCTTCCCGGTATAGATAGATCGGCAACTGGCGCCAAGAATGTGTTCACACCAACCTCACTGAGTAATTTTTCACCAGCTTGTTTGGCGATTTTTTCAACCTCTTGGTCGCTTTTTTGGCCCATTTCTTTGGCGCTTGGAATGCCGCCCGTGACTGACGAAAACCTTTGAACCTGCCCACCCTCTTCATCACTGGTGACCAACAGAGGGACGCCAATGTCGGTGTTGATTTGATCGAAAAATTGCTTAGTAAACAGCCCTCGGTTGGCGCTATTGAAAAAGGCTACCCCGCCAATTTTGTATTTT
>PDWI01010248.1_pt1 | contig 10532 bp, 5 predicted proteins | sample 1430891 | NCBI WGS metagenome assembly PDWI01 (sample SAMN01162508, study PRJNA174530) | Oral metagenome, whole genome shotgun sequencing project. | biome: Marine environment; feature: Marine mammal; material: Swab sample of the gingival sulcus; isolation source: swab sample of gingival sulcus... | reverse complement strand
CTCTGGAAGAACTGCGAACGCAAACTGACGACAAGCCTGCACATGGTCATACTGGCATTTGTTGGTTTGTTGTTGAGGAGATTTTGAACGGGTTCTTAGGATTCCATCAATATTGCTGACGATTTTATGGATATCACGCATGTGTCGTATTCTACCACGCGAAACATTCGCGTTTCGGAGAGCGCTCTGCATGAGCATATTTGACTACATACACGGTTTATGCTATAATGAAAGTATGGAACCATCACTGAAATCTGCCGAAACACATCAAAACGAACGCCAGAAACCGTGGAAATCGCCGCGTGTGCTGTATGGATCCTTGGCAGCCGTGGCTGTAGCTGATCTTTGCCTGGGTTGCAATGTGATACAAAACAACAGAAACAACGCCGGCCCCCCAGCTTATCAGCCAGGCGAAAGAGTCGAAACAGCCGTTGCGTTCGTGACAAGCGACGAACTCGGCCCGCCGAGCGAGGAACAAATAGATGAAACGCAATACCGAATTGGCGTTACGATCAAGGCACTCGAACACACGCTCGGCGACAGCTTGCCTGAATTTACCGCCGCCCCTGACTTCGAAACAAGAGTGATCACCGCAGACCCAGACGGCCGTGATGCGGATGGCAATAGCTGCTACGACCGCAAACAGCTCAAAAAGCTAGAGAAAAAAAGTCGCACCGATAGCGATCTCACATATCTCGTCCCCGCCAAGGACGGCGTACGCTTCTGCGAAAGCGGCGACGACTTTATGGCAAGTGGCACCGAGTATAGTGACCCAAAAGAGAACAGCAAACACACTATCATCCTCAGAAATCGACAAGCTTCCACCACCCTCATCGCACACGAAATAGGACACTCGCTCGGGCTCGGTCACAATCTCAAAGTCGAGTGCGACACAAACGACCTAGAAATTTTGTGGGCGAATGGGAAAGTACCTGCCACAGAGTATGCGGCGGCCTTTGAGGGGATGAAAAAATGCCATCAAAAAGACGGCGATTACGCCAGCGACAGGTCAGTCATGGGCAACTCAAGTGCATTCGACAAGGATATCGCTAGAGGCCGACCATTGTTCAACATCGCTCAAAAACACCTCATCGACCCAGAGGGCCACCCTATAGAAACCCTGCCGTCCGATGCATACGGCGAGTACGAAATCTACGTCGACAGAGGGCAGCAACCCGCATCAAAGGAGCAGCCGCGCGCCGTTGCCGTCACGATACCAGACGACCACCCGATACAATCAAAATTCGACGCCGATAGACGGGTCGAGAGTCTCGTATTTACCGTGGACGTCCATCGACCTTGGGGCAACGAGGCAGACATCACCTTCGGCGGCCAAGCCCACTGCGACAACGCCGCATGTAGCGAAACCGTCACTGCAGTATTTAAACAGAACCCCGACAGACAGAGTACCGCCATCGCTGAACTGCCCGTCATACCAGGGGCAAACTATGTCGTCCGTGATATCAATTCCGACAAAATCAGTATGGAAAAACGCGTCGTCTACATGGACGATCATCTCGATCTCGGTGTGTACATACGCACAGATTATGACGACCACAACAACGTGATCAAGACTGGCGTCAACCTCGTGCCGTACGACGAGACTCTGAAACTCGTCGAGCATAGTCGAGCACTCAACCGCCAACACAACAAGACACCAAAAGTATCGAAACAATCCGACTAAACGCACACGCATCCGGTCGCATCATAGAGGAAGCTACGTCGCCAAAATGTAGCCGCGGTTATACAGATAAACTATTGACACGCCGCGGCTACTCCGTGTAGACTAGTACACAATGAAGGTTGAATAAGATAGGGCGACTGTACACGCACGCTATTGGCGGGCGTTTTTGCGTGTCTGGCACTGTCTTAGCAGAAACTTCGGCGCCATTTTGACGTAGTAGCTCGCAGGTTCGTCCTGTAGTAGCGGGTACGTCACACATTCAACCAACTAACTAGGACATATGGGAGATCTCATGGCAACAGCAAAGCCCACCAAGCCGAGCCAGCGCGTCTTTTTTACCAAAGATGACGATGCACTCGAAGTGCCGCAGCTCATCTCGCACCTGTTCGATTCTTGGCAAGAGTTTGTCGAGACCGGACTAGGCGAGATATTCGCGGAGCTCAATCCAGTCGACGACTACACTGGTCAAAAACTCGCACTGCGATTCAAAGAATATCGGTTCGAAGATCCGAAAACGACCGACCAATACGCAAAAGACAACAACATGACATTTGAAGCTCCGCTGCACGTCAGCGTCGAGCTGACAAACAAAGTCACCGGCGAAGTCAAAGAGCAAGAAATCTACCTCGGCGACTACCCCTGGATGACACAGCGCGGCACATTTGTGATCAATGGCACCGAGCGCGTCGTCGTCAGCCAGTTGATCCGTTCGGCCGGCGTCTTTTTCACCGCCGATGCTGCAGCTGGCCGCAAATTGTATAGCGCCAAGCTCATCCCCGGCCGCGGCGCTTGGCTCGAACTCGAGACAGCCGCCAACGGCGCTCTCTACGTCAAAATCGACCGCCGTCGAAAACTACCCGTCACGACACTGCTGCGCGCCTTTGGCCACGGCAAGATCTCAGAACTAAAGCAAATGTTTGCCGACGTCGACACGGGCGACATCAAATACATCGACGCCACCCTCGAAAAAGACCCGAGCCACGGCACCAACGAGGCCTTGATCGAAGTCTACCGCAAGATTCGCCCAGGCGATCTCGCTACCGTCGACAACGCTCGGCAGATGATCGAGCGCATGTTCTTTGACTTCAAACGCTTTGACTACAGCCGCGTCGGCCGCTACAAGCTCAACAAACGACTCGGCCTGGATACGCCAAACACCGCCGAAAATCGCGTCTTCCAGCTCGACGATCTCGTAGCGATCATTCGCGAATTGATCCGCCTCAACAACACCCAAGAGCCAGGCGATGACATCGACGCGCTCGACAACCGCCGCGTCAAAATGGTCGGCGAGCTCGTCGCTAGGCAATTCCGCGTCGGTATGCTGCGCATGCAGCGCAACATCATGGATCGCATGAGTATGTCCGACCTCGAGACCGTGACGCCGAGCCAGCTGATCAATGCGCGACCGGTCGTCGCCGCTGTCCGCGAGTTTTTTGCCAGCTCCCAGCTCAGCCAGCTGCTCGACGAGGTCAATCCGCTCTCCGAAGTCAGCCACAAACGCCGCCTCAGCTCGACTGGCCCCGGCGGCCTGTCGCGCGAACGCGCCGGATTTGATGTCCGCGATGCGCACCCGACGCATTATGGCCGCATCTGCTCGGTCGAAACGCCAGAGGGCGCCAACATCGGTCTAGTGCTCAACCTCGCAACCTACGCGCGGATCAACGAATACGGCTTCATCGAAACGCCATATTTGCGCGTCAAAAACGGCAAAGTCACTGACGAAATCGTCTACATCGACGCCAGCCAGGAAATCGACGAAGTCATCGCCGACGCTGGAACAGACGTCGACGCCAAAGGCAAATTCATGAGCGAACGCGTCTCAGCACGCAAAAACCTCAAGCCAGAGCAAGTTGATATCAGCGAAGTCACCCTGATGGACGCCGCGCACAAACAAATCCTCGGCAGCACCGCCAGCCTAGTGCCATTTATCGAGAAAAACCGTATCGACCGCAGCTTGACCGGCTCGAACATGCAACGCCAAGCCGTACCGCTGCTCACGCCAGAGACTGCGACTGTCGGCACTGGTATCGAGCGCAACGTCGCACTCGACTCCGGCCAGCTGATCGTGGCCGAAGGCCCGGGTGAAGTCATACGCGCCGACGGTGATCTCATCGAAGTCGAGTACAAAGACGGCGTCAAACAGTACGAGCCGATTCACTTCGCCAAGAGCAATGACGATCGCTCGATCAACCAAAAAGTCCGCGTCGCCCGCGGCCAAAAGGTCAAAAAAGGCGATGTCCTGATCGAAGGCGCCTCAGTCGCCGACGGCGAGCTCGCCATTGGCCGCAACCTGCTGGTAGCCTTTATGCCATGGGGCGGCTACAACATGGACGACGCCATCGTCATCTCAAACCGTCTCGTCTCAGACGACAGTTTGACGAGTATCAACATCAAAGACTTCAACGTCGAAGTTCGCGAGACCAAACTCGGCCCAGAAATCGTCACGCGCGACATCCCAAATGTCAGCGAAGACAGCCTGCGCCATCTCGACGAGGACGGTATCGTCCAAGTCGGTAGCGAAGTCAAGGCAGGCGATGTGCTCGTCGGCAAAATCACGCCAAAAGGCGAGCAGGAGCTCAGCTCAGAAGAGCGCTTGCTGCGTGCGATTTTTGGCGAAAAGGCCAAAGACGTCCGCGACACCTCGCAGCGCATGAGTCATGCAGGCGGCGGCAAAGTCGTCGGCGTCAAAGTCTTTAGCCGCGAAAACGGTCACGAGCTCAAAGCCGGCGTATTGATGCAGATCCAGATTTTTGTCGCACAGCTGCGCAAAATCGGCGTCGGCGACAAACTAGCAGGCCGCCACGGCAACAAAGGCGTCGTCGCTCGCGTGCTGCCAGTCGAAGACATGCCGTACCTCGAGGACGGTACACCAGTCGACGTCGTGCTCAATCCGCTCGGCGTGCCGAGCCGCATGAACCTCGGCCAGCTATTTGAAACACCGCTCGGCCTCGCCGCGCGCACTCTCGGCTACCGCGTTGCCACGCCGCCGTTCAACGGAGTTCCGTCAGAGACAATTTCTGACGAACTGGAAAAAGCCGGCTTTGACCGCGATGGCAAAAGCCAACTGTTTGACGGCCGCACCGGCGATCCATTTGAGGAGCGCACTACTGTTGGCGTCATGCACATCATCAAACTACACCACATGGTGTCAGACAAGATCCATGCCCGCTCGACCGGCCCCTACACCATGGTCACCCAGCAGCCGCTCGGCGGCAAAGCCCAAAACGGCGGCCAGCGCTTCGGCGAGATGGAAGTCTGGGCTCTCGAAGCCTACGGCGCCGCGGCGACATTGCAGGAAATGCTCACGATCAAATCCGACGATGTCTATGGCCGCGCCAAAGCCTACGAGTCAATCATCAAAAACGAGCCGATCGTCGGTCCGAAACTGCCAGAGAGCTTCAACGTGCTCGTCAAAGAGCTCCAGGGCCTCGGCCTGCGCGTCGACCTCGTCGATGACGAGACCGAAACCGTCGATGCCGAACACGTTATCGCCAGCAGCGGCCCCGCCGACAAGACTACTCCGCACGTCGCACGCGACGATGATGACGTAGACGACGAGCCTGTCATGGACGAGTCGGACGATGTCGATTTTGAAGCAGACGGCCTCGAGATTGAGACCGCCGAAGAATTCGCTGATAACGAAGAAGAGGAGGCCTAGGCCACTATGCGATTTACACCAACCACAGGAATTGCAGACTTTGACGCCGTACGTTTGGCCGTAGCCAGCGCCGACGACATTCTGAAATGGAGCCACGGCGAAGTCACCAAGCCAGAGACCATCAACTACCGCACCCAAAAACCAGAACGCGACGGTTTGTTCTGCGAACGCATCTTTGGCCCGGTCAAAGATATCAACCCGCATGACAGCAAACTAAAAGGCGTTCGCAGCCGCGAAGCCGCCGTCGACAAAAACGGCGAGCTCGTCACCAAAAGTATCGTACGCCGCGAGCGCATGGGCCACATCCAGTTGGCCGCGCCAGTCGCACACATCTGGTTCATGCGCGGTACGCCGAGCGCCATGAGCCTACTGCTCGGTATCACGGTACGCAATCTCGAGCGAATCGCGTACTTTGCGACCCATGTCATACTCGAGGTCGATACCGAAAAACGCGATACGATGCTAGCCGATCTCGAGGCTGAGACCGATGCGGGACGAGCAGCGATCAAAATGCGCTATGAGCGTGAAGCTGGTGCCGATGGCGCCGATGTCAAAAAACTAGCTCACGATCAGACCAAAGAGCTCGAGGATCTCGAGGCTGACTACAGCGCCAAAAAAGCCCAGCTCGAAAGCCTCGAACGCCACGCGCTAATGTCGGAAACCGACTATCGCAACCTGCCAGAGGAATACGAAGAATTGGTCGAGGTCGGCATGGGCGGCACCGCGCTCAAACGCATGCTCGACGAAATCGACCTCGAGAGCCTGATCGCCAAACTTTCAGAAGAAGTCGAAGGCGCCAAAGGCCAGCGCGAAAAGAAACTGCTCAAACGCCTCAAAGTCCTCGAAGGTATGCATGCCGCCGGTATCCAGCCGGGCAGCCTATGCCTGACAGTCCTGCCGGTCATTCCGCCCGATTTGCGGCCAATGGTGCAGCTGACTGGCGGCCGATTTGCCACCAGCGATCTCAACGATCTCTACCGCCGCGTCATCAATCGCAACAACCGCCTCAAAAAACTAGTCGACCTCAACGCGCCGGAAGTCATCCAGCGCAATGAAATGCGTATGTTGCAAGAAGCCGTCGACAGCCTAATCGACAACTCTGCTGCGCGCGGCGGCCGCGCCGTCAACGCCACCGGAGGACGCCGCCGCCTAAAGAGCATCAGCGACATGCTCAAAGGCAAACAAGGCCGTTTCCGCCAAAACCTGCTCGGCAAACGCGTCGACTATTCTGGCCGTAGCGTCATCGTCGTCGGCCCGAAGCTCAAAATCCACCAGTGCGGCCTGCCAAAAGCAATGGCACTCGAGCTTTTCAAGCCATTTGTCATCAGCTGGCTGATTCGCGAGGAGCACGCGCACAACATCCGTTCGGCAACCCGCTTGATCGAAGCTGGCGAGGCCGCCGTCTGGGACGCGCTCGACGCCGTGATAGCCGGCAAATACGTCCTCCTCAACCGTGCGCCATCGCTGCACCGACTCAGTATCCAAGCCTTTCAGCCGGTACTCGTCGAAGGAAAAGCTATCCAGCTGCACCCGCTCGTCGCCAACGGCTTCAACGCCGACTACGACGGCGACCAGATGGCAGTACACTTGCCGCTCAGCGATGAGGCTCAGACAGAGGCGCGCGAGCTGATGAGCGCCACCAACAACCTCCTCAAACCAGCCGACGGCAGCCCAGTACTGCAGATCGGCCAAGACGTCGTGCTAGGCAATTACTACCTGACATACGAAAAACCAGGCGTGTACGACAAAGAACCAAAAGTCTTTGCCAACAGCTACGACGCCGAACTCGCCTACGACCTGGGCAAACTCGAGCTGCAGAGTCCAATTCGTATCCGCAGCAAAGGTGAAATCCGCGACACTACGCTCGGCCGCGTCTTTTTCAACGAGATTTTGCCCGAGGATTTCCCCTATGACAACAACGTCCAGACCAAAAAACAGCTCAAAAAAGTCCTCGGCCGCGTCTTTGACAGATACGGCGCAGAAGTGACCGCGCAGACAGCCGACCGCGTCAAGGGCTTGGCGTTTCGTTTCGCAACTGTCGCAGCTGTATCGACCGGCAAAGAGGACTATCCGCATTTCGAAGAAGTGTCAGAGTTTGTCGCCGAAGGTGACGCCAAAGCCGCGCTCATCTCCGAGCAATACGACGAAGGTCTGATCACCGAAGACGAACGCTGCAGCCTGACAATCGCCAACTGGCGAACAGTCGACGACAAGATCACCAATTTTATGATCGATCAGCTCGCCGACATGGACACCAGCATCAGCGTCATGGTCAACTCCGGCGCCCGCGGCGACATCAGCAACGTCAAACTCGCCAGCGCCATGATCGGCGTGCAGGTCGATGCAACCAACCGAGAGATCGAGCTGCCCGTGCGCTCCAGCTTCATGGACGGCCTGTCAAACCTCGAGGCCTTCGTCGCGACACGCGGTGCGCGCAAAGGTCTGATCGACACCGCGCTCAAAACCGCCGACTCCGGCTACCTGACGCGCCGCCTGGTCGATGTCAGCCAAGACGTTTTCACCGTAGAAGACAGCGCTGACGACGATGACGGCTTCACGATTTACCGCGACGAGACAGAACAGACGATGATCGATTTTGGCAATCGACTCTACGGCCGCTACACGGCGCAGCCAGTACCCGGCCACATCGACGCCAATCAGCTGATCACTCGCGCCGTCGCCGAAGCAATCGAGGACGATCACAACGTCACCGAAGTCACCATCCAGTCAGTCCTCTCGACCAAAAATCTACGCGGCATCCCGCAGCACAGCTACGGTATCGACATGGCGACCAACGAACTGATCGACCGCGATCAGCCAGTCGGCGTCATCGCAGCGCAGTCAGTCGGCGAGCCAGGTACACAGCTGACGCTTCGAACCTTTCACGCGTCGGGTGTCGCCGGTAGCGACATCACGCAAGGTCTGCCGCGCGTCGAGGAGCTTTTCGAAGCCCGCACGCCAAAAGGCCAAGCCCACGTCACCGAAATAGCCGGCAGCGTCGACATCTGGGAAGACGGCGCCAACTATATCGTGCAGGTCACGCCAGAGTACGGCAAGGTCGAGCGGCTCCCTCTCGAAGGACGCAATGTCATCGTCAAAGCCGGCTCCAGCGTCAAAGTTGGCGACGTACTCGCCGAGCTAGACGGCAGCAAACCGCTCGTCGCGCCATTTGACGGTATCGTCGAGCCAGCCGAAGACACATTGGTCATCGCTGGCGAGGCTGGTGCACCAGTCCGCTACGAGATCCTCGGCACCGCACAGCTCGTCGTCAAAGCTGGCGACATCGTCGAGGCAGGCGACCGCCTGACGACCGGCTCGCTCAATCTGCACGAGCTCATGCGGCTCAAAGGTACCGAGGCAACACAACGCTACATCATCAACGAAGTGCTACGCATCTACGCCGCGCAAGGTCAAGATGTCGCCGACAAGCACCTCGAGATCATCGTCCGGCAGATGTTTAGCCGCGTCCAGATCGACGATGCTGGCGAGAGCAACTTTGTGACAGGCGATATCGTCTCCAAAGCAGCCGTTGTCGAGGAAAACCAACGCCTGGCCAGCGAAGGCAAAGAACCTGCCCAGTACACGCAGCTACTACTCGGTATCACCAAAGTATCGATCTGGAGCGACAGCTGGCTCTCAGCCGCCTCATTCCAGGACACCACGCGCGTGCTGATCAACGCCGCCACCTCAGGCCGCGCCGATCATCTCGACGGACTCAAAGAAAACGTCATCATCGGACGCCGTATCCCAGTCGGTACTGGCGCTCGACATGATGATGACGACGAGGACGAGGACGGGCTATTCGAAGAATCAGTCCCGACCAACGACGATGATATCGCCAGCGCCATCGAAAACGACATCGAGATGGCCGCCTAGGACGGCAGGTACGCCATCGGCCGAAACCGCCTCTGTGGGATCAGAGGCGGTTTTCGGTGGACAACGCCTGAGCATATGTGCTATAATCAACCTCGAGTTTCGTCTCGATCACTCCGTGTGATCTAGACTATCGCGGTGCGATGAGTTGCTGAATCATCGCTCGCCAGTATAGAGATAAGGAAAAGGGAGAGCTTTTTTCAATGCCAACCATCAACCAGCTGGTGCGCAAACCGCGCAAATCAGCCACCAAAAAGTCGAAGTCGCCGGCTCTCGGCCGCATCTACAATGCGCTCAAGACGCGCTATAGCGAACAGGATGCGCCTTTGCGCCGCGGCGTGTGCGTCAAAGTCACCACCAAGACGCCAAAGAAACCAAACTCAGCCCTGCGCAAAGTCGCCCGCGTCCGCCTGACAAACGGCCACGAAGTCTGGGCCTACATCGGCGGCGAGGGTCACAACCTCCAGGAACACGCTGTCGTGTTAGTTCGCGGCGGCCGCGTCCCCGATCTACCGGGCGTGCGCTACCATATCGTCCGCGGTGCACTCGACCTCCAGGGCGTCAACGATCGCAAGCAAGGCCGCAGCAAATACGGCACCAAAAAAGGGGATAAATAACCATGCCTCGCAAAGTCACCAAGAAACTACAACGCACACTCAAGCCTGACCGCAAATACCAGTCGGTATTGGTCCAGCGCCTCATCAACAAATCGATGCTCGACGGCAAAAAACTCGTCGCCGAACGAGCCGTCTACAGCGCGCTCGAGCAGGCAGCCAAGACACTCGGCAGCGAGGATCCGCTCGAGGTCTTTGAGACATGCATCAAACACATCAGTCCTGCGTTTGAAGTCAAAAGCCGCCGCGTCGGTGGCGCCAACTACCAGATCCCATTCCCGATCCAGGGGCACCGCCAGCACCACTTCGCCTTTATGTGGCTCGTGCAGGCAGCGCGCAGCAAATCTGGTATGCCATACGAAAAACGCCTCGCGACCGAGATCGTCGACGCTGTCAACGAAACTGGCATCGCGTTCAAGAAAAAAGAAGACACCCACAAAATGGCCGAGGCCAACCGCGCATTTGCGCACTTCGCTCGAGGCTAATCAACGCGCCGTTTCGCGCATTAGAACACGCTCGCCAGCAGCTATCGCGGCGAGCGTGTTTTTTCGGCATGCGCCATGCGAGCGGGCGGGGGGAGTCGGCGTGCAAAATATCGGAGTTACCGGGCTACCGGCAAAAACGTGTTGGTTTTTGGTGTTCTGTTCGGCTGTAAAGATACCATTCGGCTAGCCGTCGTTGGTGGTTTGCGCTCATGCCGCGG
>PDWI01010247.1_pt1 | contig 10532 bp, 9 predicted proteins | sample 1430891 | NCBI WGS metagenome assembly PDWI01 (sample SAMN01162508, study PRJNA174530) | Oral metagenome, whole genome shotgun sequencing project. | biome: Marine environment; feature: Marine mammal; material: Swab sample of the gingival sulcus; isolation source: swab sample of gingival sulcus... | reverse complement strand
TTCGTATTCGAAAACGGCGTTTACTAAGGCTCTGCAAAAATTATTGCCGGAAATTCAAAAGAAAGACTTGGTAAAAGGAAATGCGGGCGTTAGGGCTCAGGCCTGCGACAGTGACGGTAATTTAATCGACGACTTTTTGATTTTTGAAGATGCTCACACTATAAATGTGTGCAATGCTCCCTCGCCGGCAGCGACTTCGTCTTTGAGTATTGGAAATACGATTGCCGAGAAGGTTTTGGCAAGGTCATTGTAAACAGTAGCTAAAAAGGTTAAAAAAATATTTGTGTTTATTTTATGATAACAAAACGTGAGGGGTAAAGTCTTTTTTTAGAGGGGATAACTCTTATTTGTAATATAAATGCTATATTTGTTTCCTTATTGGTAAATAAATAGATAAACTATAGCGAGAGTAGGGTAGGATAACTGAAAATATAAAAAATAGTATTTTGGAACAGAATAGTGTAGCAGAAGATGAGATTGATTTGATTGCATTGGTGCAAACGGTTTGGGCGGGACGCCGAACGGTTATTAAAATTTTAATTGTTTTTGGATTAATAGGGCTTTTTGTAGCGATATTCTCGCCAAAGGAATATACGGCAAGTACAGTAATGGTGCCGACTGTCGCTAAAAAAGGTGGTGTTGGTGGAAGTTTGGGAGGCTTGGCAGCAATGGCAGGTATTAACCTTTCGGGAGGTTCTGCTGAAGTGATTCCGCCTACGTTGTATCCTAAGATTGTGAAGAGTTTACCTTTTAAAAAGAAGTTGCTTGAAACGAAAATAAATACGTCGGAGCGTGAAAAACCGGTTAGTTATCAAGAGTATTATACCGATGTGTATTCGCCGGGTTTATTGGCTACTCTAAAAAAATATACTATTGGACTGCCGGGGGTAATTTTAGGAGCTTTGCGAGGAAACTCTGCAGAGAACGCAACGGAGCAAACAGTTGCAAATTTGCTTGTTTTTATTACGAAAGAAGAAAAGAAAGTGTATGGAATACTTGATGATAATATTAGTTTGAATGTCAATGATAAAGAGGGGTATGTAGAGCTCTCTGCTAGTATGCCGGAGGCTGTTCCTGCAGCACAGTTAGCAGAGAAAGCTCAGGCATTATTGCAAGAATATATTATTGAGTTTAAGAGTAAAAAGGCAAAAGACCAGCTGAGATTTGTTCAAGAGCGTTTTAAAGAGAAAGAAAAAGAATTTCGTAAAGCAGAGTATGCTTTGGCGAATTTTCAGGATCGTAATAAAAATGTAATTTCGGCTAAAGCTAAAACGATTGAGCGACAGTTGCAAACGCGATATAATTTGGCTTATAACGTGTATTCTGAATTAGCAAAACAAATAGAGCAACAAAAAATACAAGTAAAAGAAGATACGCCGGTATTTTCAATAATTGAGCCGGTAAGTGTGCCAACTGAAAGGTCAAAACCTAAGCGAGGAATGATTTTGATAATTTGGCTGTTTCTTGGGGGAGTGTTTGGTGTTGGTGTTGTTCTTGGAAAGGAATGGTTGAAGAGTTTTAGAAAAAAATAGATAAACTATGAAAAAAAATATAACAATAGTAGGCGTAGGCTATGTGGGGTTGTCTAACGGGCTATTATTGGCACAACATAACAATGTAATTGCTCTAGATATTGATAAGGAACGAGTTGGGAAGTTAAATAAACGAGTTTCTCCAATTGCAGCCGATAGAGAAATTCAAGAATATATTGTTAAGCCAGAGTTGAATTTTGTTGCAACATTAGACAAAGAAAAAGCATATAAAAATGCTGATTTTGTTATTATTGCAACACCTACAGATTACGATCCTAAAACGAATTATTTTAATACTAGTTCGGTGGAGTCTGTGGTTAAAGATGTAAATAGTATTAATCCAAATTGTACAATGGTTATAAAATCAACCATTCCTGTTGGGTTCACTAAAAGTATTAAAGAAAAATTAGGTGTTGATAATGTAATTTTTTCCCCTGAATTTTTAAGAGAAGGAAAGGCATTGTACGACAATTTATATCCATCTCGTATTATTGTTGGCGAACAGAGTGAAAGGGCAAAAGAATTTGCTGATTTACTTGTGCAAGGAGCAGTAAAAACAGATATTGATGTATTATTTACTGATTCAACAGAGGCAGAGGCAATTAAATTATTCTCAAATACGTATCTGGCAATGCGTGTAGCGTATTTTAATGAATTAGATTCATATGCTATGAGTCACGGATTAGATACTAAACAAATTATTGAAGGGGTTTGTTTAGACCCACGAATTGGAGGACACTATAACAATCCGTCGTTTGGTTATGGAGGATATTGTTTGCCAAAGGATACAAAACAACTACGAGCAAACTTTGAAAATGTGCCAAATAACTTAATCAATGCCATTGTTGATGCAAATAGAACACGAAAAGATGTGATTGCAGATGATGTATTAGCAAAAAAACCTAAAGTAGTAGGAGTCTATCGTTTAGTAATGAAATCGGGATCTGATAATTTCCGTTCATCTTCTATTCAAGGGATTATGAAACGAATTAAGGCAAAAGGAATTGAAGTGGTTATTTATGAACCAGAATTAAAAGAAGATACATTCTTTAATTCAAGAAAGATAGAAAATATAGAAGAATTTAAGCAATTGTGTGATGTGATTATTACCAATCGTAATTCTGAAGACTTGGCAGATGTTCAAGATAAAATTTATACACGAGATATATTTGGAAATAATTAAAAAAATAAAAAACAACTATGTTAAATAACAAATCAATATTAATAACAGGTGGTACAGGCTCATTGGGTAAGGCCTTGACAAAACATATTTTGAAAAATTATCCAGACATAAAGCGTTTGATAATTTTTTCGAGAGATGAGCAAAAACAGTTTCAAATGGCGCAGGAATATCCTGAAAAAAAATATCCTCAAATTCGTTTCTTTGTAGGAGATGTTAGGGACAAGGAAAGGTTAATTCGTGCCTTTAAAGGTATTGACTATGTTATTCATGCGGCGGCTATGAAACATGTTCATATTGCAGAATATAATCCGGAGGAGTGTGTTAAAACAAATGTTGATGGAGCACGAAATGTTATAGATGCTTGTTTAGAAACAAATGTAGAAAGAGTAGTCGCTCTATCAACTGACAAGGCTTGTGCCCCAATCAACTTATATGGAGCAACTAAGTTAGCGTCTGATAAATTATTTGTAGCGGCAAATAATATTAAGGGATGGAATCCTATTCGTTTTTCTGTGGTTAGATATGGAAATGTAATGGGGTCTAATGGCTCTGTTATTCCGTTCTTTATTAAGCATAGAGAAAAAGGTTTTTTGCCGATTACTGATGCGAATATGACGAGATTTAATATTTCTTTACAAGGAGGAGTGGATATGGTGATGCACGCTTTATTTAATGCTTGGGGAGGCGAGATTTTTATTCCTAAAATATCTTCTTATAAAATAACCGATGTAGCAACTGCTATTGCTCCAAATTGTGAACAAAAAATTGTGGGAATAAGACCAGGTGAGAAACTGCATGAGGAGATGATAACTCCTTCGGATTCTTTTTATACCTACGATTTGGGTAAATATTATGTTATATTACCTACTAAACCCAATTGGGATTTGGAGAAGTTTAAATCAGAGTTTAATGCCAAAAAGGTAGAACAGGGATTTGCTTATAATTCTGAAAATAACGAAGAATGGGAAACTGTGGAAAGTATGAGAAAGTTGATAAAAGAACATGTAGATAGTGAGTTTGATTATGAGTAAATTTAGTATTCCCTATGGGAAACAATATATCACAAAAGAGGACGAGCGGGCTGTGATAGAAACCCTATATCACCCGTATTTAACTCAAGGTCCTAAAATAAATGAATTTGAAAAGGCATTTGCTGACTATATAGGCTCTAAATATGCTGTAGCAGTTTCTAATGGGACTGCTGCCTTACATTTGTGTACTATGGCACTAAATGTTAAAGAAGGACAAAAGGTCATTACAACACCTATCACTTTCGCTGCCTCAGCAAATTGTATTCGTTATTGTGGGGGAGAGGTCGTTTTTGCCGACATAGATCCCGAAACATATTTGATAGACTATTATTCCGTTGAAAAACTATTAAAAAAATCTCCCAAAGGAACTTATGCAGGGGGTATCCCCGTAGATTTCGCGGGCAGAGCAGTAAACTTGGAACGGTTTAGAAAGTTAGCTGATGAATATGGTTTATGGATTATAGAAGATGCTTGTCATGCCCCCGGAGGATTTTTTACAAGCGAAGATAACACTCAACAAAATTGTGGAAATGGTAATTTTGCCGACTTAGCCATTTTTTCATTCCATCCTGTTAAGCATATCGCCTCCGGAGAAGGAGGAATGGTGACGACCAATGACGAAAAATTGTATAATAAGTTGCTGTCGTTGAGGTCTCATGGAATTATTAAGGATAATACAGGGCAACAATATCAAAATACGGTTGAGTTTGCCGGTGGAAAAGAAGAGTACCCATTATGGTACATGGAGATGCAAGATTTAGGTTTTAATTATCGTATTACTGATATTCAGTGTGCTTTGGGGCTTAGTCAGTTGCAAAGGGCAGACGAAGGAATTGCTAAACGCCGAAAAATTGCAAAAAAATATTTTGAGGCTTTTAAGAGCGAATCTTTTATAAAAGGACAGAGTGGTTTTGTAGAAGGACATGCCTATCATTTGTATGTTGTAGAAGTTGAAAATAGATTGGGCTTGTATAATTATTTAAGGGAGCATGGAATTTATGCTCAGATTCATTATATCCCTTGTCATTTAATGCCTTATTATAGACAATTTGGCTGGGCAGAAGGTGATATGCCTCATGCAGAAAATTATTATAAACATTGTATAAGCTTACCTATGTTTCCTACTTTGACAGATGAGGAGCAAAATTATGTGATTGAAAAAGTGAAAGAGTTTTACAGCTAAATAAGCTTAAGTAAAACAGTACACCAATAATTAAAAAATAAAATTATGTATGTAAAATTTTTAAAAGATTTTAGCTCTGAAGATTCTGATAAATTAGAAAAATCACATCTTTATAGCTTAGTTTTAAAAGAAAGATATTATCCTATTTCAAATGTTTACTACAATGAATATTTTAATGGAGAATTTAGTAATCATTCCTTTGTAATTTTCAAAAATGATGTTCCTTTAATGTTAGTTTATGCTTTTTGTAAAGATGAACATTTTTCTTTTTTTAATACACCTATTCGTATCTATGTAGATAATACGATTAATGCAGATGATACCTCTAAATTGTATATGTATTTCTATAAAACCTTAAAGGATTATATAAAAGCACATAATTTCTCATCATTAATTTATGTTAATAATGACTTTGTAACCTCTTTGTTTTATGGAAATATAAAAAATGTTGAATTGCAATACGAGGCAACTATTGATTTGAGTTTTTCTGAAAATTTGATAAAGCAAAATATTAGAAAAAGTTATAAATCTCTTGTTAATTGGGGGCAAAGAGAGTTAGATTGTAAGTTGTTTGATTCGGAAAATATAACGGAACAGATTTTTAACGATTTTAAGAATTTTCATATTTTAGTGTCAGGTCGTAAAACACGTTCTGATAAAACTTGGGATATTCAATTAGAAACCATAAAAGAGGGACATGGATATTTATTGATGTCTTATTATGAAGGTAAATTGGTGTCTTCAAATTATGTAGAACATGGTACCGAAGAGGCTTTATATGGAGTAGGAGTTTATGATAGGGATTTGATGTATAATAAGTTAGCCTTAGCACATTATCCATTGTTGTATTCTATATATCATGCAAAAAAAATAAGTTTGAAAAGATTTAATTTAGGAGCAATTAGTCATAAGGAAATGGAAGTTGTTAAAAATCTAAATATTTTTAAGTTTAAGAGAGGGTTTGCTACAGAAGTTTCAATAAATAACATAGTTACACTTGAATTTTAAATATTTATGAAATTAGAAAAAATAGCCTTAGGAACGGTCCAGTTTGGTTTGGATTATGGAATTTCTAATAGTCAAGGGCAAACATCACTTTCTGAAATTCAGAATATTTTAGAACTGTGTCAAAAAAATGGTGTTGTTACTCTTGATACGGCAATGGCTTATGGTAATTCAGAAGAAAATTTAGGTAAGTTTGATTTGCAAAAATTTAATGTTGTTTCTAAGTTTATCTTAGAAAATAACAAAATTGAGGTGTTGTTGCAAAAAAGTCTTTCTAATTTGAATTTGTCTTCTGTTTATGGCTATTTATATCATCGACCTTTAGAAGTTACCAAAGAGAGTTGGGAACAATTAAGAGATTTAAAAGATAAAGGATTTATTAATAAAATAGGCTTTTCGTTTAATACTGTTGATGAAACAAGTTTTGTGTTAGATAAGGGTTTTATTCCAGATTTAATACAAGTTCCGTTTAATGTTTTAGATGATAGATTTAAACAAATAGCAACCGAATTAAAAGAAAAATATAATACAGAGGTTCACACTCGCTCTACTTTTTTACAGGGATTGTTTTTTATTGAATCGGACAACTTAAATGATTATTTTAAACCGATTAAAAACATATTGAAAAATTTACAAGAAACCTATAAAAATGATTTAGCGACCTATCTTATGCAATATGTCTTAAGACAGGATTTTGTAGATAAAATGGTGTTAGGGGTTAATAATAAATTGCAACTTGATAGCAATATAAAATCATTATTGAATTTTTCAGCAGAAAATACGTTAGAGCATATTTCTGTTGAAGAGAAATATATAGTACCGTCGTTATGGAAAAAAAAGTAATAGCAATTACGCAGGCTCGTTATGGTTCAACAAGGCTACCTGCAAAAGTTTTAAAGGAAGTTAAAGGTAAAAGCTTACTTCAAATGCATTTAGAACGCATAAAATTATCAAAAGAAATTGATGAATTGGTTGTGGCAACCACTTACGAAGAAGGCTCAGATAAAATTATAGATGTGGCCAATTCTGTAGGTGTTAAAGCTCAAAAAGGAAGTATAGATGATGTTTTAGAACGATTTTATAAGGTTGCAGAACCTTTGAAACCAGATTATGTTGTACGATTAACTTCTGACTGTCCTTTAATAGACGCTGAATTGATAGATAAAGTAATTAAATATACAATAAAAAATAATTTAGATTATTGTTCTAATACTTTAGATCCAAAATATCCTGACGGTTTAGATGTAGAAGTATTTAAATTTAAAGCATTAAAAGATGCTTATGAAAAAGCAATATTGAAGTCTGATAGAGAACACGTTACCCCTTATATTTGGAGAAACTCAACTTTTAAAGGAGGAGCATTGTATCGGTCAGATAATTTTTGTGACATTGATGATAATTTTCAAGATATGAGAATGACAGTTGATGAACAAGTAGATTTTGAGGTAATAAACAAAATAGTTGAAGAAAAGGGGACAGATAAGAGTTGGAGAGAATATGTGGAGTATTTGAATTCAGGAATTGAGGTATTGAATAAGTATATCACAAGAAATGAAGGATATCAGAAATCTTTAAAAAGTGATTAATTATGAAAACAGGACAAAATTTATATAAAAAAGCAAAAAACCTAATACCAGGGGGAACTATGTTATTATCAAAACGACCAGAAATGTTTTTACCCGAACATTGGCCGTCTTACTATTCAAAAGCAAAAGGTATTAATGTTTGGGATTTAGACGGAAATAAATATACTGATATGTGTATTATGGGTATTGGTACTAACACATTAGGTTACGGAAATGAAGAGGTGGATAATGCTGTTAGAGGAGTTGTAGATAAAGGAAATATGAGTACTTTTAATTGCCCTGAAGAAGTGTATCTTGCTGAAGAACTTATTGAGATGAACCCTTGGGCAGATATGGTGCGTTTTGCAAGAGCAGGTGGAGAGGCAAACGCAATCGCCATTAGAATAGCAAGAGCGGCTACAGGAAAAGATAAGGTGGCTATTTGTGGTTATCACGGCTGGCACGATTGGTATTTATCAACAAATTTAGGGAATAATGAGGGGCTTGCACAGCATCTGTTACCGGGGCTTGACCCAGTAGGGGTTCCAAGTCATTTAAAAGGTAGTGTGTTACCGTTTTTATATAATGACTATGAAGAAATAGAAGAAATAGTTAAAAACCATGATATTGGAGTGATAAAAATGGAAGTGCAAAGAAATTTACCTCCAAAAGAAGGTTATTTACAAAAAGTTCGTAAACTGGCAGATGATAATGGAATTGTTTTGATTTTTGATGAGTGTACTTCTGGATTTAGAGAAACATACGGAGGAATCTTTCAAAAATATGGGGTTGAGCCAGATATGACTGTATTTGGTAAAACTATTGCAAATGGTTATGCTTTAACAGCCGTTGTAGGTAAAAAGTCTGTTATGGAGGCAGCACAAAATTCATTTATTAGTTCTACTTTTTGGACGGAACGAATAGGACCAGCAGCAGCATTAAAAACTTTGGAAGTAATGAAAAAAGAGCAGTCTTGGTTACATATAACTGAGATGGGGCAGTATGTAAAAGAGCAATGGCAAAAGTTAGCAGATTTACATCAGTTAGAAATTAATCAGTTTGGTATTCCGTCATTGGCAGGTTTTAGTTTCGTTTCAGATAATGCTCTGAAATATAAGACACTCATCACACAAGAAATGTTGAAAAAAGGCTATTTAGCATCAACAACTTTATATGTCTCTATTAAGCATAATAAAGAGAATATCAATAATTATATGGAAGAATTAGAAAAAGTATTTGCAAAAATTAAGCAATGTGAGCAAGGTAATTTAAAAATTGATGAATTATTAGAAGGAGATGTTTGTCACGGAGGCTTTAAGAGGTTAAATTAATATTTTATGAAATTTCCAGATAAATATCCTTTTTTAAAACAAAATGAATTTTCTTGTGGCGAATATTCAATCGTACCTATTCGTTATGAAGATAGGTTAGATATTATGAAGTGGCGTAATGAGCAAATGTATCATTTACGACAAAATGAACTTTTGACTAAAGAAAAGCAAAATTTTTACTATCAAAATATTGTCAGTAAATTATTTGAGCAAGAGCAACCTGAACAAATTTTGTTTTCTTATCTTAAAAATGGAGAATGTATTGGTTATGGAGGCTTGGTTCATATTAATTGGCTAGATAAAAATGCAGAAATATCATTTATAATGAATACTGCATTGGAAGAAAAGGAATTTGAACTACACTGGACAACTTATCTTCAATTAATTGAGAAAGTTGCTTTTGAAAAACTGGGATTACATAAAATATTTACTTATGCCTTTGATTTACGACCACATTTGTATAAAGCAGTTGAAAAAGCAGGATTTGTAAAAGAGGCAGTGTTAAAAGAGCATTGTTTTTTTGATGGAGAATTTAAAAATGTGGTTATTTATTGTAAATTTAAAAATGTTATAACAATAAGAAAGGTTAATTTAGAAGATTTAGATTTTACTTATTTATTATCTAATGAAACTATTATTAGGGAAAATTCTTACAATAAAGAACCTATTTTGTACGCTAATCATCAAAAATGGTTTAGTAATAAAGTTCAAAATAAAAGTGCTTTTTATTATACTGGGGAGTATAACCGACAGTCTGTAGCCTTTTTGCGAATAGATGTTACTTCAAAAGAAAATATTATAGGTATTGCAATAAGTAAAGGTTTTCGAGGTAAAGGTTTGGCTGTTCCTTTTTTAAAGTTAATAAGTGAAGAGTTTGTAAAAAAAACAAATAAAAAAATTACAGCTTATATAAAAATAGATAATATATTATCTATTAAGTCATTTGAAAGAGCAGGGTATGTTTTTGATGAAGAATGTCAGGTTAATGGAGAGAAATCAGTGAAATATATCTATGAAAAATAAAGTATTTGTAATAGCAGAGTTATCTGCAAACCACGGAGGTAGTATTGATACTGCTGTTGAAACCATTAGAGCCGCAAAGAGAACGGGTGCTGATGCTATTAAGTTACAAACGTATAAACCAGATACCATTACTCTAAATTCAGATAAAGATGATTTTGTAATTAAAGGTACGATTTGGGAAGGACAAAAATTATATGATTTATACGCAGAGGCAATGTTGCCGTGGGAGTGGCATAAGAGATTGTTTGAAGTTGCCAAAGAAGAAGGGGTGGTTTGTTTTTCATCGCCATTTGATAAAACTGCTGTAGATTTATTAGAGGAGTTAGAGAATCCAATTTATAAAATAGCATCTTTTGAAATTACTGATATTCCATTAATTGAATATGTGGCATCAAAAGGTAAGCCGATTATTATGTCAACAGGAATTGCAGAGTATAAAGATATTAAATTGGCTGTTGATACTTGTAGAAAAGTAGGAAATAACGATATTACATTATTAAAATGTACATCATCATATCCTGCACCTATTGAAGAGGCAAATATGGCAATGATGCAACGCTTTGCCAAAGATTTTGATGTGAAAGTTGGGTTATCTGACCATACATTAGGGACAACTTTGCCAGTGGTAGCTACTGTTTTAGGGGCAAGTGTTATTGAAAAGCATTTTATATTAGATAAA
>PDWI01024113.1_pt1 | contig 10533 bp, 10 predicted proteins | sample 1430891 | NCBI WGS metagenome assembly PDWI01 (sample SAMN01162508, study PRJNA174530) | Oral metagenome, whole genome shotgun sequencing project. | biome: Marine environment; feature: Marine mammal; material: Swab sample of the gingival sulcus; isolation source: swab sample of gingival sulcus... | reverse complement strand
CAACGCTTTAATTTCAAAATGGCAAGAAAATGACCCTTGGGGCGAATTTACAGCCGTTGAGTTAAATGCGTTCCCTGCATTTGAGGCGATTGATAATGTTTTTATTTTAACCGTTAAGTAGAATTGAAAGTTGAAAATGGAGAATTATGCTCTTTCTTCATTTTCAATTCTCAACTATCAATAAAAATAATGACAAATTTAGAGTACATAACAGCCAAATTAAGCAAGTTTAATCTATCGGAAGAAGATTGTAAGATTATTTTAATAGAAAACAGTCTTAATGCTGATGATGAAGTTTCGGTAAAAGATGTAAAGTTAGCCATTTATAATAACTTTACGGATTGGTTGCCAACTTATAAATCAATATCAGAGGGAGATGTAAATGAGGCTTGGAATAATGAGGCTATTAGATTGTATTATAATTTGTTGTGTAAAGAATTAGGAAAAGAAAATGTTTTAAACGCACTTGAAGATGAAAAATCAGAAGTGCGTGATAGGAGTAATATTTGGTAGTTATGAGAGGATATATTCGTACAAAGCAAACCGTTGAAGAAAATTTTAACGAAGATGGCGAAACAATTAAAACGCCTAATATTTATGGTGAGTATATCCCTTGTATGTACCATAGTGCGAAAAGAGATGATTTAGTGAATATTGGAGACGGTAAGTTTACCCAAGCAAGATATATTATAACAATAAAAAATATGAAATTGCGAGGGGTACACTTTCAGTTGTTTGATAAAGATAAAAATCTTATTTGTGAAGAAGATAGCAAATTGTTAGAAGTACTGAATTACGTTAAAAGGATTAAAATTGTTTTGTAATGGGTATTAGGCAGGTAACACCGCCTCACGAGGTAAATAGATACTTGGAGGACGAGATAAAAAGACGAGTTCAAGTGATTATTAATACTCTTAATCGTGTGGGAATGCAGTGCGTTAAGGTTGCACGAGATATCAGCAAACCGAATACTTTTTTAGACCAAACAGGGAATTTAAGGAGTTCTATTGGTTACGCTGTTTTGATTGACGGAAAGATTGATAAAATGTCTTCTTTTGGACCAGTAAAAAATGGTACAGAGGGAAAGAAAACAGGAGTTAATTTGATTAACGAATTGGCACAAAAATATAGCAGGGGTATTGTTCTTGTTGTAGTTGCTGGAATGAACTATGCTTCTTACGTAGAGACGAAACGAGACGTATTAAAATCGTCAGAATTGAAAGCAAAGGTTTTACTTCCTCAAATGTTGAAAAAGTTAGGATTAAAATAATGGTAAAAACAAGCGAAGAGATAGAAGCCGATATTTATCGCCTTATAAAACAAAGCGAGTTGTCTAATGCTATTTCAGGTAAAGTTTATCGTGATGGTAAACGTCCTAACAATAGCAACAGGGAAGATATTATCATTATTTTTCAAACAGCAATACAAGAGGGATTTCAGCAGATAGGAGCAGTAAATATTAATGTTTATGTACCTGACTTAAAAAGTGGTTCAAATACTTATAGCAAAAACATAGCACGTTGTAGAGAGTTAGGACGACTTTGTGAGCGGTTTGTTTCCTCTTTGCCAACAGGAAATTATTTATTCAAAAACAGAAAGGTAATACAGACTTATTCAGAATCAAACATTAATCAACATTTTGTAAATATAAATTTAGAATTTAAGTATAACACATTATTAGATAATGATTAAAAAATAAAATTATGGCTTGGACAAAGACATCAGCAACAGCGTGGGGAGAGGTTGTTATGAAAATAGGAACTCCCACAGAAAACAATGCAATGAGTGAAAATCTTGCTTCTATTGGATACGTAAAGGAAGATAGCATTTCATTAGAGACGGAAGATGGCGAAAAATTAGAATGGAAAGCCGTAGGTGGCAAAGTGGTTGATACTTTAACGAAAGAGGGTAAAATCTCTATCAAGTGTCAGATAAAAAACCTAAATAAAGAGAATTTAGAGAAGTTTTGGAATATTGAAGAAGATGAAGCTTCTGGTAAGTTAAAAGTTTTGGGTATGACCAACTCTAATAAGTATTCTGTATTGTTAGAACCAAAAGTAGAAAAAGCAGAAACCTTTGAAGCTCCTTATTGTTCGGTATCAATGAAGCCAACTTTTACTGAAAAAGAGGGTTGGGGACAAGAAGTTACTTTTACTTTATTAAGTGGTGGCGAGGGTAATCCTTTGTTTTTGATTGGACAAAAAACGGCATAAATGGAAGAACAAGTATCTAAAACAATACTTGAAGAAAAAGAAAGTGTTAATATAGGGGGAGAGAGTTACAATGTTGCTCCTCCCTCTATTGCTACATTGATATTGTTTTCAAAGTATGTTAGCAAGTTACCGAAAGAGTCGTTAAGTGAAAAAACTGCGATTGCTTCTTTATTACAAAATGCCGATAAACTTCATTATGTTGGTTATGCAATAGCGAGTGTTATTTTGGGAGCAGAAAAAGTTAAAAGTAAACAATCGACAATTAAACGTTTTTGGCATAAAATTTTTAATAAAAAAACAGAGTTAGAACTGTTAGCTGAAAAGATAAATCATTCGGACGTTGAAAATGTGTCTAATGTCTTTTTAACAATATTAAGTTCTTTGAAGTTGAATGTTTTTTTTCAACTTACCACTTCCCTAATAGAGATGAATCTGACGAAGCCAACGAGGGAGGTGGAGGAAATGACAGTATCTGGTCAGTAGTTGGAAATTTTGTGAAGTTTTATAAAGTGCCTTTTAATGATGTGCTTTATAGGATGAGTTATGCCAATGTAATAATGTATAGTGTTGTGATACCAAGTTATACCACCAAAGAAAAAAATAATAATAACGAAAAGGAAAAAATGAGTTTTGGTGGATTTATATCGGCAATGAAGAAAAGATATTAAAGAGTGAAGATTTTTAACCTCTCACTCTTTTTTAGAAAAAAAAAACACTGTATTTTATACATCTTTTATTATCTTTGTCTTTGAAAAGAGAAGAATAAGGTATGAGTGGTATATTATACGCAATAGGATTAGATAATCGTAGTCTTTTGAAAGATGCTAAGAAGTCAAAATCAATATTAGCCGATATTGGAAATAAAACAGTGTCAGAGGGTAAAAGAATAGACCGTGCATTTAGGAATATAGCTAATACGGTGGGTGGTGTGTTTGTTTTATCAAAGGCACAAGACTTTATAGGTCAAGTAGCACGAGTTCGTGGCGAATTTCAGCAATTGGAAGTTGCTCTTACTACTATGCTGGGGAGCAAGTCGGAGGCTGATAAATTAATGGCAAAAACAGTAGATTTTGCTGCTAAAACTCCTTTTGATTTGCAAGATGTTGCAAGTGGTACAAAGCAATTATTAGCGTATGGTTCTGTTGCTGAAACGGTAACTAATGAATTGCGTATGCTTGGTAATATTTCGGCAGGTCTTTCTATACCATTAAACGATATGGTTTATCTGTATGGTACAACACGGACACAGGGCAGAATGTACACGCAAGACTTACGTCAGTTTATGGGTCGTGGTATTCCTATTGCTGAGGAATTGGCTAAAATATTAGGTGTTCAAAAAGATGAAATACAAGAGTTGGTAACTGCTGGTAAGGTTGGTTTTCCCGAAGTTGAAAAGGCTTTACGCAATATGACCAATGAGGGCGGTAAGTTTTATAACCTGATGGAAGAGCAAAGTAAGACTATAACAGGAAAGATGTCTAATTTGGGCGATGCTGTTAGTCAAATGCTTAATGAGATAGGTAAATCCAATGAGGGGGTAATTTCAGATGCTATTGATGGTGCAGGTTATTTGGTTGAGAATTATGAGAAGATAGGTAAAGTTATTGCTGATTTGGTCGTTATTTATGGAAGTTATAAGACAGCTTTGATTGCTATAAATGTTATTGAGAGACAAAGACGTGGAATACTTGTTATGGTAAATCAAATGGCAAAAGTTCAGATGTCATTAAATAAAGCAATAACCAAACAAGAGGCAGTAAATATTGTCCGTAAGAAACTTTTGACACGTGTATTGTGGCAACAAACGAAAGCCCAACTATCAGCCAACGCTGCGATATTAGCCAATCCTTATGTTTTGGTCGCTGGTGCTTTGGCTGGATTGACGTATGCGGTTTATAAATACGCTACTGCTGAAAGTTCGGCAGAAAGAGCAACACGGTTATTTAATGATGAGCAAAAACAACAAGCGGAAGAAACCGAAAAAGCGAAGCAAAAATTTAACGACCTTATTGATACGATAAAAGATGAAACTGCTACACGCACCCAACAACAAGAAGCGTATGAGAAATTGCAAAAACTTTATCCGGCTATCTTTAATAATATGGATATTGAAACTCTTAAATTAGCCGAAAAGAAAGGTTTATTAAAAGAGATTAATGAGGAATTAGAAAATAGAAATGATTTAGAAGATGAAACAAAGTTAGAAGAATTAAAGAAACAGCGTAAGGCTTTGGATAAGAAGAGTTACAATATTTCAGCAGGTTATAGTAGTATCAGTGGAGGTGGTGCGAGTGTTCTTTCTTTGTGGCAAAAAAATAGAGAAATAAAAGAACTTGATGAGAAAATAAAAGTTAGACAAGAGGCAGTCAATAAGAAAAAAAGAACTAAATATAACGCTTGGTTTAATTCTTTGGATAATAATGGAAAGATTAAGGAGTTAGAAAGAAAAAATGAGAAGTTAAAGAAAGTAGCAAAACTTTTTGAAGGTAGCGGACTTAATCCTAATGCTTCTGAAATTGCTAAAAATCTAAAAGAAAATGGCAAAAAGCACTACAAAAAGATACAAATAATAATGAGGTAAAAGAAAATTTAAGGAAAGCCAAAGAAAACCGTGAAAGCCTTAAAAAAGAGTTAGCCAATCTGGGTGTTTCTGTTAAAAGCAATATTCCCCAAAAAGAGAAAAAAACTGCTGAACAGTTAGCCGAAGAGAAAAAGGCAACCGAAGAGCGTATTGCTCAAAAAGAACTTCAACTTGAACAACAAAAACAAGATAAAAAATTTGAGGTAAGGCAAAGGGGGATAGACCAAGAGAAAGACCAAACTCAAAAGCGTATCAAACAGATAGAACTTGATTACGAACGACAAGAAGCGGTTATTGAAAGGAATGAACAATCTATTTTGAAGAAAATCCGTGATAATGCCAAAGAAAAGGCAAGAGCAGAACACATTACGAAGTATGGAGATGATAAACACTTTACTTTTGACAAATCTACAATATCACTTCCTACGGAGTGGAAAAAGATTTTTGATGATTTACGTCAGCAAAATGAAGATAATAAAACCAATTCAACGAGTGAGGTTTATGATAATTTATTAGAGAAATACAAGACTTATGAGCAGAAAAAAACAGATATTCATAACAAGTATAAAAAAATACGCAATAATTTAAAAGGCAAAGAGTATGACAAAAAGAAATTAGGCCAAGATGAAGCCAAAGAACTTTTTGAGGTAGAAAAAGGAGCAGGGAAAATTAAAAGTACTATTTCTCTTGTTTTTAGTGATTTGAGCGAAAAGACAAAAGAGGAATTAGATAAAATCCAACAAAAAGGCGAAGAGTTGTACGATGCTTTGGATAACGGAGTGTGGAATGCTGATATAGGTGCGAAGTTTGGACTTGATAAGGAAACGTTTGAGGGTTTATTAAGTCCTGAAATTTTAGAAGCGTTGCGTAAGAAACTTGATGAATTAAAAGTTAGTTCCAAGTCTTTTGCTGATAATTTTAAGAATCTATTTAAGGAAAATATTAGCGATAGTGAATTTTCTCAATCGTTGAGTGCTGTTGTTGGTAAAATCCAAACAGGTATCCAAGCCTTAAATATGTTTTCTGATGCGTTGCGTAGTATCAATGAACTAACAGGCGATGATAGTTTTGGCGATATTGCCGACACTATTTCTGCTACTGTTGATGTTGCTAATACAACAATGCAAGGTGCTCAAATGGGTGCTCAATTAGGAGGTCAGGCAGGTGCTATTATTGGAGGAGCATTAGGGTTTGTTACAGGTGTTTTGAATAAATCAGCCGAAGCCGAAAAACGACATCGTGAGGCTTTGAAAAAACTTCAACAATCCAATATTCAAAATCAACGAGTTTATAATCAGTTGCTTTTTGAACAAAAAATGTTGATGAAAGGCTCGGAAAATATTTTTGGTGTTGATGAGTTAGGCAAAGCATTAGAATACTTGAATTTGTACAATGAAAGTTACCAAAAACTACAAGACAAACTAAAAAAGAAAGAAAGGGTTGCAAATTTTGGTTTGTTTACAGCAAAATATCAAGCGAGTGATTTAGATGAAATTCAAATCAAAACAGGCACAAAAACAACAGGTGCTCTTTGGTGGAAAAAAGAAAAAGCAATTTATTCCAGCATTACCAAAAAGCACAAAGATTTAATTAAGGCTAATGGCGAGTTTGATGTAGCACAAGCAAAATCATTGCTTCAAACACAAGAGTTCGGAGAGGGTGGAAAAGAGGCTTTGCAAGAAATTATCACGGAATATGAAAATATGGAAAAAGCCCAAAAACAATTCGATGACTATTTGAGAAGTACTTTGGGCGAATTAGGAAGTGGTTTAATGGATAGTGTTATTCATTCCTTAAAGACAGGCGAAGATGCTTTTGAAAGTTTTGGAAAAAGCGTTGGTAATGTTATGCTTAAACTGGGTGAGGATATGTTTTACTCTGCTTATCTAAAAGATTATTTTGATGATTTGTCAGATAAGATTAAGAAAAAGAGTGATGAAATTAGGGGTAAAGGAGGTAATGAAACAGACCTTGCCAATGGAATAAAAGATGTCATTGCTGGAAGTATGGGCGAACTAAAAGAAAAAGTGAACCTTGTCAAAGGTGGCTTAAAATCTTATATTGATGGAATAAATAAAGATTTAGGTATTGATATTTTTGATAAAGAGAAGCAACGCCAAGCGACACAAAAAGGCCTTGTTGGAATGAGCCAAGATACAGGTTCGGCACTTGATGAAAAATTTACGCTTTCTATTGAATTGCAAAGACAGAGTTTAGATGTAGCAAAAGAGGTTAGTATGGGCTTTAAGACATTACAAGTTCATTCAGCCCAACAGTTAAAACATCTTGCAGGAATTGAAACCAACACGGCTACTTTGCACGGTGTAAAATCAAGTTTGGAAGATATTAGAGATAAGGGAATACGAATGAGAAGATGATAATTGACGGAAAAAATACAGAAGCAAAATATGGGTTGCATATTTTAGAGGGTGGGTATCACTCTTTGTTGCAATATCCGAAACTGAAAGAGCCACAAAAAAATGATTGGGCGGAATTTGACGGTTTAGAGGTTGATTTGGTTAATCCTGTTTTGGATAAAAAAGAGATTGTTTTCGGTGTTATTTGCTATGCCAATAAGGTAGATGATTTTGTTGATTATTTGTTGCAAAAAACTTATCGGAATTATATTTTTTCGGACTTAGGGTTGTCTTTTAGGTTGCGATTTGTTGGACTTTCAGATGTAAAGAGATATAAAAGCAGATGTTCTTTTCAGTTGAAATTAAGTGATGATACTCCTTTGAGGAATTACAGTTACGATAGACCTACATTGGAAACACAACACGATTTTAATTATTTGTTAGATGGTGTTCCTTTTTCTCAATATGGTATTATTGTATTAGATGGAACAGATGAAAAATTAGAGAATACCAAAGAGTTAAAAGAGAAATTAGAGATTGGAAGTAAGTTTGTAAATGGTGTTAAAGTGTCCGAGCAAATCGGCAAAAAGAAAGAATATACAGCGACTTTACATCTGTTTCTAAAATGTAGTAAAGATGATTTTATAAAGAGTTACAGGGCGTTTTTGTATGACTTAATAAGACCCAACGAAAGGATATTAACGGTACAGGAAAAGGAGTATAAATGTTATTATCAGTCGTCCAAAATTAACCGTTTTGCTTTTGTAAATGATAATATTTGGTGTGAATTTGATATAAATATCAATATGATATGAGAATAAACTTTACAAACGGATATAAAGATGTAATTCCAAGCGATGAAAGTTATCGTTTTAGGGAGATTATGAGTGATAATAACATTACTCTTAAATTCTCATTGTCTGAATTTATAGAGTTTCCTTTGGGAAGTTTTGTCAATTATCAAGGTCAGAGATATACATTAAATAGTCCAGCAACAATCAATGAGGTTAATAGCACTTATTTTGAATATACGCTTGTTTTGGGAAGTCCGCAGGATTTGTTGAGAAATTACAAAATAAAAGATACACAAGGACGATTAAAGTTTCCTATAACTGCTAAACCCAGTGAGCATATAGAGTTGTTAGTGCATAATCTTAATCAAAATGATAGTGGTTGGAGTGTTGGAAATTGTATTGAAAATCACGAAAAATTAATTTCGTACAATCATAATAACTGTTATGAGGCTTTGCAGATAATAGCCAATGAATTTAAGACCGAATTTGAGATTGTCGGTAAAACCATTCATTTACGAAAAGTGAAGTATAATGAGGATAATCCTTTGGCTTTGAGTTATGGAATGGGCAACGGCTTTGTTAGTGGTGTAGGCAGAAATAATGACGAGCAGAAAGCAGGATTTAATGTATTGTACGTTCAAGGGGGCGAAAGAAATATTGATTTTTCAAAATACGGGAATAGGGAGTTGTTATTGCCTAAAAATCAACAATACACTTATGAGGGTATAATCTATGAAACAGACGAACAGGGATTGTCTATTTCGGTTGTTGGCGATACTTCTATTTCTGAAAACAGGAAAGAGGAAAGTTTGGATTTATCACACATCTATCCTCATCGTGTTGGGACGATTAGCGAAGTTACTGTTGAAGATGAAGAAAAACACTTTTATAATTTCCAAGACACAAGTATTCCTAATGATTTGAATTATAATGATTGTTTGATTGAGGGTAATAAGGAGTTTACATTGAGTTTTCAAAGTGGAATGCTTTCAGGACGTGAGTTTGGAGCAACTTATGACCACGCAAAGCGTGAGTTTAAGATTGTACCCAAAGAGGAAGACGGTTACACAATGCCCAACGATACTTTTAAGCCTGAAATAGGGGATAAATATGCCGTTCTTAATATGCAAATGCCCAATACTTATATTTGTGATAATACGAGCAAGACAGGTGCGAGTTGGGAAATGTTCAAAGAAGCGTGTAAGCATTTTTACGAAAACCACGATAGTAAATTTACATTTAAGGGAACACTTGACGGAATTTGGGCTAAAAAAGATTGGTTAAATATTGGTGGTCAGATAAAATTAGGTGGTTTTATTTCGTTTTCTGACCCTAAATTTCAGCCTAAGGGTATCAATATTCGTATTGTTTCTATTAAAGATTATTTGAATAATCCTCATAGTCCTATCATAGAACTTGCCAACTCTGTACAAGGTGGGAGTATTGCTTCTGAATTAGATAAAATAAAAGAAAATGAAGTTGTAAGAGACGATTTATATAGACGGTCTTTGGATTTTACTAAAAGACGTTTTAGAGACGCACAAGAGACAATTAAAATGCTTGAAAAAGCCAATTTGAATTTTGGTAAAAGCATTAATCCTTTGTCTGTAAATGCGATGAGTTTACTTATTGGCGATAAATCTTTACAGTTTCGTTTTGTATCTGATAAAAATAATCCTCACGAATTAGAGCATATTTTTACTTATGAAAAAGATACAAAAAAACTCAAAACGGAAAGTGGTATTTTACAACATTTGACATTAGAAATAGATGAGTTAAAGCCTAATCCTGCTTATCGTTTTTGGGAGGTAGCACCTTTTGAAACTCCTCCTTTGGTAGAGGCTGAAAAATCATATTATCTTTATGTAAAAGCGAATAAAGAAAATGAAAATGCCGAATTTAGATTATCGGAAAGTCCTATTGAAATCAATGAGGTTGAGGGATATTATCATTTACTTACAGGTATTTTGAATACGGAGTTTGAGGGCGAACGTAGTTTTGTAAAGATGTATGGTTTTACTGAAATACTACCTGGACAAATCAAAGTAGATAAATTAAGTAGCAGCAGCGGAAATCAATATATTAAATTATTGGAAAATAGAATTGAGATTGTAGGTTCTGTTTCTTTTCAATCAGGTTCAACAGGACTTGAAAACATTGAGGAGTTTAATGTTTTGTCTGAAAGGGTGGATAATTTTCACGAACAAGTAACCCAAGCGTTGGGAGATGGCGATTTACGAATGAATATTGACAGTACAGAGGGTTTAATCGTGGTTGATAATCTATTTGATACTGATTTGGTTGCCAAAGTGAAACTTTTTTACAAAGATATTTCTAACGAAGTAACATCGTGGCAGTGGACACGACAAAGTGGTTATGACCAAGTTTCAATCACCAGCGATGCAAGTTGGAATGAAGACCACAAAAACATTAATAGTAATACACTTCACATTACACAGGCAGATATTGTTTCTGAAAGTGTAAAGTTCGTTTGCGATGCAACGGTAAATGATGAAGTAATTAGAGGATATATAGTAGTGTAAAGTTGAAAGTATAAAGTTTATAAAGTTAAAAGATATGGCACATTT
>PDWI01010573.1_pt1 | contig 10533 bp, 8 predicted proteins | sample 1430891 | NCBI WGS metagenome assembly PDWI01 (sample SAMN01162508, study PRJNA174530) | Oral metagenome, whole genome shotgun sequencing project. | biome: Marine environment; feature: Marine mammal; material: Swab sample of the gingival sulcus; isolation source: swab sample of gingival sulcus... | reverse complement strand
AATGTGGCAATTACAAGGGCTTGCAAAGAGCAGTATTTGATATATTCAATAGACACTAAAACCTTGAAAATTAATTCATTATTCAGACAATACATAGAAAATTTTGAGCAGCTTGCAGACAATAACTCAACGGATAACAACAATCAAATAAAGAATAAATTTGCCCAAGAAGTCAGGCAAGAACTTGAAGACAAGGGCTTTGCGGTTAATATAAGTTACGAGGTTAGATTTAATCGGATTTACAGATGACGAGTTTGGCGATGCCTTTTCTTTGGAAAGGTATAAAATACTTAGTCGAGCCGGTCTTCCGCTATATCCGTTTGCATATACATATTGGAAGAAAGATAAAGATTTATTATTGCAAAAATTTATGGATTGCATTGATTAAGCCGGATTATTTATCAAGTCTTCGTAGTGAGGGCTGCATATACAATAAAATAAGTGATAAGGCGATTGAGACATATCCGTAGATATGGTGAATGAGGCTTATCAAACAAAGTGCCTTATTTTGAAGTAGATGCTGACCGTAATAGAACTACTTGGTGAATAATTCGGTTTAAATTGAAGGTTCACATTTTTGTCATCTCTCATATATAACAAGCATCTTATACCAAAACGATACTTTCTATATCAGTTGCTAACTCATGTAAACCGCGTGTTATTTGCTCCATTTTAGTTGATGATAAAGGTGCTAATCCTTTTGTATACTGTCTGAACAAACTTTTATTAATGCCAATATATTCAGCAAAAGCCGTTTTGTTTATTACTTTGTAATGTTCAAAAAACTGCTCTAAATCTACCATATAAGATATATCTTTTTTTAATTCTGACACATCTTTCCCCGTCTCTTTGCGATAAGATATTTCCTCGTCAATAACCTCTTTTAAGTTAGTTTTGAATTCTGATATAGATTCTCCAACAGTAGCTAAACCGTCAAAATCTTTTACATAGCCGGAAAATCCTGTATTAGTCTTTTCTATTACTGCTATTAAGTTACTCATTTCTTTTAAATTTTGATTAAAATACAATTATAAAAATTACGTCTATAATAGGTCTTTGGTAAGCATTTTTAAAATTTCATTTACTTTCATAAAATCTGCCTCCTGTAAAATTGTATTGCTTACTACTTTCAATACTCCATAAAGATATAACACATATGTTACAATTCAAAGTTTTTACATATTTTTTTGCTAACTGATACGGTAGCGATTTCCACATTAACAAATCTCTTTTAAAGAAGAGGGTGCAGGGAGATTGATTTTTGTTAATCTTAAAACACAGTAAATCAACTATTTGAATATTTAATTAGATAACAATACCGTTTAAAAACTTAAAGCATTTTCAAAAAAAATAAGAAATCCTTTTAAATTCTCTTAAAAAATAGTTATCTATGTGCGTTTTTATAAATAAATTAAAAAAGCAGTTATGATGAAAAAAATTTTAGTATTAGGTGTTTTTGCATTGTTTTTTGCAGCATGTGAAAACGGCGGAGATAATTCCGCAACGGAAAATGACAACAAAAAGCCCGAAGCTGTTGAGACAGTAAAATTAACATTAGCAAATTTTGATTCGCTTGCCGGAAACTATGTGGGAAAAGAAGTGAGCTTGTCCGGCGTAGTTGACCACGTTTGTAAAAGAGGCGGAAAGAAATTTCTTTTGGTTGAGGGCGATAATGAAATTCATGTTTTTAATAAAGATGACCGTTTTGATGAAGCTCTTTGCGGAAGCAAGGTAGTTGTTAAAGGTATTGTGGAAGAACAAAGGGTTGATTCGGCATTTTTAGCAGAACGATTAGAGCATGAGCAAAAATCGCATGCAGATGATGCTGATCAAGAGCATTTGCAAAAAATGACCGAGTATATAAATAAGATGCAAGATTCTTTGAAAAAATCCGGTTTGAAATATTTTTCTAATTTCTCATTGAAATATATTTCGTTGGAAGAAGAAAAAACAGAAGAATAAAAGCCTTTCGCTTTTCATAGAAAAACAAGTACTCCGGTATAATTGTTAAGAAAAAGTTAATAGATGCTCCTTGATTATTTGATGATAATTAAAACATAAATTGTATTTTCGCATTTTAATTCAAACTGCAAAATAAACAGTATATGCAAAAAAAGAGCGGGGTTGATATAAATCTCGGAAACAAATCTTCTAAAATCGCATATGAATATGCGATGGAAACTTTTCAAAACAGGAAAGGCAAAAGAGGGGCTGTTGCAAGCAAAGCAAAAGGCGGTTTCTCAAATTTGTTGGTGTTTGGCAATGAGCGAATAGGCATTGGTTCCGACGGCATCGGTACCAAAGCCGAAGTTGCCGAACGTACCGGAAAATACGACAGTTTAGGATACGATTTAGTCGCCATGGTTGCCGATGATTTGGCGGCCATGGGTTTTGAACCGACTAATTTGTCCAATGTCATTGATGTTGATTATCTGGACACGGCAATTATCGACAGCTTGATGAAAGGCTTGCGCGATGCCTGTAACTTTTCGGGTATTACCATAACCGGCGGCGAAATTGCCGAACTCGGAAACAGAATAGGCGGATACGGCGATAAAATGCACTTTAATTGGAGTGCTACTGCCATAGGCATTTTGCCGGAAGCCCTTAAAAACGGCATAGACGGCAGCGACATTAAAGCCGGGCAAAGCATATTTGCTTTAAAAAGCAGAGGTTTTAGAAGCAACGGATTTTCGTCGGTTCGTAGGATATTAAACGAAAACTTCGGAGACGAATGGCATCGCAAAAATTTTGACGAGCACACTTCTTGGGGCGAAAAAGTTCTAAGCCCATCATTAATCTATGCACCTTTTATCAATCAACTGATCCGTTCCGATATTCAATTGACCGGAGTGGTGCATATAACCGGAGGCGGTATCTTTGATAATTTAAGGCGTGCATTGAAACTAAACAATCTCGGAGCACAATTAAATAATCTTTTTGAACCTTTGCCCGAAATGTTGAAAATTCAAGAACTCGGGAAAATAAGTAATGAAGATGCTTATTTATGGTGGAATATGGGAAACGGAATGTTAATTATTGCCGACAGCAAAGAGAAAGAGAAAATCCTGCAAAAAGCAAAAGAAATGAATTATGATTGCAGAGTAGCCGGCATGGTATCCGCCGGCAATTGCATCGAAATAGAGTTCCCGACTTACAAGTTGAAAAAAGATTTTTAAAAGTTTGTCGCCGGACAAACTTTTTTTGTTAAAAAAATATGAATCATAGCATAAACGGACATAAATGAATACAATTCAAACATATTTGAAAAAAACATTGCTTGATACGGCGGGTGAAAGTATCAGAAAAAAATGCAAAAACCAATTAAACATTGATACCGGAACTGTTTTAACATCTGTATTTTATACCCTTGATTATAAGTTGTCTGACGAAAACTTGAAAAGCTATGCCGAAAACTGCCTTAAAAATAAAATAACACAGGAAATTTTATTGAATGGTATTTTTGACGATGCCAAATATCAAAGTGTTATACTTGTTGCACAACTTCCGGGCGTAACCGATGATGTCGGTATTTCTGCTCAAATGGCATTAGCCGATTTTTTGAATGAGCAAATAGATATTAATGTGCAGCATATTTTTACGCAAAACATATATTATTTTGAAAATGCTTTGAGTGAAAAAGATTTGCGTAGCATAGCCGAAGCATTTCTTGGCAATCCATTGATACATCACATTCAAACAATACGCAAAACCGCAGGCGGGGCGACTAATTTTATGCCCTATGTGCCGAAAGTTGAAATGCGCACAGACGAAACCGTTGAAACGGTTAATTTGAATTTGTCGGATGAAGAACTTATGCGGCTCTCTGCCGATAAAGTGTTGGCATTAAACCTTGAAGAAATGCATGCCGTAAAATCTTATTTTGAAAAAACGGCGGTTATTGCAAAGCGAAAAGAAATGGGGCTAAGCGAGGCTTTAACGGATGTGGAATTGGAAATATTTGCACAAACTTGGTCGGAACATTGCAAGCACAAAGAGTTTAACGCACAAATTTTCTATGAAGATAAAACAACCGGCAAAAAAGAAACCATTAATTCGCTTTTTAAAACATACATCAAAGGCTCCACCGATGTAATAAAAAAACATTTGGAAAGCAGAAACAATCGTTGGTTGATTAAAGTGTTTACCGACAATGCCGGAACTGTGCGAGCAAGCAAAGACAAACTCTTTGTTTGGAAAGTTGAAACACACAATTCGCCCTCGGCATTAGACCCCTACGGCGGTGCAATAACCGGTATTTTGGGCGTGAATAGAGATATTATGGGTACCGGTATCGGCGGTGCCGAACTGCTGTTCAATACCAATGTTTTATGTTTCGGCCCGCCCGATTACGACAAAGATTTGCTTAAAGGACAGCTGCATCCGCGAAGAATTATGGAGGGCGTGGTAGAAGGCATTGAAGACGGCGGAAACAAGTCCGGCATACCTACGGTAAACGGAGCCGTGCTTTTTGACGACCGATTTGCCGGAAAGCCCTTGGTCTTTTGTGGAACGGGCGGTATAATGCCTGATAATTACAAAGGACGGAACTCTTGGGAAAAACCCATTGATGCGGGCGACAGAATTATTATGGCGGGCGGACGAGTTGGAAAAGACGGCATACACGGAGCCACATTCTCGTCGGTTGAAATTAATGAAAAATCGCCGCAATCTGCCGTTCAAATCGGAAGTCCCATTACGCAAAAGAAATTGTATGATTTTATGCTTATTGCTGCCGAAAGAGGTTTGATAAAAAGCAGTACGGACAACGGAGCCGGCGGACTTTCTTCGTCGGTGGGCGAATTGGCGGAAATAACAAACGGTGCCTTAGTGAATTTGGAGACTGTGCCGCTGAAATATGCCGGTTTAAAACCTTGGGAAATATTTGTTTCTGAATCGCAAGAAAGAATGACCATTGCGGTTGAGCCGGCAAACAAAGACGAATTTTTTGCCTTGGCGAAAAATATGGAAGTGGAAGTAACCGACATCGGTTATTTTACCAATTCCGGATATTTGGACGTGCGTTTTAAGAATAAAATCATTGCCTATTTGGATTTGGACTTTTTGCATAACGGAGTGCCGCAGAAAAAAATGTTTGCCGAGTGGAACGGCGTAAAACATACCGAACCGGAGAGCATTGTCGTTAAAGATTATAATGAAATTCTTGTAAAATTATTATCAAGCAACAATATATGCTCGCGTGAAAATATCATCCGAAAATACGACCATGAAGTAAAAGGAAAAAGCATTTTAAAACCTTTGATGGGCAAAGAGGGAACAAATCCGCAAGATGCTGCCGTGATGCGTTTGGAACACGAGGGTTTTGAAGGCATTGCCGTTTCAAACGGAATTATGCCTAAATTTGGAGATATTGATGCCTTTGAAATGTCCAAAGGGGCTTTTGACGAAGCCGTGCGTCAAATCATTGCCGTAGGCGGAAGTTTGCCCGATACCAAAGAAAATGACGATATTTTCTGGACGCTTAATGATAATTTTTGCGTACCCGATTCTTTTTATGACGAAAAAAATAATCCCGAAGGCAAAGAAAACTTAGCCAAGCTTGTGCAAATGTGTAAAGGACTTTACGAAATGGCAACTTTCTTTTCCATTCCCATGACTTCCGGCAAGGACAGCATGAAGAATGATTTTAAAGCCGAAGGGAAAAAAATATCCGTGCCGCCGACTATTTTGTATTCGGCTGCCGCAAAAATTAAAGATGTCCGAAAAACAATAAGTTCCGGTTTTAAAGAAGACGGAAATTTGATATATCAATTGGGCAAAACCTATGATGAACTCGGGGCATCTGAGTTTTATAAACTCTTTAACGAAACAGGCTGCAAGGTGCCGAAAGTTCGTAAAGAAGAAGCAAAAGAATTGTATCTTAAAGTCATGGAAGCAAACCGGCAAGATTTAATTGTTTCGGCACACGACATTTCGGACGGGGGGATGATTACCGCTTTGGCGGAATGTTTAATCGGAACAAATTTCGGTGCGGAAATTTCAACGGATAATGTGGGCAAAATTGAGCTGAATGCAAAACTTTTTGCCGAAAGTCATTCCAGATTTGTCGTCAGTATTAAAGAGGAGCACAAACAAGAATTTGAAACGCTTTTCGGAAATAATGCGATTTATTTGGGTAAAGTTACAAAAAAACGTGCATTAAAGGTCAAAGATAAAGATGCAGCGATAATTGATATAGCCCTTGAAGAATTAACAAAGGCGTGGAACGTAAATTTATAATTCATAATTGAACAAAAAAATGGTAAAAGCTCTAATAGTAACCGGTTTCGGAATCAATTGCGAAGTTGAAATGGGGGCTGCCTATAAAAATGCAGGCGCAGAAACCAAAATCATACATTTTAACGAACTCATTGACGGAACATATTCTATACACGACTACGATATATTTAATTTCCCCGGAGGTTTTTCTTTCGGTGATGATATTGCATCCGGAAAGGTGATGGCTAATAAAATCAAATACAAGAAAATGAAAAACGGCAAAACCTTTTTGGAAGAGATTGATACATTTCTGAAAAACGGAAATTTTATCATGGGTGTTTGCAATGGTTTTCAAATGCTTGTAAAACTTGGACTTTTGCCTAATCTGCACAATGATTTTGAGCCGGAAGTTTCCTTAGAGAAAAATAATTCGAATAAATACGAAGACCGCTGGGTATATTGTAAAGTTAATTCGGAGGTAAAAACACCTTTCTTAAAGAATATCAGTTTATTGGCACTTCCGGTAAGACACGGCGAAGGCAAACTTGTGATAAAGGACGACGAAACACGCAAGCAAATTCTTTCAAAGAATTTAATTGCATTAAGCTATGCCGAGGAGAATGGAACTATAACGGATGCATATCCGAAAAATCCGAACGGTGCAGAGTTCAGCGCAGCCGGATTAACAGACACTACCGGGCAGGTCTTTGGTTTAATGCCGCATCCGGAAGCCTTTACGAGCTTTTATAATCATCCGAATTGGCCCGAATTAAAAAAACAGGGGAAAGAAATACCGCGAGAGCATACCGGGCAAGCTATTTTTGATAATATTGTTAAACATATAAAAAATCTGAAAAAAAAAATAAAACGCACATGAGAATTATGAATGGTGAACGGCGTAGCCCTTAGGTAAGGAATTATGAATGAAAAGTTAAAAGTAGGGACACAATATACTGTGTCCACTTTTGGCGGTTTTCATGGCTTTTGACAAATAGCAAATTCCCCCTTGGAGAAGGGGGCGCAGGGGGATTGATTTTTCTACCGACAATCAACTAAAAAGTTAAAAATTAAATCGTTGATGAAAAATAATTCATAATTCATAATTCACAATTAAATATATGCCCTTTGAAAATTATAAAAAAAAACATATGAAAATTAAAAAAGCGCTCATCAGTGTTTCGGATAAAACCGGAATTGTTGAACTTGCAAAATACCTCAAAAAATTTGATATAGAGATTATCTCTACCGGAGGCACAAAAAAAGTGCTGAATGATGCCGGGATTGACATAACTGATATTTCCGAAGTTACCAATAATCCGGAGGCTTTCGGAGGAAGAATGAAAACCATTTCGTTTAATATCGAAAGTGCCTTGTTGTTTGACCGCGAAAAGGATAAAGAAGAAGCCGAAAACTTAGGCATAGAACCTATCGACCTTGTAATTTGCAATTTATATCCTTTTGAAAAAGTTTTAAAAGAACATGCCGACTTTGATACCTTGATTGAGAATATCGACATTGGCGGTCCTACAATGGTTCGTGCTGCGGCAAAAAACTTTAAACATGTAACGGTGATAACACATCAATCTGATTACAAATCATTTATGAGTGAGTTAGAGCAGGGTGGGGGAGCAACATCTTATGATTTCAGAAAAAATATGATGCGTAAAGCCTTTAATCATACGGCAGATTATGACGCCCTGATAGCTCAAACCATGGATAAAGAAAGCGGCATTGAATCTTTGCGACTGAATTTTGAAAAAGGAAAAACTTTGCGCTACGGTGAAAATTCGCATCAAAAAGCCTTGTTTTATAATCTAAAAGGCAATAAAGAAACATTTCATTCGATGAAAATTTTGCACGGCAAGGAATTGTCCTACAACAATATTTTGGATATTTCCGGAGCTGTTGCTTCGGTAAAGGATTTAAAAAGAAACGCCTGTGCCGTAGTAAAACATTCAAATCCTTGCGGATTAGCCGAAAGTAATGAGCAAAAAACCGCTTTGCGGGAAGCATGGCAAGGAGACCCGATTTCGGCATTCGGTTCAATCATTGCTTTTAATACAAATTTGAAAAAAGAAACCGTAGAGTTTTTTCAATTGAATAATGAAGACCGCTCTAAGCGCAAATTTATAGAAGTGCTTATTGCACCGAAAGTCGAAAAAGATGCTTTGGAATATTTGCAGTTTCATAAAAATCTGAGAGTGTTGGAATACAATCCGGCAGATTTGCCGATTGAACAAGACTTGCGCTTTGTAAACGGGACTTTGTTGGCACAAACACCCGATGACAAATTGTATGAAAAAACGGAACTTGTTACCGATGCGCCTTTTAACCTTGAAAAAAACAAAGCACTTGTTGAGTTTGGTTTAAAAGCCATCAAAAATATCAAATCAAATTCAATATGTATTGTGAGAGAACGCGAGGGACAACTTCATTTGCTCGGAATGGGTGCCGGGCAACCCAATCGACTAATTTCAACTCAATTGGCATTAACAAAAGCCAAAGATTTTATAAAAGCCGATTTTTCCGGAAAGGAAGCAGATTTTGAAGCATTCTATAAAGAGGAAATAAGCTCTGCTTTTTTAATTTCCGATGCTTTTTTCCCTTTCCCGGATAATGTTGAATTGGCGGCTGAGCGGGGCATAAAAAACATCATTCAGCCCGGCGGTTCCATTAAAGACAAAGCCGTGATAGAGGCTTGCAACAAGTTGGGCGTAAATATGATATTTACGGGAACCAGACATTTTAAACATTAAATTATATAAAAATTCATTGATAGAAAATAAAATAAATAATATGATAAATACCGTAGAAAAATTTGAAAGTCCGCAACTTAAAAAATTGCATGCGGGCAAAGTTCGAGACAGCATAAAAATAGACAGCAAACGCAGAATGATTGTTGTTACCGATAGGATTTCGGCTTTTAACAAGAATTTAACAAACAGTGCTATCCCTTCAAAAGGGGGCGTTTTGAACAGTTTAACCAATTTTTGGTTTGAAAAAACCGAACATATCATACCCAACCACTTAATCGAGCAAATCGACGATAATATCAGCTTGGTAAAAGAAGCCGAACCAATCAGAGTGGAAATGATTGTGCGAGGCTATTTAACCGGTTCCATGTGGCGAGGCTATCAAAAAGGCGCACGTGTTTTCAGCGGTGCCAAAGTGCCGGACGGATTGACAAAAAATCAGCAATTCTCTGAACCGCTTCTTACGCCTACCACAAAAGACGAGTTTGATACGGAGATTTCCGAAGCGGAAATTATCAAATCCGGCTTAGTGGATGAAAAAACTTACCAAGAAATGAAAAAAATTGCTTTGGAATTGTTTGATTTCGGTTCTGCTTTTTTGGCGGAAAAAGGCATTATCTTGGTTGATACAAAGTATGAATTTGGTTTTTATGAAGGCAAACTGATTTTGATAGATGAAATTCATACGCCCGACTCTTCGCGTTTTTGGAAAAAAGCCGATTACGAAAAATCGCCCGGTAATGTTGAGCAAATGGACAAAGAATTTGTAAGACAATGGATGCTGGATAATAAAATCGAAGGAAAAACACCCGATATTTTGCCCGAAGAAGTTATTCTTGAAACATCAAAACGATACAAAGACATTTATAAAGATATTACCGGAAAAGAATATGTGCAAACAGCCATTGACGTTAATCTAAGGATGTATCAAAACCTGCTTGCCGCAGGCATTATCAAAGCCGGTTATATTGCGATGATAATGGGCTCGAAATCAGATGTTAGTCATGCCGAAAAGATTAAATCTTATATGGAGAAATTTGACATTTGCACGGAGATGCGTATCATTTCGGCACATAAAAACGGGGAACGTCTCACGGCACTTGCCGAGCAGATAAACCATGCCGTAGAACCTGTTTCTGTTATTGCCATAGCCGGTCGTTCCAACGGATTGGGCGGTGCTTTGGCGGCGAATTTAAACGTGCCGGTTATAAATTGTCCGCCTTTTACGGGAAAAGATGATATTATGCTGAATATTAACTCGTCTTTGGTGATGCCTTCAAGCACGCCTGCCGTAAGCGTTATTCATCCCGATAATGCAGCATTGGCAGCCGTAAGAGCTTTGAATATTCCCTCGTTTAAAAAACAAATGGCACGAGATATTTTGGCAATGAAACAAGCCTTAATTGACGAGGATAATGCTATTAAAAACAAATAAAACAAAAGAATGAAACGCCAAATGAATTAAGGTTTAATCACACAACGGAATGATTATTTGCCAATACTATTAATTATTAGTAGTGAACTAACTTAGGGCGTTCCTATATGACCTTTGAAAATTATA
>PDWI01010244.1_pt1 | contig 10534 bp, 10 predicted proteins | sample 1430891 | NCBI WGS metagenome assembly PDWI01 (sample SAMN01162508, study PRJNA174530) | Oral metagenome, whole genome shotgun sequencing project. | biome: Marine environment; feature: Marine mammal; material: Swab sample of the gingival sulcus; isolation source: swab sample of gingival sulcus... | reverse complement strand
GACAATAACGTTAACGGCACGTTAGTGCTCGTCCGCGCTATGCAACGCGCGGGGGTGAAAAACCTGATTTTTAGCTCCAGCGCCACCGTTTACGGCGAGAATGAGCAACTTCCCTTTGTCGAAGGTATGCCCACAGGTGGTACCACCAACCCCTACGGCACTAGCAAATATATGGTGGAGCGCTGTTTACAAGACGTTTTTGTCGCCGACAAGGCGTGGAGCATCGCCCTACTCCGCTACTTCAACCCCGTGGGTGCCCACCCCTCTGGCACGCTGGGTGAAGACCCACAAGGCATTCCCAACAACCTGATGCCCTTTATCGCCCAAGTAGCAGTGGGCAAGCGAGAAAAACTGGCCATTTTCGGCAATGACTACCCTACCCCCGATGGCACGGGCGTACGCGATTACATCCACGTCATGGATTTGGCTAGCGGTCACGTTGCTGCTTTAGAAAAACTCTGCCAGCGCCCGGGCGTGCATATTGTCAACTTGGGCACGGGCAAAGGCACTAGCGTGCTAGAAATGGTCGAAGCCTTTGCCAAAGTCTGTGGCCACCCCATTCCCTACGACATCCAGCCGCGGCGCGAGGGCGATATCGCCGCCTGCTACGCGGGCACAGAAAAAGCCGCTAGCTTGCTAGGATGGACGGCACAACGCAACATTGATGACATGGTTGCCGATGCTTGGCGTTGGCAATCAGCTAACCCCAACGGCTACGATACATGAGCAGTCTTCTCACCGCGCGCAAACGCCCTATCGCTTGGTACGCCGTAGCATGGCTGGCGGCACTGCTAATTATCATCCCCATTATCAGTTTGATTGTTAAGGCGGCATCCGCCGATAGCAACATTTGGCCACACCTATCCAGTACGGTATTGCCGCTGTATATTAAGCAAACAGCCACGTTAATGTTGGGTGTTGGCACGCTGTCCACCTTATTTGGCGTGAGCACGGGTTACCTCGTGGCGCGTTTTGATTTTGTCGGGCGGCGCTGGTTGGAATGGGGACTGATTTTACCCTTAGCCGTACCGACTTATTTAGTCGCTTACGTCTATACGGATTTGTTGGAATACGCAGGGCCTGTGCAGCGATTGATTCGCGCGGTTTTTCATTTCCAAGATGCGCGGGACTACCACTTTTTTGAAATTCGCTCCATGGGCGGCGGTATTGTCACGCTGTCGCTGGTGCTCTACCCCTATATTTACTTATTGGCGCGCGCGGCCTTTTTGGAGCAATCGCAAAATATTCTCGAATCGTCACGCGTGCTGGGCGCTAGCAAAAGCAAGACATTTTTCCGCGTCACCTTGCCACTAGCGCGTCCCGCTATTATCGTCGGGGTGATGTTGGTATTAATGGAAGTGTTAAACGACTTTGGCGCGGTACACCACTTCGCCATTCAAACATTTTCCGAAGGCATTTATGACTACTGGTTGGGGCGCAGCAACATCGAAGGAGCTTCGCAAATCGCCTTGATGATGTTGTCGCTGATTGTGGTGCTGATGGCCGCCGAACAGTTTTCTCGCCGCCAACAGGCACTGTTTCAAAAATCTAATCCGCAGAGGGCAAAGCGCGTCAACTTGCAGGCCATGCCCGCGGGACTGACGATAGTCGCTTGTTGCCTGCCCATTCTTTTTGGCTTTGTTATTCCCACGGGGCGCTTGTTGTTTTTTGCCATTTATCACGAAATAGAACAGTCGGAAGGCGTTTGGCAGATGGCTTATCACTCGCTGGCATTGTCGATGACGGCGGCACTACTGACGGAGATACTAGCGGTGTTTGTCGCCTATGCCAGACGGCGCGTGAATACGCCGTGGATACATACCTTAGGCATCACTTCGGGGCTGGGCTATGCCATTCCGGGCGCGGTATTGGCGATTGGCGTGTTGGTGCCTTTTGGCTTGCTAGACCGCGGTATTAACGCCGTGGCAGAAGCATTGACAGGCGAGCGCGTTGGACTGATTTTCAGCGGCACCGTCGCTATTATCATCGTTGCCTACATGGTGCGCTTTATGTCGATAGCGCAGGGCACGGTGTACGCGGGGTTGCAAAAAATCACCCCCAGTATGGATGAATCCGCGCAAACGCTGGGCTTAAACGCAATGCAGACCATTCAGCGCGTACATTTCCCGTTGCTACGCAAGAGTATTTTGACGGCTATGCTCATTGTCTTTGTCGACAGTATGAAAGAGCTACCCGCCACGCTCATTCTGCGCCCGTTTAACTTTGACACGCTGGCGACCAATGTCTATCAATTCGCCTCGGATGAATTGCTGGAAGAGACCTCGCTGGCCGCGCTGATGCTGATTATTGTCGGCTTATTGCCGATTATTTGGTTGAATCGCAGCATCAGCCGCGAGTAGGGTGTTGCGCCTTCTTGGCGTTAGTGAAGCGTGTTACAATGGTCATCCCAATGTAAAAAACAGGAGATAACACAATGACGCATTTGCCTAAAAGTTACTTATCCGATGAAGAACGCTACGGACTTTTGCGAGAGGGTGGCATGCACCTCGTTTGCATTGCAGAGTCGCAGGAAGCCGATGAAGCTGGCGATGACGAAGCTTCGTGGGCATGGTTAGCAGCCACTAAATTATCAGCATCTACGCTCAATTTGTTAAAGGGCACGCTAGGCATGGAAAAGCTCCAAGAGAAGGGCATTGATGTCGAAAATGCCGTTGAAGCATTTGGACAATCTTGGTTGCGAAACTAATGAGTAAGGAAACTGAAAACTACATAAAAGTCATGGGGCAAGAGGAAGAACTCACCCGAATCATTGAAAGTAGCCAGACAGCTGAACGCCGCAACAATGCCAGATTAAAATTGCTCAAGGCACATCAATCAGCCAAAGAAAATAGAGACCTTGAAAGTATTATTGATCTAGAAATGACTGCCATTCAAGGCGAATTAACGCACTATAGCAATGGCGACGAAATGCAAAAAAGTTTGGCGAAAGCTGTCAATGATTTGATGATTATCAAAGAACATTTTGAGATTGTTGCCGATGTCTCAAGGTATGAAGAAGTCAATAAACAATACCCGCGCTCGGAGGAACGCAAGCCCAAAGCTTTACCCATCGATTCCGCACGACGTGCTTTTGCCAGCCATACTGCACGCCTGACTAATATGAAGAAGACAAGAAGCAGTAGATTACAGAAGGACATGATAGAACAGCGTAAACAAGCCTTTTCTGTTGCTCACAAACGCTATCAAGAACGCCAAGCAGAAGCACTGGGTGTCGAAGCCAATAAACCCCAAAAAATACCTTCAAGTGATAGCAATTCCGAAAAATGACCTATAAAATTCCCACCGTTACACAAGGAGAACAGCATGCAAATTGCATTTTTAGGATTAGGCGCTATGGGCTACCCCATGGCCGGACATTTAGCCGACAAAAGCGCCCACCGCGTTAAAGTCTACAACCGCACCAGTGAAAAAGCCCAATGCTGGGCGCAACAACACCGTGGCGAAGCAACAGACCTCGCCCGCGCTGTCACTGACAGCGATGTCATTTTGATGTGCTTAGGGCGGGATGAAGACGTGCTGTCGGTGGTGGAATCGGCAGATTTTTCCGACAATCTCAAAAACGGCGCTATTGTCGTTGACCACACCACCACTTCGTATCAGCTGACGCAAACGCTACAAACGCGTTTTGCCGCGCAACAGGTCGCCTTTGTCGACGCTCCCGTTTCGGGTGGGCAAGATGGCGCTAAACAAGGGGTGCTCACCACCATGATAGGCGGCGAAGCCGACACCATTGTCCGCATTGCCCCCTTGCTCGCAACCTATTGTCACAAGCAAACCCACATAGGTGCGGTAGGTGCTGGACAACTGGCGAAAATGGCCAATCAAATTTGCATTGCTGGCACCCTGTCGGGGCTGTCGGAGGCCATTCAATTTGCCGAGGCACAACAGCTAGATGTGCCCACCGTGCTAGAAGCCATTTCAGGTGGCGCGGCACAATCGTGGCAAATGTGCAACCGCGGTGAAACGATGCACCAACGCCAATTTGATTTTGGCTTTGCCATTGATTGGTTTATTAAGGACTTGGGCTATTGCCTGCAACAGGCGCAGGCTAATGGCAGTCAACTACCCAGCACGCAAGTGGCTTTGAACAAGTACCGCGCACTGGCACAACAGGGACACCAGCGCGAAGATACCTCCGCCTTGATTCGTTGGTATGACGAGGAAAACCGCTCGTCAGCTAACGACTCTGACGCTTAATTCATCACCATTTACGCTGAGATTATCGCCATGTCTAGTCTTGCCCGCGCCCGCTTTAAGCGCTTTAAATCCATTAAGCGCGGTTATTATGCCGCTTGTTGTTTGTTTATCCTGTTTTTATTGTCGTTGGGCGCGGAGCTGATTGCCAACAACCGCGCACTGATTGTCAAATATCAGGGCGAGTACTTTTTCCCCACCTACGGCGAACTCATCAGTGGCAAGACCTTCGGTTTGGACTACGCCTACGAGACCAACTACCGCGAGCTAGCACAACATTTTGCTCGCCAAGCGCGGCAACAGGGTGAGCAGAGTGAGCCCGCCGCGGACAGCGCGGACAATTGGGTGCTGATGCCCCCCATTCCCTACGGCGCACTGGAGTCGGATTTAAAACCCAATGTGTTCGTGCCTACCGCGCCTAGCATGGCTGACCGCCACTATTTGGGTACCGACAACACGGGGCGAGATGTGTTAGCGCGGTTAATTTACGGTTTTCGCTTAGCGTTTTTATTTTCACTGATGCTGATGGTGTTGCAATTTATCCTAGGCATTGTCTTTGGCACGCTGTTGGGCTACCGCGGTGGCTTGACAGATTTGCTCGGACAGCGCGTGTTAGAAATTTGGAACGCCGTGCCCGTGCTGTACATCATTATGATTTTAGCGGCCATTATCACACCAGGTTTTTGGACGCTGTTGATTATTATGGCGCTGTTTAGTTGGATGGGCATGACTGAGCTGATTCGCACCTCGGTTTACAAAGAAAAAGCCCGCGATTACGTGCTCGCTGCCCGCGCTATTGGCGCGTCCCACACGCGCATTATGTTTAGTCATATCCTTCCCAACACCATGGCGATTATTGTTACCGCCCTGCCCTTTTCCGTCGCGGGAGGCATTACCGCGCTCACCAGTTTAGATTATCTCGGTTTTGGACTGCCCGCGCCCGCACCCAGCTGGGGCGAGCTGCTACAACAAGGGGTTGAGCGCCTAGACAAACCGTGGATTGTGCTGTCTACGGTGGGCGTATTATCGCTGGTGCTAGTCTTAGTGACCTTTGTCGGTGAGGCGGTGCGCGAAGCCTTTGACCCTAAGCGCTTTAGCGTGTACGAATAGCCTAATGCTACTCGCCCAACTATTTTATCAATTAGACCTTTTGAAACTAGACACGATTAGCAGACACAAATCTCACTTCAACATTGGGAAAATTGTTGCTTTCTCTATTTTGTTTTCTTTCCTATAGCACTCTATTACGCTAATGGCATATAATATCGCACACTTATCCTAGGGGAAATTGAGCCGACGCAGTCGCCAATTAATCACACAATATTTCACGAGAGGAAAAAATGAGCAAATTTGATGAAAAAATTGAACTATATACCAAATCGTTAACGGAAAAATGCGGCATCACGCCCGACGCGGATTTATTGCGCGCCGTAACTAAAAGCCTTGGCCCATCTATTTATAACGTCGATGCAGAAATCGTCGCCATGAGCGAAGCAGATGAGGTGACGAGGCTAAAGAATAATTTTGTTAAAAAGAAATTAGGGCTGAGTGATGACACCGAAGTTGATGTTGCCGTCGATAAAGCCTTTGAGACCATCGGCCGCTCTAATCCGCGCAAATACCGCGCTGTGATTAGCTACTTGTTGGTCACGCAGTTGGGCAAAGAGTCTCTGTTTCAATAAACCGTGAGGAAAAAATGAGCAAATATTTCACAGAAAGTCATGAATGGGTATTGGTTGACGGCGATATCGCCACGGTCGGTATAACCGACCACGCTCAAGAGCAGTTGGGCGATATCGTGTTTGTCGAGCTTCCCGAGCTTGATGAAGTATACGGCAAAGACGACGATATCGCCGTAGTCGAGTCCGTCAAAGCCGCAGGCGATGTCCACAACCCCGTGTCGGGCACAGTCATCAAAGTGAATGAGATGTTAGAGGATGAACCAGGGTTGGTTAACACGCACGCAGAAGAAGAGGTAGATAATGGCGAAGACGATGCTGGTTGGATTTACAAAATTCAATTATCTGATGCCTCAGAGTTAGACGATTTAATGGACGAAGCGGCTTATCAAGCCTTTATTAATGAGTGATTAGTATCAACCATTTTGGGGTTAGCCTAGGGCTAACCCCAATTTGCTTCACCGCATTTGTTGAGCAAGTGATGTCGTAGCCAAAGAAAAAGCCTTGCCCTTTTCCGCGCCAGTCTCACCCAATATCCCCAATGCTGAAACACTCAAGTCCATGGCGGATACCGCCAACGGCATTGGTGTGAAGCAGTACGATAATATCGACAACTTATTTGAGCGTTTAGACTAAGTGTGGCAAGAAAAAGGCAAACAAAACAATGAGTGACAAACAGAAACTATTAACAAAAATTATTCTCTTATTCATTTTGTTAGCACTGTATTGCTATAGTTTTTTAGCTGAAATCGGCTTTTGCTTTGATCATTGTAGAGAATTAGATTTCTATAAGGATAAAATAGCTATTTACGTTATGCCCTTTGTTTTTACAGGACTATGCCACTTTATGCTCTGGCAATCTCCAAAAGTCAGCTGGAAAGCCTTTTTTAAATCGTTTTTGGCATTTATCGCTTTTGCGTTAATTGACGGGGCGTGTCCGTGGATTATCGTTGTGAGATACATGCCGTAACCTTTAAAAAAACTGATTACTTCTTAACCTATGGAACAATTCAATGAATATACCTGTCAAAACAAATATAGATTTTAGTATGTTAGAAAAAATTGACATTAGAGTCGGCACTATTACTCGTTTAGACAATCTGGAAAACTCTAATAAGCTCGTCAAATTACAAGTTGATTTTGGAGATTTTCAGCGTCAAATTCTAGTCGGAATGCAAGGCGAAAGAGAAAACCCACAGGAAGTCGTAGGACAACAGGCACTATTTGTTGTCAATTTAGCACCTAAAAAAATGGCAGGTGAAATATCAGAAGGCATGTTGTTTGATATTGGTTATGCAAACGGCATAACGCCTGTGCTAGCACAACCTGAGCATCCTGTGCCTAATGGTTCAATAGCTGGATGACTTTTTAATTTTATTGCAACACTTCAAAAAACGCAGCTTTATTATTTTACAGATAATTTAGAGCGAAAGCCGTTTACTTAATCGGAGAAAAATATGACCACAAAACGTCAATCCATTGACACTTTCACTCGTCGTCACATCGGTCCTCGTATCGCTGACCAGCAAGCCATGCTCAACTACCTTGGTTATGCTAGTATTGACAAGCTCGCAGATACCATCGTCCCTGACAATATCAAGCGCAACAAACCGATGGCACTCGCCGAGGGTAAAAGTGAAGTTGAAGCCCTTGCCGAACTGAAAACCATCGCTGATAAAAACCAAGTCAAGCGCTCGTTAATTGGCATGGGTTATTACGACACGCACACGCCCAATGTCATTGCCCGCAATATCTTTGAAAATCCAGGCTGGTACACGTCTTACACGCCGTATCAACCCGAAATTTCTCAAGGGCGGCTTGAGGCGTTAATGAACTTCCAAACCATGGTGTCAGAGCTGACAGGCTTTGATATCGCCAATGCCTCGATGCTCGACGAAGCCTCGGCTGCTGCCGAAGCCATGACTTTTTGTCAACGCGCCTCGCGCTCGAAATCTAAGAATTTCTTTGTTAGCAACCGCTTAAATCCTCAAACGATTGCCGTTATTAAAACGCGTGCCAATGAGCTGGATATCAATGTCATTATCGGTTGTCCCAAACACGATTTAAACGTTACCGATGTATTCGGTGCGATTTTCCAATACCCAGACACCACTGGCGATATTTTCAACGACAGCGACACCTTTGCAAAACTGCATGACAACAAAGCCAAAGTTGCCGTAGTCACCGATTTGCTTGCTCTTACTCTATTAACGCCACCTGCGGAATTGGGCGCAGATATTGCTGTGGGAAACTCACAACGCTTTGGTGTTCCTCTCGGCTTCGGCGGCCCACACGCGGCATTTATGGCGACAACGGAAAAAGAAAAACGCAATCTGCCAGGGCGCATTGTTGGTGTATCGGTGGATACTCACGGCAAGCCTGCTTATCGCCTCGCCTTGCAAACGCGTGAACAGCATATTCGCCGCGAAAAAGCCACTTCCAACATCTGTACCGCGCAGGCTTTGCTCGCCATAATGGCTGGTGCTTACGCTGTTTATCACGGCCCGAAAAAGCTCAAAGAACTGGCACAGCGCATTCACGGTTTTACCACTCGCGTTAAATTAGGCTTAGAAAGTGCGGGCTTTAAAGTAATCAATAGCTATTGTTTTGATACGTTGACTATCGGTTGTGGCGACAAAGCTGACGATATCATTAATCGTGCCACACAAGCTGATATTAATTTGCGAATTGATGGCGATGGCGTGCTCGGCTTCTCTTTTGACGAAGTCACCACCGAAGCCGAAGCCGAGAAAGTTCTACAGCTCTTCGCCCCCGATGCCAGTTTGCCGACTGAGGCAAGCGACAATCTGCCCAGTGAGATGCAGAGAACATCAGATTTCCTTACTCACCCGATTTTCAACACGCACCATTCAGAAACGGCAATGATGCGCTATTTGCGTCAGTTGATGGACAAAGATTTGGCGCTAGACCGCAGCATGATTCCGCTAGGTTCATGCACCATGAAACTCAATGCCGCTAGCGAGATGATTCCTGTTGGCTGGGAGCAATTCAACCACATCCACCCGTTTGCACCTGCTGAACAGTACCAAGGCTATATTGAACTATTTAAGCAGCTTGAACAGATGTTGTGCGAATGCACGGGTTATGATGCGTTTTCACTACAACCCAATTCAGGGGCAACAGGCGAATACACAGGACTGTTGACCATTAACAACTATCACCGTAGCCGAGGCGAAGGGCACCGCAATATTTGTCTGATTCCTGCCTCGGCACACGGCACTAACCCAGCCTCTGCTGCACTTGCCAATATGAAAGTGGTAGTAACTAAGACCGATGAAAACGGCAACGTTGATGTCGAAGACTTGCGACAACAAGCAGAAAAACACAAAGATAACTTAGCCGCCGTTATGGTAACGTACCCATCCACACACGGTATTTACGAAGTCCAAATCCGCGAAATTTGCGACATTATTCACGAAAATGGTGGACAAGTGTACTTAGACGGAGCCAACCTGCAAGCTCAAGTCGGACTCGCTGCTCCAGGCTTATACGGCGCGGACGTGTCGCATTTGAACTTGCACAAGACCTTTGCCATTCCGCACGGCGGCGGTGGACCAGGTGTTGGACCGATTGGTGTCAAAGCGCACCTCGCGCCGTTTATGCCCAATCACGATGTAGTTGATGTAGGACGACAAGGTGGCGCGGTTTCAGCTGCACCGTGGGGCAGTGCCTCGATTTTACCGATTTCATGGATGTATATCAGAATGTTAGGAGAAGAAGGCTTGCGCGAATCATCGATTGTTTCCATGCTTAATGCCAATTATATCGCCAAGCGTTTGACCGAAGCGGGATACGATATTCTCTACACCGATGCCAACGGTTTAGTAGCACACGAATGCATCGTCGATACGCGCCCATTCAAAGATGACTACGGCATCACCGTGGACGACATTGCTAAGCGGTTAATGGATTTCGGATTCCATGCCCCAACCATGTCATTCCCTGTGCCAGGTACACTAATGGTCGAACCTACCGAATCGGAAAGTAAAGAAGAATTAGACCGATTCTGCGATGCCATGATTCAAATCCGTCGCGAAATCGCCGAAGTCGCCGATGGCAAATACCCCGTAGACAACAATCCGCTATGCAACGCTCCACATACGGTCGCCGATTTGGTCAGCAATTGGGATAGACCATATTCGCGTGAACAGGGCATTTACCCCGACGAACGTTTGAAGTTAAACAAATACTTCACTGCCGTTAACCGCATAGACAATGTCTATGGTGACCGTCATTTAGTATGCACGTGTCCGCCGATTTCGGCTTGGTTGGAGGATAATAGTGAGGACAAGCCAGCGCGTTTGGGGGTTAAGGAACAGCCTAAATTGACTTGATATTGTGTTGATTAGGTTATGATTGGCGTGGCAGTTTGTCGCGCCAATTGGCTTGGAACAGCGGAAGAGCAATAAAATGAAAGATGCTACAGAGTTAACATATCCCCTTAAATTCTATCAAGGGAAAAAGGGTTCTCTTGAAAAACGAGTGAGTAACAGTTGTTTAAACCGAGTGAATTTATTGTGTCAAGAGCGGCGAAGCGAACCCTTTACTCAATAAATTCACTCATTACGCTAGGGCTTGAGGCTAAGCGAAGCCTTGCGTAGCTTGCCCTCGAGCCTGTC
>PDWI01010960.1_pt1 | contig 10535 bp, 4 predicted proteins | sample 1430891 | NCBI WGS metagenome assembly PDWI01 (sample SAMN01162508, study PRJNA174530) | Oral metagenome, whole genome shotgun sequencing project. | biome: Marine environment; feature: Marine mammal; material: Swab sample of the gingival sulcus; isolation source: swab sample of gingival sulcus... | reverse complement strand
GGTTGGTGATGCCCAGCGCTGCCATGAGGTCCGCGCGGCTTGCTGGGCCGACTCGGACGTGACGAAGGAGTGCAATCTCGGTCGACGAAAGGCTGGCTACAGGCTGACTTGGTGCCTCATCTTGGTGCCTTGGTGCCTCATCCTGGTGCTTCGCGTCGGCACCAAGACCCGCGTCCGGTGCATGGGAGGGCACGTAGACGGTGAACCGGAGCCGATCCATGACCTCTTCGACGCGCGGCTCTGGCAGCCCGGCTGCAGCGATCTGGTCATAGACGCGCTGGACGCCTGTGCCCCATTGCTCCATGATTCCGGCTTCTCGAAAGATGCGCGCGAGCGAGGGGTTGCGCAGACGGGACATCCGCCGCATCGACTCGTTCGTCATCCCGGGCAGGAGCAGGCCGGGACTGTCGACCTGGATGCGATCGTCGTAGAACCCAACGCGGATGGGTGTGCCACGCTCGGCATAGCTGGCATGCACGAGAGCGTTGACGACGACCTCGCGGATCGCCGCGACCGGGATGGAGTACGAATCACGACGGCGTACCTCGCCGAATACCGCCGACTTGTAGGCATGCTTGAGCAGGAACTTCATGACCCGATCCACAGCCTGTGGCATTGGGCCATGAATCTCGGTCTGGTCGAAGATGTCGGTCCCGCCGGCACCACGCAGCCGACCACATTGCACCCACGCGGACGTCAGGAAGCGGGTGGGGTCGGGGCACGCGGCGAGAAGGCCAGCATACGTCGGAACGATCTCGCCTCCCTGCTTGACCGCGAGCCCAAGCGCGACGAGATCATCTACATCGGTGCTGCGCTCTCGGAGTTCAGACAGCGCTTCCAGGTCGAGATCGTTCAGCGAGGCTCGGGGCTCGGGCAGGTCTTCGAATGCCACGCCGCGTGCGTTGCGTTCAAGCTCCGAGACCAGTGCAGGGTCGGCCTGGTATGTTGTCGACCCCAGGCGTACATAGACCCCGTGATCTGGACCTTGATCGGCCATGAAATGAGGACGGCGGGTGCTCAACGGCACATCCACCACAAGGATCGTCGCCTCGCCAACGGTGACGAGGTCGATGGCCGGCACTAGCTGCGGCAAGATGCGATCTGCGATCAGGCTGGTGATGCGTTCTTCCTCAGCTAGAGGGTCAGCCACGCCGACTACGGTGCCGTCGTCGTTCACGCCGGTGACTAGACGGCCACCGGCGGAGTTGGCGAACGTGACGATTGTGCGCAACGGCCTCGTGGGTGACGACAGGTCGCCCTTGAACTCCAGGGTCTTCCCCTCGAACGCCTGCACTCGGCCGCGTTCGTCCAACTCAAAGTCGCCAGACATAATCAACCTCCGCAGAATCTCTTCCCGGCGAGACGACAATCTCCTCGCCCTGCGCGGCCAACCCGATCTCAGTCATCGACAGCCCTCAACCCTGCGATCTTCTTGACGGCCGGATAGAACTTCGGATAGTTCGCCTTCACCCCATCATCGAGGTCAATGGCGACTTGCTGAGACGCCAGAGGGTAGAGCACGTCATGTTCGTACTCGCTGAGTTCCACCAGCACCTTGCGGAGCCGCTCGGTTTCCTTCAGCGCCGCTGCCGTCTCGCGAGGCGTACCGTCTCCGGCGGCGAGACGCTCCTGGTGCTGGAGGTTGGCCTCCAGCTTCGACTCGAACTCGCGCAGGTACTCGTTCAGCACCGTCGAGACCGTGGACGGCGTGTAGCGGTGCATGTAGATCAACGCGTTGAACGATCCTTTCGGGCTGGAGAACAGCCAGTAAATCGGACGCTTCTTGTAGCGCTTCACATGGTCGTCGTAGAACCTCGACCGCCCGGCACGGGTAACGAAGTACTCCCTCAGAGTCTTGACCCCAAGCGACTCCTCAACGAAACGGAGGTTGTCCTCGAAGTGCTGCTCCCCGAAGGCCGCTCGCAGGAACTGGCGAAGACGGGAAACGATGTCGTCCTCGAACCAGTCGCCATCGACGATCGGGAGAACGTTGTCTGTTTCGGGCACGAACGACGGCGCCGACACCTTCGCGATGTAGTCCTGAGCCGTTGCCCCCTGGTCGGCGAGTATCAAGCCCGGCTTGTCGAGGCTGTACCGGCCGAGCATGCAGCCGACTGCGTAGGAGACAAGGTCTTCAACAGCAGACGTACGACTCATGTCCCGGTACTCCGAGTCGCTCTTCCCGCTACCGAACCGGAATATGGGATTCAGGTCGAGTTTGACTTGGCTGATCGAAACCGACGTATCGACCTCGCCAATGAGACCCGTAGCGGCCGCGATCACCTCATTGTTCGCAGAGGCGAGCCGCCTGTACTCTTGCGTGAGCAGACTGGACTCGTTGAACAGGTCAGTTTCGAGGTCCCCGAGGAACCCATCGCCAGAACTCGCCAGTGGTGACCCCGTGAAGTCCCAGCATGTCTCCTGACGCGCTTCGTCCTTCTTTGCGATATCGATCAATCCTCTGACAAGTCCCTCGTCCCCACCCGGCACGTTCGGAAGCCTCGAAAGATCGCCGGTTTGAAACTCGATTGTGGGATTCAACGCTCGTAAGAGATACGAAGCGGTACTTGATGCGAGGTATCCCAAGCTGGAAAGGAGCGATCCGCTGTCGGAGAAGCAGGATGACCCCTTGGCATCGAAGATAAACCCTGGTTCCGAGTATCGGATCGAGAGTGAAGTAGAGCCAGTGGCGGAGTAGGTGAGTGACTCTTGAAAGTATCGCGCCCGACTTCTCGGTGTCGCTCGGTCCGTCGCGAGAATCTCTCGACCATCGTCTTCCCAGTTGACGTAGAAGTCTCTATTTCCAAACCAACTACGCGCACCGCCACCCTTGTTATAGGGGAACCAACGACGCCTGCTCTCAACCGCTTCCGATGCAGATCGCGCGCTATGACAGGTCCGGCTCTGTGACACCTCGAACCATCGCCTAATGAAGCGCTCGTTGTCGCCTGTAGTCATACCGCCAGTGATGTGGATTGCATCTCCGAGTGGCTTATGCTCAGCAAAGAGGTTCCGCGCCGCAGGCGACAACCAGTAGGCCACGGGCATCCCTGGGATGATCGACAGATCGAACGCATTAACCTCGTAGCGCCCATCGGATATTTCCCCGGCGGCAAGAGATCGCAGGGTAGACGACTTTGCTGCTTCGTTGCGTCCAGCCGTCGCGTCCAGGTAGACACCTTGTTGCCGCGGGCGCGCACACCTTTCGAGAACGATCGCGGCCGTCTGAACGATCTCGCCGGAGATCGTGTCAAATGCGCTAGCTCCGAGATGTGCGAGTGTCGCGACGGTTTCGTTAGCCAGGATCGACTCTCGTAGGTTCGCGTAAGTCGAGAGAAACATCCAGGACTGCATGGCGACGAGCGCGGCATAGCCCGAGGGGAGAGCAAGGCTCACGCTCCGCTCCAAGAACATGGCGTACAGGTCGGACTTTGAGAGTGGGTACGTCTGCTTGCCGAACGCCGAGAGTTCTGCGCCCATGCTCTTGTTACCCATGTAAGGAGGATTGGCGACCACGACGTGGTATCGACGGCTCAGGTACTCGGCTCTTCGCACCGTGAGCGCTGCGCGCGCCAACAAGTCGACTTTCAGTATGTCGTCACCAGCGTTGAGCATCTGAAGACGGCGCGCGAACCGGACGGTCAACTCAGGATCGGGCGCGATGAGGGACCCGAGCGCGTCCGCCCGAGCGAACTGGTTCCAGAACGCATCCTCTGCGTGCCTATCCCCGTCTCTGGTGACGAGAAAGTTCACCTCGTCGGAGCTGAAGGCGGTTGGCGCAATGACGCAGATGTTGGGTTCGCCCCGCTTGTTGAGGAATGTGCGCTGCTTGTCGCGGGCCTTCATGGTTAACGCGAACGCGGCGAGCGCCCCTGCGCGAAGGTCGATCTCGGTGCCGTAGAGGTTGCGAGTAAGGATCAGCTCGGGAATCTCGGAGGGAGCATAGCCTTCTTCTTCGTAGATGGCGTAGAGCAGGTCGAAGGCGTAGGTCAGCATGTGGCCGGAACCGCATGCCGGATCAATGACCGTCAGTTCCTCGGGGCTGCTGATCTCCAGGAAGTCGGTCTCTTCGCCAACTGGGGCGACGTAGTAGTCCATCTTCTCGATGAGCCGAGAGGACGGATGGTTGAGCATCCACAGTCGACCGAGGGAGTTCTCTACGAGATAGCGGACGATCCAGTGTGGCGTGAAGAGCTGGGTCGCAGCGGGAATCTCGGCCGCACTCGCCTTCTTACCCTTCTTGAACCCGGCGAAGACTTCGTCTTTCCGCTCGGAGATGTAGAACTGGTAGAGCCATCCGATCACCTCGACATCCCGGCAGGCCTCCTCAGAGAGCGCCGCCGCAGCTCTGCTGAGGATCGAGTCTGCGGCGAGAAGGTTCGCGGGTATGAGGAGTTCCGCGTAGTCGCCTTCGCGTTCGAACATGAACGGCATTGAGCGGTTCCAGTAACGGCAGTACTCGGCGAGCAGCAGCGTGTACGCCTCCCCTTGGCTGTTTGCACTTGGGCGGGTTCCGTCGAGCAGCCCGGTGATCGTGTCGAGCGTGCGCTTGTTGCTGACGACAGCAGGGTCGATGCTGCCGTGCTTGGCATCGGCGAGTATCTCCGGTTGTCCGGTCTGCTGGCCGTGGGCTGGTGAGACGACCCCGATGCCGGTATAGCCGTTGGCGTCCATGAAGCGGAGTGCGATGATGCGGTTGAACCAGGTGTAGGCGACCTTGTCGGCGATCGCACTTTTGCCCTTGGCTCCGCCGCCAGCGGCCGCGATGTCGCGCTCGAGCATGGTCACGGAGCGCTGGTTCTCGACTCGCTCTGGTGAGGCTGGTGCGAGCACGGCGGTCAGGCGGGCGCTGACCTGGGCGATGAGCTCGCGCCTGGCCCACGTGGCGAAGCTCTTCAGCGGTGCGGTTTCCATGCGTGTTGTCTCCTACAGCGCGATGCGCTTGTCGTCGTTGAGGGCCTGGATCAGGGCCGTGCGCAGCGCGACGAGGTAGCGTTCGACGTCTTCCTCGGTTTCCAGGATGCCGTGGACTCCTTGAGCGTTGATGCTCTTGACCGAAACGGTCTGCTTCTTGAGCGGCGCCGGGGCGGGCTCATCGCCGCCGATCGCATCGTTGCTGCGAGGAGAGGCTGCGAGCTGGTCGAGGATGGCCGGGTAGGTGCGTTCTTCGAAGGTGTTTGCGATCTCGCGCACGACGGCGATCTGGCCTTCTCGGTCGATCCGGTCGAGGATAGCGTTGACCTTCTGGGTCACGCCGTGCTGCGTTTCGTCGGTTGCTTCGAGATAGATCATGCTGGTCTGGAGAGGTGCCCATCGGGAGTCGATCTCCAGGAGTGCTCCGTGGCGGTTTGCCACGAGCGCCTCGTTGATGCGGGCTTGGAGCTCGACGGTGGCGGCCTTGAGCTTGGTCATCCGGTTGCCGCGGGAGGCCTGTGGGTCGGCGAGGAGTTGGGCTACTTCCTGGCTGCTGCCGGAGGGCAGATAGTTCAGGTTGCTCGCGTTGCTGGCGAGCAGTTCGGTTGCTTCGTCGTAAATCTTGCGCTGGGCACCGCCGAGGAATGCCTGGATGGGGTCGATGATGTCGCTCTTCGCATCGAGCAGATCGTCGGCGATCGCGAAGTCGGTCAGGTACCAGTCATCGGGCTTGCCAACGACGGACTCCAGCAGCGCGATCGGAGCTTCGAGCTGAGCTACGAATGGGTACTTCGAGCCGCTGACTCGTGCCTTGAGCTCCTCGCACTTTGCGCGGAGGCGTTCGCTGGTGTGCCGGGCAAGTTCGAGCGGGTCTTTCGGCGCAGCAGGTTCATCGAAGAAGTCCGTGCAGAACGCGCGCAGCACCGCGATCTTGCGCTGGTCGAATGTCTTCTGCGGAGCGACGACGGCGTGGGAGTGCTTCTGCGTGTTGCGTAGTGCGGAGGCGACTTCGCTGCGCTTGAGTATGTTCGAGTCGACGGTGAGGGTGATCTTCGAGGTGCCGACGAGCCAGGCTGTGACGCATTCGATGGAGGCCAGGTCCCAGCCGTAGGGTTTGGCCTGGAAGCGCTCGACGATCTTCTTGACGGTGACCTGCTCGCCGAGTCGGCCGCGCTGTAGCAGGTACGACAGCACCTCGTCTGCCGGTGCTGCAAGCGCATGGATCGAGGTATCGTCGATCATCCCGGACTGGTCAGGGTTCGTGAAGCCGGCAACCTGCTGCTCGGAGTAGGTGCGCCCGTCCAGGAGGCTCAACTGGGTGTATGTCCTGGCGATGAGGTCTTGGAATCCGTCAGTGATCCGCGTGACCGCATCCTGCGACGCCGCAGTGAGGTCGGCGGCGTTGATCACGAGATCGGCTCGTCCGACGGCGCGGCGTATGCGCTCCACCAGTTCCTTCTCGCGCTGGGCGTTCTGTGCGGCCTTGGCGCGCAGAATCTGCTCCTCGACCGGCGACAGCGAACTGGTCTGCTTACGCTTGGTGTATTTCTCGGTCTTGATGAGCAGCCGCAGGTCGGCCAGTACCCGGTCGTCGGGAGCGAGGATCACGCGCAGCTCGTCCTTGCCTGCCGAGTGCATCCGAATCTCGTCCGGCCCGTACGGGTACTCGGGCGTGATGAAGTGCAGGGAGAGTTCGCGCTGTTGACCGAACGCCTGATCGTCGAGCTTGTACCCGAACGGGAAGTCTTGCCCGTTTCTCGCGTACCGGAGCTTGGAGGTCTTGACCACATCGCCAGAGAGAATCTTGTTGAGGCGGGTGGAGACCTCGGAGGAATCGATCTCGACGTTCTTGATCTCTTCCTCGATCAACTGCTCTTCGTTCGTCAGGTACTCGTAGACGTTGCCGTTGCGCTGCACATACGTCTGTGCCTCCAACAGCGTGAGCGCGTCCTGAACCTGCTTGGACAACGTGGGGAGGTCGAGTCCGAACCGTTCATAGACCAGCACGGTCAAGTTACGCGGAGTGGCCTGGAAGCTCTCGACGTACTTCACCAGGAACAGTGCCTTGAGCAGCCGCACGGCGAGCTTGGTGACCGGTGAACCGCTATCGGGCAGGTCGCGCTCGGCGCGATCAATCGAGCGCTGTGCTGCGGACTTCAGCGACGCGCGGATGCCTGCGAACATGGCGTCGAAGGTGGCCAATGTGCCGATCTCGACGTCGCCGATGTCTTTGGCGACCTGCTGGACGATGCCGAGCATGGATCGTTCACCGACGGAGCTGTTGCGGCCCTCGAAGACGTTGTGGTCGGAGATGCCCTCGATCGCGGCTTGGAACAGTGGGAACTGGTAGCTGACGAACGGATAGGTTCCGACGAAGTGGGCCTCGTCGGTGAAGTTTCGGTAGGTCTTGGCGCCATCGACGAAGTCAAACAGTGTCTTAAAGTTCGCCGTCTCCTGTGCGTAGACGGCTTCGAGCACTTGGGTGCCTTTGTCGTTCTTCTCCAGCAGTCGCTTGCGGATGACCTCTTCGACGTCTGCCGAGGTGAGCTTCACGCGGGTCTTGAACCGGGCTTGAATCTTGGAGAAGTCGTTGCCCTGCCGCTTGGTACGATCACCGATGACTTTGTCCACGTCCTCCTGCGAGGTCACGAACACCCAAGCCCGGCCACCGCACTTCGTATTCAGCGACTCGGCAATCGTCTGAAGGTTCAGCATCAGGTGGGTGTTCGAGCCGATGAACTGCCCGACCTCATCGACGAAGAAGTTCAACCGGTAGCCTGCAGGCTGTTTGTCCAACCAGGCGCGGACCTCGTCCGCGAAGTCCTCGATCGAAACCGAGTAGGTGTCCTGGTACGTCTTCAAGATGTCCGGCGCGGTCGAAGCGTCCAGGCAAGTGATATGCGCGTACGCCTCGTTGACCTGCCTACGCACGGTCGGAAGCCCGAAGCTCGGCCGGCGCTCCACCCACGCCCGGCCGGAAGCAGCCTGGAAAGCGCTCTTGAACGCATCAAGTTGGCCCTCTTCGTCAAGTTGACGCTCGAACCGGGCGATGTGTCCCTGGTCGCCGTAGTAGCCGCGAGACTCATCAAAGACCTTCACGAACACGCGCAGGAGGGCGTCGGCCTGATCCTTGCTGATCAGGGTGGCCTTCTGGTCGATGTTGAACAGCAGGCTTTTGGCAGGGATACGGTCGGCCTTGTCGAGCAGTGGCGGAAGGAAGGCATCCGCTGCCTTGGCTCGGAAACTCTCCAATACGCGCTCGCGGGGGAAGGCGTCGCCTCCCACATCGCCGAGGAGGTGCGCGAGCATCTTCAGCAGATGTGACTTACCGGAGCCGAAGAAGCCCGAAATCCATACACCGTTGGCGTTGGTGTAGTTCGTGTACGCCTCAAGCAGCAGCTCTAGGCCCTTGGCGGCTTCATTGGTCAGGACGAACTCATCGATCTCGGTGCCCAGCTGGGCAACATCGTCGGCCTTGATGACGCCTTCAATGGGCCGCTGGACGTCCTTGGCAAAAATCTCATTGAGGTGCATAACTGTCACGGTTCCTGTTCCAGAATGTTCTTGGCGCGGTAGTACTGGTCGTCTTTCAACCTGCCGAACAACACCAGCGACGAGCCGAGAGTTTCGGACTGCTCGTAGCGGCCGGGAAAGAACATCAGCATCGGTCGGCCCACAACAACGCTCTGCAAGTTGTTCAACACGTTGTGAGAGCGGATGTAGGGGAAGACCTCACCGATACCGGTCAGGAACACGATGTCGAACTCGCCGTCGGCGAGCCGTGCTCGGATCGCGGGTGCCAGGTGCTGCTGCGGGTTAAGCATGGATTGCAGCATCTCGGTGAACTCGGTCTTGTCCAAATCGGGTTCGACCTTAAGCACCTCATCCCAGTCGCCGCGTTTCTTGAGCACCTCGACCGACAAGTCGTACAGGTTGATCTCACGGACCTCGATGCCGCTGCTAGCTAGCCGGTTCCTGACCCGCGTCTTCGCCTTCGATACAGCGAGGGCGTGCTCCGGCCCGTACGGGTAGATGAAGAACGGAACCTCGTTCGACAAGCCCTCCATCTTCAAGAAGCGCTCGCCACTGAGCACTGAAAACAGGTGCTCCTCCTGGCGGGTGAGTTCGCTCGGCGTCACAGCGCGACCTGCTTGCTGTCACGAGTGGGGAGGAACCGAACGTCGCTCTGAATCTGCGCATCGAGCGCGTCTCGGAGTCGCTCGGATAAGGGCGCGTGAACGATCTCACCGCCGACGAGTAACCCGGCCTCAGTCAGCATTCGGAACACTGTCGACCGGAGCTTCTGTAACGTCGAATCCTTCATCTCAGCGAGTTCCGGGTGCCAAAGAACCTTGCCATGAACGAAGCTGTCGAAGTCGTCGTAACCCAACGTGGGTGTGAGTAGGAGGAAGCGTTCCCGCACGACTTCCTGGGCGAAGTCGCCGATGAATGCGTAGCGGCGGCATGCCGCGACCCACATCAGGTGACCACGTTCACTGGGGCTGGCGCCTTGCAGCAGGTCCAGTTCAGCGTCCGTGAGTACCATCAAGCGCTGGGCGACCTCGCGTGCTAGCCGGAACCCCGACGATGCCGTTCGAGCCTGGAGCAGGTTCTCTGCACGGAGCCGATCGCGGACCGCGTTCCAGTCTCGAACCTCAAGGAACAGCGTCGCGGCGATGACCGCCTCCCGAGTCAGGAGGGCACCGCTGGTGAAGGACAACGCGTATCGGTCGTGCTGCTGTGATGTGATGCACATCTGGTGCCTCCTTCCGGGTTTTGGGCAGTGGATCAGGATATGGGGTGCCACCGGCAAAGTGTCAGCAGCGGCTCAAAGCGAGCGAAGCTCTTACCCTGGCAGGGAGGGCTCCGAGCCAGCGGCAGCGCCGCATCGGCGCCCCCATTCGTCGATCTCGCTGGCTTGGAACTGCCAGAGTGTCCGACCATGTCGGCGGGCATGGCCTTCTCGGCGATCCAGGTATAGACGGTATCTTTGCCTTGACTCCACCACGCTGTTCTTCCCTCGCTCTATGACCTCACGCGGGCTAGCTCTCACGATGGTACCGGCAGGTGCGCCGCTTGAGTCTGGTTTGTCCGGACATGGCCGACCAAGCCCGGTGCTGTTCTGTGGGTGGACGCCGAGGCGACCGGGGCGGGCCGTACACGTCGGGCCAGATGGTCACATCGGATTCAGCATCGCCGACCCCCAGGCTGCTCCGGGCCGGCCGCCCAACAAGAGAACGAGGGCCAGACCCCCGAAAGCTCGAACCTGACCCGTCTGGGGTGAGTGACGGGACTCGAACCCGCGACCCTCTGGACCACAACCAGATGCTCTACCAGCTGAGCTACACCCACCATGCGTTTCGTGTGCGGACCAGTGTATCGCCTCATCGGCACTGCTCGCGCCATCGCTCCTGGGGCCCGGTGCTGCTGGCCCGGTGCCGTTGGGCCGGCGCCGAGCGCTGCCGGCAGCCTGACCGGTTGCCGGCAGCGCGCTCGTGCGGGTTCAGCCGCTCTGGCCGGTAAGCCTGGACGAGATCGCCTGCGCGGTCGGGCTGTCCGGTCCCGGCTGGGGCACGAACACCGCTTCGCGGTAGTACTGCAGTTCCCGGATGCTCTCGTGG
>PDWI01011489.1_pt1 | contig 10536 bp, 12 predicted proteins | sample 1430891 | NCBI WGS metagenome assembly PDWI01 (sample SAMN01162508, study PRJNA174530) | Oral metagenome, whole genome shotgun sequencing project. | biome: Marine environment; feature: Marine mammal; material: Swab sample of the gingival sulcus; isolation source: swab sample of gingival sulcus... | reverse complement strand
TAGGTCTCAATCCCCTTCATAAACGGGGCTCTGATGGAACCAGAGGATTACTTAATCGATAACTATGCTTTGTCTCAATCCCCTTCATAAACGGGGCTCTGATGGAACTTCCAGCACAAACGCTGGAACCGACCCCGTCGGCGGCGTCTCAATCCCCTTCATAAACGGGGCTCTGATGGAACTTGGCCATGGGGGGATTTCGTCTTGCACATAGGTCTCAATCCCCTTCATAAACGGGGCTCTGATGGAACGAAGACCTGAATTAGTAGAAGCTATTCAAGCTCTCAATCCCCTTCATAAACGGGGCTCTGATGGAACTTAAGCAGTTTTGTATTGCAAACCGCGAACTCTCTCAATCCCCTTCATAAACGGGGCTCTGATGGAACCACCCTGAAGATTTGTCTGTCAATGTCTTACCCCTCTCAATCCCCTTCATAAACGGGGCTCTGATGGAACTACGGCAGAAAAGAAGATTGGTCCTTTGATTCTGTCCTCTCAATCCCCTTCATAAACGGGGCTCTGATGGAACGCTGCTAAAATTAAATGTATCCGCTTCTTTGAACTCTCAATCCCCTTCATAAACGGGGCTCTGATGGAACGGATGTCAGTCCAATTGGGCTGGACATCCCCTCTCAATCCCCTTCATAAACGGGGCTCTGATGGAACGAGAAGAGTATTTGAAGAGGCGAGAGCAAAATCTCTCAATCCCCTTCATAAACGGGGCTCTGATGGAACTTATTTTCCTGGTAAAAGGAAGGTAGTTGTATACTCTCAATCCCCTTCATAAACGGGGCTCTGATGGAACCCCCTCTCAATCCCCTTCATAAACGGGGCTCTGATGGAACGAAGATCGCTTTGAAAGTGGAGCTAAGAAAAACTCTCAATCCCCTTCATAAACGGGGCTCTGATGGAACCACGTAATAATGATGGTTATGGCGCTGTGCATTATCTCTCAATCCCCTTCATAAACGGGGCTCTGATGGAACCCCGGCGACCGGCAGGTGGACGAGGCGGCTAAACTCTCAATCCCCTTCATAAACGGGGCTCTGATGGAACTATTACAATGCGGCGAAAGCTGCTGAAGATCCCTCTCAATCCCCTTCATAAACGGGGCTCTGATGGAACTTTCCCGACAAAAGCATCAATGCTTGCAACAGCTCTCTCAATCCCCTTCATAAACGGGGCTCTGATGGAACATGAAGCAAAAGTAAAACGGTGTTTTTTCTTGGCTCTCAATCCCCTTCATAAACGGGGCTCTGATGGAACCTACTTTTACTCAACCGGAAAAGTAATTGCAAATAGTTTATAACTATCATAAATCACAGTACGTTCAGATTGATTAAAAGGGCGCATCCCATTACTTCCTCTCCGGATTCCCTGAATTTCATTCATCCATAACCTGCTGATATCAAAGCCAACACGAAACTTTTCGGCCAGGTTTTGACTAGTGCGGGTAGCAAAAAACATATTATATGTTATATCAGCATGAAAGCTTTGGCAAACTTTTTTCAGAGCGGCATAAATCAGGTTTTGATTGTCGTAAAAAATCCCTGATTTAAACAAAGAACATTGATTTAATGTTTGTACAAAACAAGTATCACAAATGCCGGCTCAATGCCAGTCAAAATTGCACTCCGCCCAAATTTAGCCGGAAACCGTCTCGCCGGAAAGCAAAGAACGGATCTCAGCGATTTTTTCCGCCGCTTTCCGGATGAACCCATCCTCGCCTTCCTCCCCGCCCTCCAGCTCGTTGGACCACGCCTTGTAAAACCGCGCCCGCCCGGATTTGGTCAGAAAACATCCGTTATTTCCACCCCCGGAAAAATCCCTGATCATCATTTTGGTCTCAAGCAATCCCAGGACAAAACGATCCGCATCCGGACGCAAGGGCTCCAGCAGGTCCAGAACCAGGCCGTCACGGCCGTTTTTCACGGCATGTAAAAATCCCATCGTGGGGTCCAGCCCGGCGGATTCCACCGTTTTTTTCACCTCCGATCCGGCTAGGGTGTACGTCAGCGACAAAAGCGCATTGACCGGATCCTTTGGCGGACGCCGGTTGCGGCCGGCAAACCGCCATTTTTTGTCCAGCAGATTTTCCCATCGGCCAAAATAGGCGGCCGCCGCCGCGCCTTCCACGCCCATCAGCTGTTCCGCACTCCGAACATGGCCCGGCGTCAGGGTGTCCACGTCAAAACAGGGGCCGGGGCTGGCATCTCCCATCTCCGCCAGCACCTTTTTCTGCCCCGCGATTTTTTCCTTCACCAGGCGGAAGGCAATTTCCAGGGATGCTTTCTTGTCCAGGCAGGCCCGATACTGCCGTCGGCGCAGTTCCGCGTTTCCGGAAATGCCCGCGCCCAGAAAGGCTGCGGTGCGGCTCCCCCGCGACGGCAGCAGGACGGCGGATGTGCCGCGCTCCGCCAGTGCCCGCCAGACACGGCAATCCACGGTCGGATTTCCGACAACGATCACCCGGTCCAGCATGCGCACCGGCACACGCCGGGTGCGCTCGCCGGGGCAATCCATGCGCAGGGTTCCATTTTCCAGTCGCACCACAAGGCCGCGACGGTCCAGAACCAGAGTGATATCCGACATGACGTCCTCCTTTTCGCTCCCGGCGCCGGAAATCGCTGAACATTTGGCCTGCCGGAATCTTTTGTTCAGGATTTTCGCCCCAGAGCCCGTTTCAGCTTGTGGATCCAGATGCGTTTCCGTCCGCTTTCCACCTCTCCGTTCATCTGCACCAGGGGTGTCTCGGCCAGTGGATTGACGCCGAACGTCCAGACGTTTCCAGGGGATGAAATGGGGTACGCCCGCAAATCGTCTTCCTTTTCCGCCATGAGATCCGCGATCTCGTCCATGAATTCATTCACGGCGGATTCCGTTCCATCCACGAAAAACACGGAATTCTGGGCCGCGACGCCCTTCTTTTTGATCAGGCGGTGAATGCGCTGCAATCGGCGGGGATCGGCAATGTCATAGGCCAGCAGATACCACGCGGGACGTTCCATTTTTTCGTCTTCCTTTTTTCCGTTCCGGCGGATTTCGCTCCGCCGTCAGCGTCAAATCACCAGTTTCAGCCGCTCGTTCAGTTTACATTTTCCCGTGCCCCGGCACAGGGCCTTTCGGTGCGGATCCAGAAAGGCCAGCAGCATGAGGTCCGTTTTCGGGTCCAGTGGACGGGTCAATTGCAGGAACAGCTCTTCCGCCTCCCGGAATTTCAGGCGGCACTCGGCCAGGGATTTCTGGCCGTCCAGCTTCCATTCCTTGAGGATTTTAAAGACTTTTCGCCGGGTTTTGTGCTTGCTCACGTCATAGGCCACGATCAGCGGTTTTCTTTTGTCTTTCACGTGCGTTTCTCCGGTCGGGGCAGGCGCTTTCCCAGAAAGCGCACGCCGGGGCCGCTGCGGGCCACCCGTGTTTTTTCTGCGTTCAGGCGCAGGCCGATGCGTTTCAGTGATTTTTCCACCAGGCACAGAGCCTTGTGTGCGTCTTTTCCCGTTTTTGTGAACACGAGGAAGTCGTCGGCAAAACGGACAAAGGGCAGGTTGTTGGCGGCCATGTCCTGATCCCACCGGGTGAGATACACGTTCGCCAGAAAGGGCGACAGCACCGATCCCTGGGGCGTACCCCTGGACGGGACCATCACGCCTCTCCGGATGGCCCCGGCGTCCATCCACCGCTGGATGAGGTCCACGACGTCCCGGTCCGGGATCAGCTTTTTTACCTCGCGGATCAAGGGTTTGTGGGGAATTTCATCGAAGCAGGACTTGATGTCTGCGTCCACCAGCCATTCAAATCCGCAACGCACATATTCACGGACCTTGTTCACGGCCATTTCCACGGACCGGCCGGGACGGTAGCCGTAGCTGTCCGGATGATAAAACCGCTCGGCAAACGGTGTCGCCGCGCCAAGAACCGCTCGCTGGGCCACCTTGTCCCGCAGGGTGCAGGCGGATATCAGCCGCTGCCCGCCGTCGCCTTTTTGCACCGGGAAAATTCGAACCGGGTCCGGAATGTAGGTGCCGGTGCGCAGTTCTTCCGCCAGTCTCATCAGGTGAAGTCCGATGTTCCGTTTGGCCTCGCTTACGGGAAGCGACGGACGCCATACGGTCCGGTCGTTCCGGAAGCGTTTCCAGGCGTCGTGAATCGCTTCGGGAGAAGCGGCCTGTTCCAGCAGTTTTCCCATAAGATTCTCCCTGGGCGAGCCGGGCGGCCTGATCGCATCAGGCCGGATCGGGCCGAATCGAAAGGCCAGCCCGGAACGCCGGTCGTCATTTCAGTTTTTCTGAAATCCATTCGTGCAGGGCCTCTTCCATGGGCCGCAATCTGTCTTTCAGTTCCAATGCGATTTCCCCGGCCCCTTCTTCTGCGGAATCCAGCACGGAGCGCAGCTTTTTTTCGTAAAGCAGATAATCCTGAATCCGGTCGCAGGCGGCCATATAGTCCAGAATGCCCATGTTCCGGGCATCCACATACGTGTCCCGAAAGGTCAGACGATCCTTGGCGATGACGTTGAATCCTTCGCCCAGCCGGATGACGTGGACACTCAGAATCGCCAGCGTCAGGCCGGCAGCGCACATCAGAAAAAACAGAGGTTTCATTCCGGTTGAATCCTTTCCTTTTCATGTCCTCGCATATGAACGGCGCTTTGGCCGTCGTTCTCCGGGCCGCGCAAACCGGATCACACTCCGTATTTGCGCACGGTCTCTTCCACCAGTTCGCTGAACTGGTTTTGCAGGCGCTCCACCATGTCGTGGTAGCTCTGAATCACATTGTCCACATGGATCAGGGACCGTTCCCGCAGAGCGGGAATTTTCTGCCGGTCCGCGTTTTCCCAGGCCAGGGTCACCCGGTCGTTAAACGCCTCGGTCAATTCCATGAGCCGGTCTTCCATCTGGACCTTCTGCTCCAGGATGAATTCCGAAAGCTCCCGCTTTCGCGGGGCCTCGTATTTCACAAGATAATCCTTGAGCATGTCGTCCATGGCCCGCAGCTGGGTCTTGCGCAGAAGTTCTATGGCGTTTCGCCGGAATTCATATTCGCTTTTCACCGTCTGCAGCTGATGTGCCACCGCCATTTTTTCCTGCTCGTTGGGAAACAGCCGGTTCAACAGCCCGTTGCGGCGTCTGGCCCGCATCGCTTCCGAGGCTTCCCGATCAAATCCGGCCAGACGCGATTCCAGATCGCGTGCGCTTTTCTGGGACTGATAAATCGTGTTCATACATTTTCCTCCTGGTTCTGGCTTCTTGGTTCGCTCTTGTACGCACCGCACCTCATCCCGCGCGACCCTCTCCCGTCCCCGGCGCGGAAAGATTGACCACCCGCAGGCAGATAAAAATCGCCATTTCCAGCGCCAGGGCCACGGCAAGGGAAAACAGGGCGGCAAAAATCACTTCCGGCATGGCGCTTCCGGTCAAGGGCGTGAAAATGCCGGTGTTGAGGGTCCGCAACGTGGCTGCCAGCATGGGATTCGACGCCCGCTCGTCTGCGGCGTAATCATTTTGTTCGATCTCGTTTCGCCGCCGGCGAAATTCTTCCCGCAGGGAATTCAGGCGTTTCAGATGCGCGATTTCCCGCTCGCGGATTCGGCGCTCAACTGCGGCCTCATCGGAGCGCACCCGGCGCTGGAATGCGGCCATCTCTGCGGCGTGGGCCGTGTTTTCCGCTGTGATGCGCTGCTCAAACGCCTTGTACCGGGGGCCGTCAAAGCTGTTTTTCACGACGTTGTTCATCTCCCGGTCAAGCTTGCGGTTCAGCTCGCCAAGGCGCGACTGATGATTTTTCAGCAGGATGTTGCGCTCTGTTTCCGTGCGTCGCCGAAAATCATTGCGCAAGGATTCGGCGGATCGGGAATGCGCCGCGATCAGGCCTTCTTCTGCCGTTTTTCGGGAATCGGCCAGCGCGGCCAGATCCCTGGCCCGCGTTTCTTCCAGCCGGGGCCGGTCCAGATGAAGCGACAGCAGGGCAAGGGTGCAGACAAAGGAAATTCCCACGAGCAGCGCCAGAAAAATGCGGACCGCCGGCAACATGCGGACGTAGATGGACGGTGCAATATTTTCCGGAGTGTAGACCACATGGCCGCCCACCTTGGCGGTTTCAAGGACCAGCACCATCCAGAATGCAAGCCGGGCCTGGCCGGTGAAATGCGTGAACACGTTTTCCTCGATCATGAAGGAGATCAGGGCCGCCCCCACGCCCGCAGCGGCGAAAAAAACGTAGACAACAAGGCGCACCCGGCCGGTGAGGCGGCGCAGGCGCAGATCGTCCGCAATGATATCCACAATGCCCAGATCGTCCTTTTCCGGCGAAACGGACGAAGTGCGCTGCGTTTTTTTCCGGAATCCCGCATCCGAAAGCCCGGTGTCGGTGAATTTTCCCTGGTAACTCAACTGGCACCTCCTTTCGCTGGTTCAGGTGTTTTTTCCCCTCATTAATAGAGGGGATTGAGACAAAGTCCCGGGGGGGACGACCGAAAATAATCCGGAAATTTATTCCCGGGAAAAATCGGCCGAAACGATGAGTAAAACCCTTTTTTTGCCTCTCTGGGGGATATAACGACCTTGGGGGAAATTTTTTCAAAAAAAAATACGGTCTTCGTCTCCCGCTTATGATTCTTGCACAAAAGAGAAGAGGATTTCTTGCAATACGAGGATTTCTTGCAATACCTGGAAAGGGGAGGATGGGCGGAATTATCCCTTGACGCAAACGCCATTTTGGATTCTTTTCCGCCCAGTTTCGATCAGGATTTCAATCAGGAATTTTACGAAAAGGAAGCCGTCCTCGTTCAGGGCGCCAGCATATCCGGCAGGATGGCCTCTAACCGGGCCGCCTGTTCCGGGGAAAGGCTTTCTGCGGCCCGTGCAATGATGGGCGCCGCGTCCCGGCGGAGCCGGGCGACGGCGGCCCCGGATCGCAATTCCTGAATGTTCAGGGCCTGGCGCCTCTGAAACCGGATTTCCCTCGCCAGATCCCGCAGAACCAGGGCCCCGGCATCCAGCTGGTCCGGCCGCAGACGGATTTCCGCCGCCATCTGGGCCATCTGGTAATACAGGCGCCGGCGGATATGGCCCGCTTCCGGTCTTTTGCAGCACCTTTCCTGGCCGCCTTGCATCTGATCCGGCGGACGGGCCATTCCGGGCGGGTATTCATGGTCTGGATTTCGGTGTTTTCGGTTTTCATGGAGAGGCCGGCGCCGGGTCAACCGCTTTTTTAACCGCGCCAGGCGGGGCTGCTGGTCCGGGGTCAGAATCGCGTTCAGCGCGTCGAAGCCCTGGTTCATAATCCGCTCAAATTCGGGCCGGAACCGGGTCTTCAGCGCTCTCATTTCCTGGCCGTATTTTGCGAAAATGCGATCGGCCCCGGCCTGCTGTTCCGGTGTCAGGTCCAGCTCCCGGCTGATCCGGGCCATGATATGGGGCGGCAGGCCCGAAGGGGACCGGGCGCCCGCTTCATTGATGAGCCGGCTGACCTGTTCCCGCTGAAAATAAGACCCGCCCAGCCCGCCGATCACGCCGCCGGCGAGAAAGACCAGGAGAATGGCGGCTGCTGCGCTGGCTTTGCTCGTATTCATGGGCATGTCCCGGTTAATATCCTGTTTCTTCCATCATGGCGTATACCACGGGTTCGTTGACATAAAGTTCGGCCATGAGATCTGCCGGACTCTCGGCCCGCCAGGCCATCATCCCCGCCGCCAGGGCCAGTGCGCAGCAGGCCCCGGCCATACGCCAGGCAAGTCCGCCCAGGGCCTGCCATCCCCGCTCGGCAACGGCGGCGGCCCGCTCTTCCATGGATTGTTCGGCCGCCAGCATCCGGATGCGGCGCATGGTGCCGTCATGCCATTTTCCGGGCCATCCATCGGGCGCGGGGGCTTTATCCCGGGCCTGGTACGCGGCCCGCAGGCGGTCCATATTCCGGGAGAGTGCGTCGGATTTTTTCATGGGCCGTCTCCTTTTTCGCTTCGTTCTTCCCGTTCCAGCCATTTTTTCAGTTTTTTTCGCGCCCGAAAGGCCCGGATCTTGACATTGGCCGCCGTCCATCCCAGAAGGGCCGCTGCTTCTTTCACGCTTTTTTCTTCCAGATGCACCAGTTCCACCACCATCCGGTCCTCGGGAGACAAACGGTCCAGAACCCGGCGCAGCAGGGCCGCCGCATCCCGGCGTTCGGCCTCGGCTTCGAATCTGGCGGCGGCGTCTTCGGCGGTCCGCCGGCTGATCTCCCGCTGTCCGGCTTCGGACAGGCTGGCTGCGGTCATCTCCCGGTTCCGGTATTTCCGCCGCCAGTAATCATAGCTGGTGCGCACCGCGATGGCCGAAATCCAGGCCCGGAAACTGCCGCTCCCCTGGAACCGGGCCAGGGACTGCCAGGCCCGCACAAAGGCTTCCTGACAGACTTCGCCCGTGTCTTCCGGGCGGACGTGCCGCCGCGCAATGGCCATGACCCGCCGCTGGTGGCGGGTCATGAGCAGGGAAAACGCGTTGATATCGCCGTTTAGCACCCGCCGCACGATTTCGGCGTCGTCTGGCGCGTCTGATCGCGCCTCCGCCTGTACCTCCATTGACGTATCCGAAAGCGCGGTGGCGGATGTTTCCGATGGCATTTCAGGTCAATCCTCCGGCGCATCCGGTTTTGGGGATAAACAAGGGCATGCGGTCCAGATTTCGACGGCGGGCCGGCTTGTTTCCGTTCCCATGCGCAGTGACGCAGGGGCCGGGGGAAATCCAGCCCGCCGGTCTCTGTTCATATGGTCGCGTATAACGGGCGGCCGGTTACGTTTTTCGGAAAATTAGACGCATTGAGCAGGCGGAGTATCGGCATCGGTGAGGTCAGTGCGGTGATCCGGATTAAATGGGAAAAGCAGATCAGTCATCTTCGTTATCACAATACCCTGCCGGATTTCCGGACCGGGCCGGGAAGCCGGCGGATACCGCAGCGGGGGAAAAGGCGGCCCGGCCGGATTTCAGGGACAGGGTCAGGGCCTTGTACACACCGAGTCCGGCGCCAAGGAAGGCAAACAGGAACAGGGCGAGGGCCCCGTACTGATCTCCCGTAGTGGTGATGGCGCCTTCCGCCGGATGGAGAATGGCCTCGCGCACCAGATCCCGCATCACGCACATGGCCGCGACGGTCAGCACGGCGGAAATAACGGCGGGCGCAATACGTTCGGCCAGGGCGAAGCGGATGGACTGCGCAGCCAGGACCAGCGCCAGCAGAAAAAACAGGGTATGGACCGCGTCGCCGCCTGAAAACAGCCGTATCACGGAAAACGGGAGGCTCAGGAAAAACCAGGCCCCGACCAGAACCTGACAGATGGTGGCGCCTGTAAACCAGCGGAGTCCCAGGCGGATATAGACGGCCGCATCGCGGGGGCCGGGCAGGTTCTCGGACGGCGGGCACAGGGACAGGGAATCATGATGGCGCGGTTCATCCGGGGCGCCCCGGCGGAAATGCCAGTATCCCGCCAGATAAAGTCCACCCATGGCCACGGAGGCCAGCAGGAAATGGCAGAGCCGGGGAACGAGCATGGGATCCCGCCACTGGATTATCCATCCGCTGGGGCTGGTAAAATAATGGCCCCAGGTTTCAGGAGAAAGCATGAGGGTCATATTATTGGTGAAAGCAAAGAATATGGGCGGAAGAAGCAGCGCGGTCATGGAAAGGCGGCCGGCTGTTTTTTCCTGCGGACGGAACCGGATGAGATAAAACCCGCCATACGCCACCATGAGCAGGGGGATGACCAGCATCCAGAATCCGGCGGTGAGCTGGGACGAAACATAGAAAAATTGTCCGTACCGGGCCTGGAGAAACAGCAGGGCCGCCACCCCCAGGTTCACGGCCAGGGCCGTGATCACGGGCAGATGCCTGCCCGCCATATGCCACACTGGCGCCAGGGCGTTTTTATGCCGCGTAAAGCGCAGGGCCGCCGACAGAAAGACCAGGCCGGTCATGATATTCATGAACAGGATATGAAGGATGAAAAATCCCAGGAGCAGGCAGCGGTAAATCCCGGGATGCACGCCAAAGGGCAGGGCAGAGGGCAGCAGTTCATATGGGCTCATATTTTCTCCCGCAACGGAAATATAGTGTAAAACGACGGACGGAATATCCCCCACCGAAAGGGGAAATAATGAAATTTACCAAAGCCAACGGATACGTGCAAGACCACCGATCCGGCGATCCTGGTGCGGGGGCAGAGAGACAGACCCAGAGCGAAGGAATGGACTGCGTCAGAGGACGCATTCCCATTTTTCCGGCTTGATGTATCACTGCTTGATTTTATTGGTTCGGATTGAAACGGACGAAATCCATTAAGCTTGATAAATCAAGCGGTTGTGATTTTGGCCGGGAAAATGGGAATTCACCCGATTCGTTTCGCTCTGAAATCGCGACTATGAAAGGCGGTTCTGCCTGATTTTTTCGAGATACGCTTCGATTTCTTCCGTGGTCAGTCCATTCAAGCGATCTTCCGGTTTCAGCCCTCTCAAGCGTTCCTCTGGCCGGAATCTTGGCAAAACATCCTCCGGCCCCAGCCCTCTCAAG